>FLNX01002241.1_pt1 | contig 29809 bp, 32 predicted proteins | sample 1140341 | NCBI WGS metagenome assembly FLNX01 (sample SAMEA3878208, study PRJEB12797) | bioreactor metagenome | biome: Moose rumen | place: Sweden | collected 2011-10 | reverse complement strand
TCGTCAACGAACTTTTCAACGAATTTATTTCGCCCGCCGAAGATACTAGCCTTAAAGACGATGAAAATCCTTTTGCGAACGGCAGATTAAAAGGCGGTTACGAGTTGAAAAACGATTATTTCATGCAGAAAGGCGGTATTTATCGGCGAGATTATAACGGTTTGGAAGTTTGGCTGGGCGATATGGACAATTCCGACGATCAAATAGTTTTAAGCGAGGCGGTTAAAAAAGTTCCCGTCAACCGCGAGGGCGAAAAATCTCCCGTTGAAAATTTATTTGGATTTAACGATTATAACGCGGCGAAATTTAAAATTTATCCCGCGCTCGGCACAGAAGAGGCACATGAACTCCAAAAATCTCTCGGAATTGAAGTTAATCGCGACGATTTAACCGCTCCGACGGGCAAAACGGGCGTTGCCTTCGGACTTTTGCTCGGCAGGGCGGGCGGATTAGTCAAAACCAAGCATATTTCGCCCGATATTTCCAAAACTCCGTTCGGTTTTTACGTCGGCAGGAACAAAAAACACAAATTCAAAACCGTTATCGACCGAAATACGAAATTCGGCGTATGGCATCCTTTTATCGACGCGGGCGACAGTTTCGACATTTTTTATGCGAATTTGCCCGAAGCGATTTCGGATCAAATGAATATTCAAAAGGCGAAAAGAATCACAATCAACATTGACGCGCCCGACGAAGACGCGACGGTTTATGTTCGTGCCGTAAAATCGAACATCATTGAATATAAAATTGCGCGGAGCGAGGATGAGCTTGAAAACGCAGAAAATATCTCCGAAAGGATAGAATTAGATTGAAAATGGGGCTGAAATGCATTGAATGACGAAATTTTTATGCGGGAAGCGTTGAGAATTGCAGAAAATGCGCTGGGAAGGACTTCTCCGAATCCTTTGGTCGGCGCGGTCGTCGTCAAGGACGGAAAAATTATTGCGGAAGGTTGGCACAGACAAGCCGGGACGCCGCACGCGGAAGTTCACGCGCTGAATATGGCGGGAGAACTCGCCAAAAACGCAACTTTGTACGTAAATTTGGAGCCGTGTTCGCATTTCGGACGAACGCCGCCCTGCGCGAAAAAAATTATCGAATCGGGAATAAAAAAAGTTGTCGCGGCAATGGAAGATCCGAATCCGAAAGTTGCGGGACGCGGCTTTGAAATGTTAAAAGCGGCGGGAATTGAAGTAGAAGTCGGGATTTTGGCGGCGGAGGCGCGAAAATTAAACGAAGTTTTTATAAAATGGGTGACGACGGGGCTTCCGTTCGTGACAATGAAGTTTGCAAGCAGTTTAGACGGGAAAATTGCAACTTTCAGCGGAGAATCGCAATGGATTTCGTGTTTTGAGTCGAGAAAATTTGTTCATCGCCTGCGCGACATCAACGACGCAATTTTGGTCGGTATCGGAACGATTTTGGCAGATAATCCGAGCTTGACGACGCGCCTTGTCGAAGGAAAAAATCCCGTCAGAATAATCGTTGACAGCAAAGCGCGAACGCCGATTGATTCAAAAGTTGTGACTGATAAATCTGCGCGGACGATAATCGCGGTTACGGAAAATGCTCCGAGTGAAAAAATTTCTTCGTTAAAAAATCTCGGTGTGGAGATAATTTTTGCGGGAAAAGAGCGCGTGGATTTGAAAATTTTGATGAAAAAGCTCGCCGAAATGGAAATAACCTCAATTTTGGTCGAAGGCGGCGGGAAAATTCATTTTTCAATGCTTGAATCGGGCTTAGTCGATAAAATTTATGGATTTATCGCGCCGAAAATCATAGGCGGCGAAAAATCTTTAACAGCTGTTGAAGGCGCGGGCTTTGAAAAATTATCGGACGCGGTTGAGTTAAAAAATTTCACGGCAGAAAAAATCGGTGAAGATATTTTACTGAGCGGTTATGTTAAAGTTTGTTGATAAACTTAGCAGGTGACGGTTATTTTTCCGCCTGACTTCGTTGTTACGCGCTAGACGTACCTAAGTACGCCGTCGCGCTTACGCCTCGTCATGCGAAAAAATTCCTCGTCACATTATGACTTTAAATTTATCAACAACCCCTAAGGAGGATTTTTGTTGGAAATAAAAAAAGAACTGCCGCATTTTTACATTGGCAATTCATATGGCGGGCAACAGGAATGGTATTCGCGAATCACGGATTTTGGAATGCATGTCGGCGGTTGCGCGGCGATAACGGCTTGCGACTGCGCGATTTACTTTGAAAAATATTTTAATCTGCGCGGACTTTACCCTTTTGATTTGGAAAAAATTACTCGCGAAGATTATTTACGCTTCGGAAAAACAATGGAGCCGTATTTGTATCCGCGCTGGTCGGGCGTCGACAAATTGGAGATATATTTGGACGGATTCGGGCGATTTTTAAGCGAAAGAGGCATAAAATCGTTAAAAATGACGGCTTGGGCGGGCGAAAATGATTTTTCCGACTCTTGGAAGACAATTTGCGGGCAAATCGACAAAAATTATCCTGTTCCGTGTTTGATTTTGAATCATCAAGTGCCTTCGTTGCAAGATTATGTTTGGCATTGGTTCATTTTAAACGGTTATGAAGAGCGCGACGGGAAATTTTTTGTCAAAGCAGTATCGTATGGCATAGGAAAATGGATAAATTTCTTGACTTTATGGGATACGGGCTATCGGCGAAAGGGCGGCTTGATACTTTTTGAAATTTGAATGCGATAAATGCGGTTTGTGCTGTAAAAATATAAGATTTTCCGATTTATCGGCAGAATTGGATCGCGGAGACGGCGTCTGCAAACATTTGAAAAATAATCTCTGCGAAATTTATTCGGAGCGACCGATTTTCTGCAACGTAGACGCTTATTACGAGAAATTTTTATCGAAAAAGCTTGGTCGTGAGGAATTTTATAATCTGAACTTTGAGGTATGCGAGCGGCTAAAAAAAATTGACAGTGAAAGGCAAAAGTGATATTTTAAGCGTGAAACTTGGGGCGGAGTGAAAATCTCCACCGGCGGTGACAGTCCGCGAGCTGAAAAGCATGACTCGGCGAAATTCCGAGACCGACGGTAAAAGTCCGGATGGAAAAGTTTTGAATAATGGAATTTACCCGCCTGAAGTTTTAGGCGGTTTAATTTTTTACGGGGGTGGCAGAAATTTTTACGGGGATAATAGAGGAAATCGGGCGGTTGAAGGGCTTAAACGGCGGGCGAATCGAAATTTCTTGCGAAAAAATTTTATCGGACATAAAAATCGGCGACAGCATAAACACGAACGGGATTTGTTTAACGGTTGTTGAATTCGGGGAAAATTTTTTTGCGGCGGACGTAATGCCCGAAACGTTCAGAAAAACTTCGCTGTCGGAAATAAAAATCGGCGGAAAAATAAATTTGGAGCGCGCTTTGAAAGGCGGAGAACGATTCGGCGGGCACATTGTCAGCGGACATATCGACGGCGTCGGGAAAATTTTACAAATAACGGCGGAAGGCAATGCACTTTTAATAAAAATCTCGGCTGAAAAAAATTTATTGAGGCAAATTGCGGCAAAAGGCTCCGTTTCGCTTGACGGAATAAGTTTAACGGTCGTCGAAGCCGATTTTGAAAGTTTTTCTGTGTCGATAATACCGCATACACGGGAGGTAACGAACTTCAAAGATAAAAAAATCGGCTCGCTCGTGAACATTGAGACAGATATTTTGGCAAAATACGTTGAGCGACTGATAAAATTTAAAAATTCGCCGCCGATAACGGAAGATTTTTTGACGGAACACGGATTTTTGTAAGAAAAGGGGAGATTTTTATGGAAAAATTCGCGACGGTTGAGCAGGCGATAGAAGATATTCGGCGCGGAAAAATGATTGTCGTAATTGACGACGAGGATCGGGAAAACGAAGGCGATTTGATAATAGCGGCGGAAACTTGCACGCCTGCCGACATAAATTTTATGGCGACGTATGCAAAAGGCTTGATTTGCACGCCGATTGACGGCAAAAGGCTTGACGAATTGGGAATTGAACAAATGGTTGCGAACAATACCGACAATCACGAGACGGCATTTGCGGTTTCGATTGACGCTTACGACACGGATACGGGAATTTCCGCCTATGAACGTTGCCACACGATAAAAATGTTGCTGAATCCCAATGCCAAGGCGTCGAGTTTCAGAAAACCGGGGCATGTTTTCCCGTTACGGTCGGTTGAAGGCGGAGTTTTGCGCCGCGCAGGTCACACGGAAACGACAACGGATCTTGCAAGATTGGCTGGATTTTATCCTGCGGGCTTGTGTTGCGAGATAATGGACGACGACGGGCACATGATGCGCACGGAAAAGCTGAAAAAGTTTGCAATTCGTCACGGCTTGAACATAATAACGGTACGTTCGCTGATAGAATATCGAAAACACACGGAAAAATTTGTAAAAATGATAGCGGACGTGGATTTTCCGAGCAAATACGGGCATTTTCGGCTGAAAGCTTACGAAAGTACGATTGACGGGAAATGTCATTTGGCGATTGTCAAAGGCGACGTTGCGGGCAAAGAAAATGTTTTGGTTCGCGTTCATTCGGAATGTTTGACGGGAGATGCGCTCGGCTCGTTGCGTTGCGATTGCGGAGATCAACTCGCAACGGCTCTTAGAAAAATTGACGCGGCGGGCGAAGGAGTTTTGCTTTACATGCGGCAAGAAGGGCGCGGAATAGGTTTGGCGAATAAAATTCGGGCGTATGCACTGCAAGATGCGGGAAAAGATACCGTCGAGGCGAATATTTTGCTGGGATTTCAGCCGGATTTACGCGATTACGGCATCGGAGCGCAAATTTTATCGGATTTGGGCTTGACGACGATAAAATTATTGACGAATAACCCCGCAAAACGCGCAGGGCTCGAAGGACACGGCTTGACAATAACGGAACGAATTCCTATAGTAATTGCGGCGACGAAGTTCGATAAAAAGTATTTGACAGTCAAAAAGGTAAAAATGGGGCATGTATTCGACAAGGAGGAGACAAAATGAACGTTTTTGAAGGAAAAATCAGCGGAAAAGATTTAAAATTCGCGATTGTGGTTGCGAGATTCAACAATTTTATCACGAGCAAACTTTTGGACGGCGCGTTGGACGCTCTCAAACGTCACGAAACGCCCGAAGAAAATATTTCTGTGGCTTGGGTGCCCGGCGCATTTGAAATTCCGCTCGTGGCAAAAAAAATGGCGTCGAGTAAAAATTTCGACGCGGTAATTTGTCTCGGCGCGGTGATTCGCGGCGCAACGACGCATTACGATTACGTTTGCAACGAAGTTTCAAAAGGCATTGCGCAGGTCGGACTTCAAAGCGGCGTCCCGACAATTTTCGGCATTGTCACGACGGAAAATATTCAGCAGGCGATTGAACGTGCAGGAACAAAATCGGGCAATAAAGGTTTCGACGCCGCAATTTCTGCTATGGAAATGGCAAATCTCTTAAAAAATCTGCCGAATGACGAGGAATTAATTAATCCGCCGAAAAAAAGAAGAGGGCGTCGCCCGAAAAATCCCGAAGTTACTCAATCTTGATAACTGAACCTGTTGAAAGTCTGTCATTAAAATTCTTCATAAAATTTTCTCCCGAACAATGACAAGGGAGAATTTTTTTTACGCCCAAAATTTTTAACTCGTCAATCGTCCGAAGAATTCTTTCCTGCGTCGCGCCCGTCAAGTGCAAGCCGCCGATAACTGAATGAACGGGCAGGGAAAATCTTTCGCGAACGTCGGCAACGATATTCAAAATGCCGACATGACTGCAAGCCGTCACAATCGACAAGCCGTCGCCTTCGCGCAGAACCAAAATTATTTCGTCCGAAAAATCATCGGGCAATTTTTTTTCGCCCTTGACAAATTTTTTCGGAACGGTTTCAAAATCGTAACGTCGCTTGAAATTCCCGACCAACCAAGAATTTTCATCGAGCTTTAAAACGTCGCGGCAAATTTTTTGTTCAATGCCCCGCGCAGTCAAAAAATTTTTGTCGAAGCCGCAACCGCGATACTTGAAGCCGTCGTCCGTCCGAGAAAATTTCTCCGCCCAAAAATTTTCGCCCGTATAAACTTCTTCAATCGGCGCGAAGTCCAAAAGTTTTTTAAAGCCGCCCGCGTGGTCGTAATGCGAATGACTCAACACGGCAAATTTTATCTCCGACAAATCGACGCCCAAAATTTTTGCGTTGTCGAAAGCCGCGCCCGTATGTCCGCAGTCGAAAATAAATTTTGTCCGCTCCGTCTCGACAAAAAAACTCAAGCCGTGCTCCGAAGTCAGCGGCGAATCTTCGGGCTTGGTGTTCTCGATTAAAATTTTTAAAGTCGTCAAGTTCCTCACCTCAAAAAATTTCTATTCCCTTGTGAAAAATTTTTGTTATAATCATTGCACAAAGTATACAAAAAAATTCGGAGGGATTCCAATGATAAACGAAAATCACGCGGAGATTTTTCAAACTCCAAAAAACTTTCCACTTGCAGAAGCCGAACTCCGTGAAGTTATAAAAAAATTTCCGACGCCTTTTCACATATACGACGAGAAAACAATCCGCGAGAACTTCAGAAAATTGCGCGAGACTTTTTCTTGGGCTCCCGACTTCCGCGAACATTTTGCGATAAAGGCGACGCCGAATCCTTACATTGTGGAAATTATGGGGCGCGACGGAGCCGGTACCGATTGCAGTTCTCTTGCGGAACTTTTTATCAGCGAGGCGGCAGGAATTACGGGCGAAAAAATTATTTTGACTTCAAACGATACGCCCGCCGAAGAATTCCGCAAGGCTTTGAAACTCGGCGCGATTATAAATCTTGACGACATAACGCACATTGATTATCTGGAAAAAACTGCGCGGTTGCCCGAAATAATTTCTTTTCGCTACAATCCTGCCGACATCATGAACGACGGCAACGACATAATCGGACGCCCGGCGGAGGCAAAATACGGCTTGACTCGCGAGCAAATTTTTGCGGCTTACAAAATTTGTCTCGACAAAGGGATTAATCGTTTCGGCTTGCACACAATGATTGCTTCCAACGAACGCAAGGCGTCGACTTTCATTTACACGGCGCGAATTATGTTTGAACTTGCCGCGAAGATTAAAAACGAACTCGGCATAACTTTTGAATTCATAAATTTGGGCGGCGGCTTGGGTATTCCCTATCGCCCCGACGAATTGCCCGTTGATTTAAAAATGGTCGGCGACGGCATCAGAGAACTTTTCTGCGAAATTTTGGTTCCGAACGGCTTGGGCAATGTTCGTTTGGCAATGGAGAGCGGGCGTGCAATGACGGGCTCGGCGGGCTGGCTTGTCTCGACAGTTTTGCATAAAAAAAATACCTACAAAAATTATGTCGGACTTGATTCTTGCATGTCGGATTTGATGCGCCCCGCGCTTTACGACGCTTATCATCACATTACGATTTTGGGAAAGGAAAATGCGCCTTGCAATGAAATTTACGACGTGACGGGCTCACTCTGCGAAAACAACGATAAATTTGCGATTGACCGCCGCCTTCCAAAAATCGATGTCGGCGACGTTGTGATTATTCACGATACGGGCGCGCACGGGCACGCAATGGGATTCAATTACAACGGCAAGCTTCGGAGCGCGGAACTTTTAATCAGAGAAAGTGGGGAAGTTGAAATGATTCGCCGCGCAGAAACTTTGAACGATTATTTTGCCACACTCAATTTCCCGAATGCTCGGCTTGAATTAATGAAATGATTTTTGCGGGGATTTTATTTTCGATTAAAAATTTTTCGGCGCGTTCCCTGCCGATGATAAAAGCGGTTGTGCTCAAAATGTCGGCGAGCATGCCGCAATTTTTTTCTCTGCCGTCAACAACAACGCTCACGGAAAAAATTTCGGTTGCGGCGGGCGCGCAGGTTTTCGGATTGATTATGTGATGATAGCGGCGATTGTCGATGATAAAAAATTTTTCATAGTCGCCCGAAGTGGACAGCGCGGAGTTTTCAATTTCGCCGACGGCGGCAAGTTCATTTTCTGCGCGGGGATTTTTAATTCCTATTTTTTTCTTGCCGACGGCGAAAATTGTACTCGTGCCGAAGTCGATTAAGCCGCTTTGAATTTTTTTCTCGGCGAAAATTTTTCTCGCAAGGTCGACGCCGTAACCTTTGGCAATGCCGCCCAAATTGATTTTGACTCCGCGCAGGTCGAGCCGCGCCGCCCCGTTTTGCAGTTGCAAATGTTTGAAGCCGACAAAATTTTTCACGGCGGAAAGCTCTTCGTCTGTCGGGACGCCGGGATTTTCGTTGTCGATGCCCCACAACTCAATCGCTTTGCCAATCGTCACGTCAAAAGCTCCGTCCGTCAATGCGGAGAAAACCTGCGCGGTCTCCAAAATTTTATAAACATCGGAAGAAATTTTTATGAAGTCGCCGTTGCCCGCCGCGTCTTCAATTTTTTTCACGTCGGACAAAATATTTTTCTCAAGCTCCGCGATTTGAGTAAAACTCTCTTCGACGGCGTCTTGAGAATTTTTTCCTTCCGCCTTCAGCGTGACGACAGTTCCCATCAAAATTTCCGTGCGCCCGTAACTTTCCGAATTACAACCTGCAATTAAAATCGCCGTCAAAAAAATTATTATCGGTAAAATTTTCTTCATGCAAAATCCTTTCAATTCAAGCGCGGCTATTGATTGAAAAAAAATTTATTGAACTAGCAATGCGCAGCGTTGCGTACAACCGCGGCGAATTACTCCAGAAATTTTTTTAAGCAGAAGCGCGACCGCTGTTTGTCAACTTTTTAAAAGTTGAAATTCTTCGCCGAAAAATTTTGCCCTTCAATCATTGATAAAAATTTTCAGCCGATATTGTTTTTCAAAAAGGCATGTGTTATACTGCCGCAATGAAATCAGTTATCATTGAACGGGAGAGATTTTATTTTGGAAGTGGTTGAACTTTTCGCCAAAGGCGGACCGGTGATGTACTTGCTTTTAATCAGTTCGATAGCAGTTGCCGCAATCGGCATTGAGCGTTTCAGATTTTACAGTTACGCCTCGCACGGGAACGAAAATTTTTTGTCCACACTTAAGGATTGGTTTGCAAGACGACGACCGGAAGAAATTTTAAGTTTCTGCAGTCAGGAAAATTCTTGCGTCGGTCTCGTTGCGGCGGCGGGCGTCAAGGCGGCAGTTGCGGGCGAAAATGTCGAACTTGCGTTGAATGTTGCTTACGAAGAAGAAGCAATGAGACTCCGTGCCCGTTTAAATTATCTTTCAATGATCGTGACGTTGGCTCCGTTGCTCGGACTTTTGGGAACAATTTCCGGCATGATTGAATCATTTAATATTTTCAGCATACAGGCGGGGCAACCGCTGGCGATAACGGGCGGCATCGGCGAAGCGTTAATTGCGACGGCAACGGGGCTTTGTGTTTCGATTTTCGCGCTGATTGTTCACACATATTTTGCACAGAAGCTTGACGAAAATTTAACCAAGCTCGATAAGACGGTTAATATCGTGCTTGCAGGCGTCAGCGGAAAAATTGAGCCGCAACAAAAATCTGATGACACGGAAGGTTTTGTTTTATGAGACGCCGTGACTTTCGCGAAAAAACTCAACCACTTGTCATGATTATTCCGATGATTGACATAATGCTTTTTCTGTTGGTGTTTTTCATGATAAGCACAATTTACATGGTGCAGACGAATACATTGCCCGTGAGTTTGCCGCAATCGACGACCGCCAAGCAGGAGACGCGCCCGAATATTGTTCCGATAACCGTAATGGAAAGCGGCGACGTTCTTTTTGATAAAGACACCGTGCCTAATCAAGAGCTCGGCGAAAAAGTTCACAGGGCATTGGAGCAGGATAAAGATACAATTTTTGTCCTGCGCGGCGATAAATCTGCGCGGTATGAAAGCATCGTTGCTGTACTCGACCTGCTGAAAAAATCGGGAGCTTATCGTGTATCAATCGCTACGGAGCTGAAAAGCAATTAGGAATTAAGAATTAGGAATTAGGAATGAAAAAACCTAAAAGCTAAAAGCTGACAGCTAATAAATTGGGAATGAAAAATGGAGAGATATTCAACTTATTGGCGGACGACAATTTTCGCGTCGATAGCCTTTCATTTTTTGGCAGCACTGGGATTTTCATACGTCCTGCCGCATCTCATGCCCGAACCGACAATCGAAGATGTTGCGGAGTTTGAATGGATTGACGTTGATTTATTGCCCGAAGATGTCGTTGTTATCGAGGCGGAAGCAGTTCCGACAGAAATTGTTCAGGAAACATTGCCGACTTTCAGCGCAAGAGATTTATTCGTCCCGGAATTCAACATACCCGAACCGGTTTTTATCGAGGAAGTGGAACCGCCTCCGCCGCCCGAAATTAAAATTATCGAACGTCCGACTCCGCAACCGCCGCCGCAAGTCATAAAGGACGAACAGGAAGCCAAAAAACAAATCGAAGAAAATCCCGACAAAGAAATTGTCGTTGCTCCAAAAAATACAAAGCAACTCATGGGACAACCGCCCGTCACAATCACGGAATTTTATCCCGAAAAAGGCAGCGGGCTCGGCTATAAAGGTTATGTTTCGATAGCGGCGACAATCGGCAAGGACGGCAAGGTTAAAGCTACAAAAGTTATGCGGACTTCGGGCAGATATTTTGTCGATGAAATTGCTCGCAAGGCGGCGATGCAATGGACTTTCAAGCCCGCACTCGACCAAGAAGGCAAGCCGATGGAGTGCGACAAAATTATTACCTTCGACTTCAAAAAATTTGCTGAGGCATAGAGGATTTGTGATGAGAAAATTTTTTCTGTTATTATTTGCAGGGCTGTTGATTTTTTCCGCGCAGGCAGAGGCGGCTCCGAAATGGAATGAACTTGCCGCGCAGATTGAAGCAACCGTCCGCGAGGCTGTCGAGATTTACAAAACCGGTGACGGACGCGCCGCCAAAGAAAAAGTCAACGACGCTTATTACGGCATTTATGAAAAAGAAGGGCTTGAATCGACGTTGCGCGTCAGCGTTTCGAGTAAGGCGGTCGGCTTGACGGAGTATCAATTCTACAAAGTCAAAAAAGCGATGCTTGCTGGCGATCCTTTAGAAAAAGTTGAACAGGAAGCGGAAACTTTAATTCAAATGGTTTATGAAAATGTCGACGCGCTTCAAAATGCTCACGGCGTCGGCGGAGGTTGGGCGTCATTTTTGCCCGCCTTTCTGATTCTGATTCGCGAAGGGTTGGAAGCGATTTTGGTTTTGGTTGCGATAATCGCCTACCTTAAGAAAAGCGGCAACGAAAAATTTTTGGACACGGTTTATAATGCAATGATAGCCGCGATAATTGCGAGCTTTGCAACGGCTTATTTGTTTTCGACAATGATTGAATCGACGACGGCGGGCGCGGGTCGCGAAATTTTGGAAGGAGCAACGGCACTGTTCGCGGTGGTTGTTTTAATCGGGACGAGTGCTTGGCTCGGCGGCAAGGCGGACGCAAAAGTTTGGAAGCAATACATTCAGGGCATGGTCGATAAATCAATGACGAGCGGCAAGGCAAAAGCTCTGGCGTTGGCGGCATTTCTGGCAGTCTATCGCGAAGGCGCGGAAGTAATTTTATTTTATCAAGCCCTGTTCAATAATTCGTCAAGTGATGTCGAAATGATTTGGGCGGGATTTGTCGCGGGCTGTGTCGTCGTTGCGATTTTATTTTTCGCATTTCAGACGGGCGTTTTAAGAATTCCGCTGAAACCTTTTTTCCTGTTCACAAGCATTTTGATGTATTTGCTTGCCGTGACATTTGCGGGCGGCGGCATACGCGAATTGCAGGAAGGCGGCGTCTTCGGACAAACTCCGCTTGAGTTCGTGCCGACAATCGACGTGCTCGGCATTTATCCGACAGTCGAGACATTCGGAATACAAGTTGCGCTGATAATTTTGGGCGTCGGAGCATTTTTATATCGAAAACGCCAAAACAGCAATGAGTAATGAGCAATGAGTAATGAAAAAAATTTACAGCGGTGAGTGAAGACACGAGCCGTCATGGATGACGGCTCGCCGGCAACTGAAACAGGATGTTTCATTGCCGGTTCAAACGCCCTTTTCTTTGCAACTTTCTTTTGGGCGAACAAAAGAAAGTTGATCCTATACAAAAAAATCATTTTAAACTGAATCACAGGCGCGAGCCGACGAAAACGGTTTTGCGAATCCACTTTTTGAAAAAAAGGGGACGAGTCCCCACTTTTTTTGGACAGGTGTTGATAATAATTCTTGATGTGCGCGAAGTAAAAACTTCGTTGACATAGAAAAATTTTAAAGGAGCTGTGAACTTTATGTTTATGCCTAAAAAAGTTAAAACCTTACTCGCGGCGGGAGCGGCGGCGTTCAGTCTTTTTGCCTTCAATCCAAATGCGCTCGCTTTCCAAGAATATCCAATCGGCGACGAGATCGAAGACACGGAAAATCATTTCAAAGTTGCGTTGGTTTACTTCCAACCCGTCCCGATGGAGCCGCAAGGTATGATGCTCTCGCCCGACAAAGCCGACATCCACATTGAAACCGACATTCACGCAACCGAAGGCAACGAGTGCGGCTTCGGCGTCGGCGAATGGATCCCCTACATGCGTGTTGAATACAAATTCACAAAACGCGGCGGCGATCCTCAAGGTCCCATTACGGGAACTTTCATGCCCATGAGTGCCGATGACGGTCCGCATTACGGCGCGAACGTCAAAATGCACGGCGCGGGAACTTACGATTGCGAATTCAGATTTCATGCGCCCGAAGGTTACGCCCTCCACACCGATCCCGATACCGGCGTTCCCGGTCGTTTTTGGAAAAAGCCCGTTGTCATGAAATGGACTTTCAACTACACGCCACGCAAATGGTAAGTCGCTTGCAACTAAAAAAATTAGCGTCAAAGACGCCGTAAAAAAATTTCGTTCAACAAAATTATCGCATAAAGAAAATTCCCTGTCGAGAAAATTTTTTCGGCGGGGATTATTTCTTTAAGCTTCAATGATAATTTTTTTCAGAGGTGAAAATTTTGCTCCAAACTTTTTTGCAACAATTTATCCCCGCAATGGAAGAAGGTTTGATGCTCGGCGTGCCGCTCGGAATTTTATTCGTGCTGATTCGCCGCTTGTCACAAGAAGAATATCAAAAAGCTTTCCGCTCTGCAGTCAAATGGGGATTTTGGCTGTCGATATTTCTTGTCGCCGTCAGAGTCGGCACGCGCAATGCCGTAAGCCGCGAACTTTTGGAAGGTTTTGCGACGTTCATAACTTTGCTCGGTGAATCAATTATCCTTTTAAAATTTCTCAAGGGCACGGACGAATTCAGCAAGCCGCTGAAATTTTCAATCGCCGCCGCCGTCACGACTTTATTTTTATATCACGGCTTTGAACTTTGGCTGATACCGACGGGCTCGGTTATCGCGGCACTCGGAGATTATTTCACGGTCGAATTCTTGACAAAAATTCTCGGCTTCGCAAGCGGCGGATTGTTCGCCTTCGTCAGCTCGTTCATGATTTACAAGGCGGCGGACGCTCTCAATCAAGCGCGATTAAAATTTGTGTTCGCGGTAATTTTCGCGGCGTGCATGATTCGACAAATAATTTTTTTGATCCAAGTTTTAATGGCGCGAGATATTTTGTCGGGCGAAATGTGGATGGATTTAATGGCTCCCGTCATAAACAATTCCGACCTGCTGATTTTCGTAATCTTCGCGGCGATTTTGGTTTTGCCGATAACTTTATTTTCTCAACCGAAACCTGCGCGGCTTCCGAGTTACAATCCCGCCGAGTACAGAAAAATTTTGGCGCAGGCAATTCACAAAAGACGTTGGGGCGCGGGCGTGATAATTTCCTTGCTTTTGATGACGACGAGTTCGAGCGCAGGCTCCGTGATAGCCAATCAAGAAGCGGAAATTGTTCCTGCCGTCGAAGTCACGGCGGAAGAAGGATCGGTTGATGTCGATTTGGAAATTGTCAAAGACGGACATCTTCACAGATTTGTTTATCGGACTTCGGGCGGCGAGATGGTTCGTTATATCGTGATTCTCAAAGGCGGCTCGGCTTACGGCGTCGGGCTTGATGCCTGCGAAATTTGCGGCGCGACGGGTTATTACGAAAGGGACAATCAAGTTATCTGCAAGCTCTGCGATGTCCAAATGAACAAGGCGACAATCGGCACTCGCGGCGGTTGCAATCCCATTCCGATTGAATACAGCATTGAAGGCGGCAAATTGAAAGTTCCGAAGTCCGAGCTTGAAAAGAACGCAAGAATTTTCCAATGAAAGCAGGTAAATTTTTTGGGAGGGATTAAATGTTTTGGCAAATGGTAAAAGGCGCGTTGATTCGGCAACGAAACAGATTTGCATTGATAGCGTTGACTGTCGCGCTCGGAGTTTCATTGGCGGCGGCGATGCTCAATGTTATGTTTGATGTCGGCGACAAAGTCAATCAAGAGTTGAAAGCTTACGGCGCGAATATCACGGTTACGCCGAAAAATTCTGCGTTGCTGAAAGATGTTTACGGGCTGGAGGCGCACGAATATTTGAATGAAAACGATCTCGGCAAGATAAAAACCATTTTCTGGACGAATAACATTGTGGCATTTGCTCCGAAGCTCGACGGCGAATTGACACTTGAAAACGGCGAGAAAATTTCTGCGGCGGGCACTTGGTTTAATCACGAAATGAAATTGCCGACGGGCGAAACTTTTTCGACGGGCGTTCTCGAAATGAAGTCGTGGTGGAAAATTGACGGCGATTATCCCGCGCAGATTGACGAGGCTTTGATTGGAAAAAAACTTGCGGCAGAAAAAAATCTCAAAGTCGGCGACACACTCAAATATAACGGCGGCGAATTTAAAATCAGCGGAACAGTTTCGGGCGGCGGCGACGAAGACAATCAAATTTTGGTTGACTTGGCGGCGATGCAAAAAATTTTGAATGTGCCCGGCAAAATCGGGAGCATTGAAGTCAGCGCGATAACGACGCCCGAAAATGATTTGGCAAGGAAGGCGGCGGCGAATCCCGATCTTTTGAGTCAACAGGAAAAAGAAATTTGGTATTGCACGGCTTATGTCAGCGCGATAGCTTATCAGATTGAAGAAGTGATAGCGAATTCTTCGGCGCGCCCCGTGAGACAAATTGCGGAGTCGGAAGGAAAAATTTTGGAGAAAACGCAACTGCTGATGCTTTTAATCACGGCGTTAAGTCTTTTGTCAACCGCGCTCGGAGTTTCAAATTTGGTAAGCGCAAATATCATGGAGCGCAGTCGCGAACTGGGACTTTTAAAAGCAATCGGCGCGACAAATTTGGGCGTGATACTTTTGGTTTTGACGGAAATATTTATCGCGGGGCTCGGCGGCGGGATTTTGGGTTACGTTGCAAGTTTGGGGCTGGCGCAGATAATCGGAACAACGGTTTTCGGCGCGGCAATCGTGAACAACGCGGCGGTTTTGCCAATCGTCAGCGTGTTAATGATCGTCGTTTTATTGGTCGGGAGTTTGCCCGCAATTAGAATGCTCTTGAGTTTACAACCTGCAGAAGTTTTACACGGAAGGTGACTTATGAAACTGAAATTTTTTCTGCGAATGATTTTTTATTCGCTTCTTCGCCGAAGAATGAGAATGTTAATCGCGTTGATAGCGGTTGCAGTCGGTGCAACGATAATTTCGGGAATGGTTACGGTTTATCGCGAAGTGCCGCAACAACTCGGACGGGAATTCAGAGCTTACGGCGCGAACCTTTTGATAATCCCCGCGAACGAAGCGGCGACTTTCAACCAAGAAAAAATTCAAAACGTCCGCGAAGTTTTATCGGGCCATGAAATAATCGGCGCGGCTCCGTTTTTATATGAACGATTGGAAATCAACAAGCAATACATTTTGACGGGCGGCACGGATTTTGAGGAGTTGCAGAAAGTCAGCCCGTATTGGCAGATTGAGGGAACTTATCCTTCGGCGGGCGAACGGGAAATTTTAATCGGCGCGGAGCTTGCAAAAATTTTTTCGCCGTATGAACCGAATGAGATTATCGGGCAGGAAATTACAATCAGCGCGGGCGAAGGTACCGCCATGAAAAAATATGTCGTGAGCGGAATTGTTTCGACGGGCGGCAAGGAAGAAGATTTTGCTTTTATGAACTTGGGAGATCTTCAACAGATTGTCGACAAGACGAATCAAATTTCAATCGCGCAAGTCAGCGTTGTTGCGGAGGGGGACAGCCTTAAATCAATCGAGGAAATTATTTCCGAAAATGTCGAAGGCGTTCAGCCGCAACTCGTTCAGCAAATTGCAAACTCGGAATTCAACGTGCTCGGCAAGTTACAAATTTTGGTTTTGATTGTGACGGCGGTAGTTTTGATTTTGACATTAATTTGTGTGACGACGACGATGATGGCGGTTGTGACGGAGCGGCGTAAGGAAATTGGATTGAAAAAGGCATTGGGCGCGGCGAATGAAAATATTGTTCGAGAATTTTTGGGTGAAGGATGTTTGTTGGGAGCGTTCGGCGGGCTTTTCGGGAGCGGGCTCGGATATTTATTTGCGGAGAGTGTCAGCGTGCAAGTTTTTGGGCGCGGAATTTATTTTTCGGTATCGATAGCGATTTTGTCGATTGTGTTGTCGATAATTGTGACGGGCATTGCGAGTTTAATTCCCGTGCGCATTGCTACTGCCGTTGACCCGGCTGTTGTTTTGCGCGGAGAATGAGACTTTGTCCCCTTTTTTCTAAAGTGGACTGCGCAAAACCATCGCGGTAACTCGTCAACTTTCAATCTCAGTTTTAAATTTGTAGATTAAACTTACTTTTCTTTTGCCGCCCCAAAAGAAAAGTAAGCAAAAGAAAAGGGGCTCCGACCCGCAAAAAAAACATCCTGTTTTTATTGCGGGCGGGCGCACGTCCTGTGCGCCCGTTCTTTCACTCACATTTGTATTCTTCATTTTTTTTTAGGGAGGGATTTTATGGCTCTGCTTGAATTAAAAAATGTTTCAATGGTTTATAACGGGAAAGTTAAGGCTCTCGACGGAATAAATTTTTCTGTCGAAAAGGGCGAATGGGTTGCGATTATGGGACCGAGCGGCTCCGGCAAAACAACCCTAATGAATATTATCGGTTGCATGGACAAGGCGACCGACGGCGAAATTATTCTTGACGGCATCGATTTAAGCGACGTTGACAATCAAAAACTTACCGAAATTCGCCGAGAAAAAATCGGAATGGTTTTTCAGCAATTTCATCTTGTGCCGTATCTTACTGCCGTTGAAAATATTATGGTCGCGCAATATTATCACAGCTTGCCCGACGTAAACGAAGCAATGTCCGAATTAAAGAGAGTCGGTTTGGAAGACAGAGCAAATCATTTGCCCAGCCAACTTTCGGGCGGCGAACAACAGCGCGTTTGCATTGCGCGGGCTTTGATAAATTATCCCGTGCTGATTCTTGCCGACGAGCCGACGGGAAATTTGGACGAGGCGAATCAAAATCTTGTCATGAAAATTTTTCACGAACTTCACGCCGAAGGACATACGATTATAACCGTCACGCACTCGCCCGATGTCGGCAAGGAAGCTCAACGTTGCATTGTTCTTGAACACGGGAGGATTAAAGAATGAAAAAATCTTTAACAGCAATTCTCTTTTCCCTTCTCCTTTTTCCCATTTCCCTTATGACAGGTTGCGGCGGCGAAGAAAAAATTTCTCATAAGCCCGCGCAAAATAAAATCGATTTGTCAAATGCCAAAGACGGAGTTTATACCGTTGAAAGTTCGTTGGATGAAAAACTCGGCAAAAGCATTCTGACGCTGACGATTAAGGATAAAAAAATTTCTGCTGCCGAGTTCGCGGGCTATGATCTTTTCGGCAACGTCAAAGGCGAAGATTACGGCTCGTTGACGGGCAAGGACTCCGCCGATTACAAAAAAGCTCAAGTCGCCGTCAAAGCCATTAAAATTTATCCAGCGCAGTTGGTCGAGACGCAGGATTTGAGTAAAGTTGATGCCATTTCGGGCGCGAGCATTTCTTACGGACAATTTGTCGAGACAACCAAACGCGCCGTCGAAGAAGCTTCCAAATGACACGCAACGATTTTATTTTAATCGCGGCGTTGATAATTTTTTCGCTGATGCCGCTGATTAATTTTGGTTCGGAGAAAAAATTTGCCGTGATAAAAATTGGCGGCGAAGTTGTTCATGAAATAAATTTGTCCGAAGAAAATTTTTTACATTTGTCGCGGCGACCAAAAGTGCCATTGAAGGAGCTTTCAAATGACGCGTAACGATTTTATTTTAATCGCGGCGTTGATAATTTTTTCGCTGATGCCGTTGATTAATTTTGGTTCGGAGAAAAAATTTGCCGTGATAAAAATTGGCGGCGAAGTTGTTCAAGAAATAAATTTGTCCGAAGAAAAAACTTTTACGATTGAGACGGATGAAGGGAAAAATATTTTGGAAATAAAAAACGGGGCAATCGGCGTGATTGAGGCTGATTGTCCCGATAAAATTTGCGTGAGGCGCGGCGCGATTAAAAATCTCGGAGAAGTTATCGCTTGTGTGCCGCACAAAGTTTTGATTGAAATTGCAGGTGATTGATTTGCGGCGATTAACGACGGACGCGATTTTAATTTCGTTGTCGTTGATTTTATTTTTGGTTGAAAGTTTGTTGCCGCCGATTTTCTTGCCGCCGGGCGCGAAATTCGGGCTCGCAAATGTCGTGTCGCTCGCCGCGCTTTATCTTCTATCGGAAACGGACGCGCTGATAATTTTATTGGCGCGAATTTTTTTGTCGGGAATATTTGCGGGCTCGCCGACGGTAATTTTTTTCAGCTTAAGCGGCGGGCTTTTGAGTTTGGCAGCGATGATTTTACTCAAGCGCACGGGAAAATTTTCGATTGTCGGAGTGAGTGCGGCGGGCGGATTTTTTCACAACGTCGGACAAATATGCGCGGCGATTTTTTTCATGAGCAGTCAAAAAATTTTTTTCTACCTTCCGATTCTCGGAACGTGCGGAATTTTTATCGGCGTGCTAATCAGTTTGCTGTCGAAAGAAATTATTCGCCGTCTCCAAGTCCTTCAAAATTTCTCCGAATAATTTTTGTGCATCCTCGAAAAATTTTTAAACGAATCATCTTCGTTGAAATCGTAAACGAAATTTTTGTCGCCGTAAAGTTTAACGAGCTCTCCGACAGCTTGAGTCGAGCCGCCTTGTGCCGCCGATTCAAATATTTCAATCGCTTGCGTATGAAGTCTTTCGGCAGAATCGGCATATTTTATAAGTCTGACCAACTCAATAAATTCGCTGTCGATAAAAACATCTTTGTTATCTTTGACTGCGTTAAAAAATTTTCGCGCCTTAGATAAATTTTTCGACATGCCGAGAGCTTTTGCATAAATCAAGCCGCAACGAATCTTTTCCTTAACTCCGCCCGATTCGGCGCGTCGCAGATAACCTTCAAAAAGTTGTTGCGCTCTGCTTAAAGTTTTGAGATCGCGCAGATATAAATTTGCCAATTCAAATTTCGCGTCGAGGTCTCCCGACAATTTTTCGTAAGCAACACCTGCTTTCCGATAAAAATTCTTCGCCGCCTTTTCGTTATTGAGTGCCGAATAAATATCGCCCAAAGTTTTCAGCGCGTCGGCATATTCGGAATTCGTTTTTCTTTTGACAAAAACGCCGCCTTCCACAAAGTGAATTTTGTTGTGGCACTCGCGACAGAGCACCATCAAATTATCTCGGCGATTGTCGCCCTGATTGTGATTTTTATGATGAATTTCCAAAGCTTCGGAAGAAAATTTCATGCCGCAAATTTCGCAGGTATAATCTGCATTTTTTTCAGCGCGGCTTTCCATTGCGGCGAAAGAACATATTCTTTTTTTATCGTAAAATCGACGGGCGGAAAGTCCGATTTATTTTTTTGCGCCGTCAACAAATATTCCGCAATGTCAAACTCCTCAACGATTTTAAGCCGCATTGCCTTATTGCCGCCGCGAAAAATTTCCAAGCCCGCGCCGCAATATCGCCGAAAATTTTTCCAATTAATTTCGCGCAGACAATATTGACAAACTTTCAGCCGCCGATAAACATTTTGTTCGCGCCGCTCGCCGTCAGCAAACAAATTAACCAAAAATTTTCCGCCGGTGTCATACGTCATGACAAATCGCGCCTCGTAACGATTATTTTTCTTCGCCGTGCGCAACGCTTGACAAAAACAAAGATGAAACCAATTGTAATTTTTTTGGTTGTAATTTGCCCGCGTCAAATATTGGTCGCGAATGTAAACAAGGACGATATGTTCTTTGTAGGCGAAGGGCATAATCGGCGCGAGATTTTTCATAAGCTCTTCCAAAATTTTCGGATCGAGCGGCATCCCCTTTGATAAACTTTCGCGCTCGGCGTCGGTCAATTTCGGCAACGAAAAATTTTCTGCCGCAAATTCTATTTGCAAAGTGCTTATTCTCATTGCCGCGAAAATTTTTTGAAACGGCTTTAAAATTTCTTTGTTGAGAGTTTCAGCGTTGTTCATTGATTTTATTCAGCTCCTTCTCCGCATTTCGGCGAATACTTATTTCCACACAGCGCGAGGCATTAACATTTTTATCGCTCGCCTTGCTGAACGACGCGCCGTTGGCACGAAGTTTTTCGACAAGCCATTGACGTTTTTCGGGCGTCTGCAAATCGTTCAGCGTGAAAACATATTGCAAAACATTGAATGCCCTGTCCTGCGAAAGTTTCATGTTGTAAAAATAAGCATCGTTTGAATTCACGTCGCCGCTCCATTCAAGCGATGCATTTCCTTCAATTCGCACTTCGACGATCTCGGCGGAATATTTTTCCAAAACTTTTATGTAGCGCGGGAAAAATTCTGCAAGCACCGCTTAAAATTGCGGATTGACTGTGCTGTCTCCCGCCGCAAAAAATATTGAAGGCGATACGAACACAACGCGCAAATCTTCTTCGTCAAGGCGAGCTCCGAGCCGCGCCATTTCTTCGGGCTTGAATTCGTCTATTAAATCTTGATGAATTTGATTTTTAATTTTTTCGTAGCGGGCGGCGGTCTCCTTCATTTGAAAAAGAAAACCCATGCACACGAACAAAAAAATCATCATCAAGCCCGTCATCATGTCCGAAATTGATTGCCAAATCGTGCCGTCATTTTTTTTGAAAATCATTTTGTCTGCCTCCGCAATAATTCATCAACCTCCGCGATTTTGGCGACAAGCGATTTATAATTTCCGATCATTTTCTCGTTTATCTCCGCCAATGCAACCGCGAGAGTTTTTATCGCCTTGCCGGATTGCGCGTCGGTATTTTTCGCGACAGTTTCAAAAAGTTGATGAAGTTTGCCGAGAGAAGATTTTGTTTCTTCATCAAGGTCTGTTTTGTAGCGGGCGATTGTCTCGCGGATAATTTTCATTGAATCCGCGCTTGCCTTGTTGAAGTTCTTCAAATATTCTTCGGTATCGCGGGCGACGCCGAGAGATAAGGAATTAATTTTTTTGACTTCGGCGGAGAAATTTTCCGTGAGTTGCTTGAGATTTTTCAAAGCATCTTCACCAAACTTGCCGAAATTTTCCATTGCGTTTTGCATTTGCGAAATACTTTTGTCCGCTTGAGAAATTATCTTGGAAAGTTCGGCAGTCGCAGTATAAAGTTCATTTTGAACGGAAACATTTTTCTCTGAAGTATCGGCAAAAGTTTTTAAACTCGTTTGAAGTTCGCCCATTACCTCGCGATTAAAAGTTTCGTTGATGATTTTCAGTTCTTCGGTTGTCTTCGTGACGATATTTTTGTATTCGCGTTGCCAAACGGCGACTTCGCGGACGACGGCGTTGAGTTCCTTGAAATTTTCTTCGAATTTATTTTGCAACTGATTGTTGAGATTTTTAATCGACTCATTGAGAGCCGCAATAAAGTTTTCGCTGAAATTCTTCGACATGTCTTTTAAAAATTTGTCGAAGGAATTTTTCATGTCGACAATCTACTTGATTGATGTTTGTATTTGTTCAATAGAAATTTTCTATCGTTGTGGCGAAGGCAATTTTTTTTGAGAGCCGATGTTAAAAAGAAAGTAGCGGTGAGTGAGTACCGACCGCCCAAGGATGGGCGGTCGCGCCGCGCATTTGCGTGAAGCAAATACCGCGGCGAACACCTCATTGCGGCATTCTGAAACTTTTATCGAAGAAAAAATTTTTACGCCCCCGCGAGGTGCCTTTTCTTTTTGCTACTTTTTCTTTGGGCATGCAAAGAAAAAGTAGGTTCAATCAAAAAAAGTTAATTTTAAATTCAATCGAACGATAAGCCGCGAGGGTTTTGCGTGCCCACTTTAGAAAAAAGGGGGATAAGTTCCATTTCAGGCGGCGATAAAAATTCTTGGGCGGCAAAAAGGAAATTTAAAAGACGCGGGGAATATAAAACGGCGGAGGTTGAAAAGCGTTGCGAAGTACGGAGCTTGATGAATTCGTTGAACGCGTAAGCGAGCGAACCGATATTTATTCTGTGGTATCGCGTTACGTTCAACTTACACAAAAAAGCGGGCGATTTTGGGGACGATGCCCCTTCCACAACGAAAAAACTGCGTCTTTCAGCGTCAGCCCCGACAAAGGACTTTTTTATTGCTTCGGCTGTCAAACCGGCGGCAACGTTTTCAAATTTCTCTCGCTCATTGAAAACATAACTTATTTCGAGGCGGTTAAACTTCAAGCTCAACGATTGGGAATTGAACTCCCGCAAAAAAAATATTCGCCCGAAGAAGAACGGCGGCGACGCGAAGAAAAATCTCTGTCAAAAATCAACGAGCTCGCGCAGGATTTTTATCATGAATGTCTAATCAAAACGGCTCGCGGCGAAGTCGGCAGGAAATATCTTTCTGCGCGGGGAATAACGGCGGAGACGATTGAAACTTTCAAACTCGGTTACGCCTCCGACGATTGGGAAAATCTCTTGACGAATCTCACGCGTCGAGGATTTTCTCCGCAACAACTTGAACAAGTCGGGCTTATCGTAAGGCGAAAAAATTCTCCGGGCTTTTACGACAGATTTCGCGGGCGAATCATGATTCCCATAAATGATATTTTCGGGCACACGGTCGGCTTCGGCGGACGAATTTTGAAAACCGAAGACGAAATGAATCCGAAATATCTCAACACGCCGGAGACTGTGCTTTTTAACAAAAGAAATTTGCTTTTCGGGCTCGACAAATCAAATCGTGCGATAAGTACGGCGGGCGCGGCGATTGTCGTTGAAGGTTACATGGACGCAATTTCACTTTTCGGCGCGGGAATAAAAAATGTTGTTGCGACACTCGGCACGGCTTTTACGCCCGAACATGCGAAACTTATTTTGAAATACGCAAGGAAAATTATTTTCTGCTACGACAGCGACGAGGCGGGACAAAAAGCAACGCTCCGCGCTTTGCCGATTGTTCAGGCGACGGGCGCAAATGTTTTTATCATAAAAATTCCCGACGGTAAAGACCCCGATGAATTCATTCGCAAGCACGGCAGGGCGGCTTTCGAGGAGCTTATAAAAAATGCGGCGTCGCTGATTGATTATCATATGAATTACGTCCTTGCCCGCGCAGATATTTCTACAACCGACGGGAAATTGGCGGCGTTACGAGAAATTTTGCCAGTCGTTGCAAACGTAAAAAATTTGGTGACCCACAACGAATACAAGAAAAAAATTGCGGCGGCACTCACGCTGGACGAAAAACTTACGGACGACGAGTGGAAAAAATTTTCCACAAGAACAGTCGAAAAAAAATCTCCCGCCGTCAAGCGCGTAAAACTTCGCGAAGAACAAGAACCGACAATCCGCGAAGCTTGCGAAACAATTTTGCGATTGACTTGGCATGATGATGAGATAATCGATTATATCTGCGAAATTTTTCCGCAAGAAATTTTTACGGAAATACAATGGGAAATACTCAGCCGACTCAAAGAGTGCAAAGAACAGGGCAGGCGGCTCGACCAAATCAGTTCGGAAAAGGAATTGAGCGCGGAGGCAAATTCGGAACTTTCGCGAATATTGATGGACGCGCCGAATAATCCTTACACGGACGAAATCAATACCTTTAATGATGCGGTCGCCATTTTGAAACGAGCTGTTCTCAAAAAAAAATACAAGGCAATTCGCGAGCAAGCTGAAAAATATATTTCGAGCGACTACGAAACTTACAAAAAAAAGTTGGAGGAGTCACTCAAAATTAAAAGGGAAATAGACAGTTTGAAAAGAAATTAAATGCATAAGGCATTTGAAAGGAGGCTGCAAAATGACAGGAGAAAATAAAACTGTCGAGCCAAATAAAGGCGACCAAAGCGGCAACCTGTCGGCAAACAAAAAAAATTCTTCCGCGCAAAAAAAATCCGAAGTCAAAGCCGTCGAAAACAACACGGATTTAACTCCGAAACCTGCGGGAAATCGAATGTCCAGAATAATTTCGCTTTTAACGTTGAGATGCAAACAAACCGGCGGGAAGTTGACTTGGGGCGATTTGGATAAAATCCTTCAAAATCAAGGCGTGGAAAATGACACGGAAGAGATCGATGAAATTCTGAGCATTTGCGAACGCGAAGGAATAGAAATAATCAACGAGGACAATGATCTTGACGACGTGGACACGGCGGCTGAAACAGGAGAAGGCGATTTGCCCAACGAAAATACTTCGTCCGAACAAGACGATTTACTGAATCAAATGGAGCAAAACGAAAATCAATCGGAAGAAGAAGCCGAGACAGCCAAAACGCCCGTTGAAATTGATTTGAACATTCCCGACAGCGTTTCAATCGATGATCCCGTTCGCATGTACTTGAAAGAAATCGGGCGCGTGTCGCTTTTGACTGCCGAAGAGGAAAGAACATTGGCAATGCGCATGGAGTCGGAGGACGAAGCCGAACGCTCCGAAGCGCAAAAGCAACTTGCCGAAGCAAATTTGCGTTTGGTAGTTTCAATCGCCAAAAGGTATGTCGGACGCGGAATGCTTTTCCTCGATTTGATTCAGGAAGGCAATCTCGGATTGATTAAAGCCGTAGAAAAATTTGATTATCATAAGGGCTACAAATTTTCGACTTACGCGACGTGGTGGATTCGTCAAGCGATAACGCGGGCGATAGCAGATCAAGCGCGGACAATCAGAATTCCCGTTCACATGGTCGAGACGATTAACAAATTGATTCGAGTTTCGCGCAACCTTTTGCAAAAAAACGGGCGCGAACCTACCGACGAAGAAATTGCCGAAGAGATGGAAATTCCTGTCGAGCGCGTCCGCGAGATTAAAAAAATTGCGCAAGAACCCGTTTCGTTGGAAACACCGGTCGGCGAAGAAGACGATTCGCATTTGGGCGATTTTATTCCCGATGACGATGCTCCCGCGCCTGCCGACGCCGCGTCGTTCATGTTGTTGAAGGAGCAGTTGGAAGATGTTTTGGGAACCTTGACGCCGCGTGAAAAAAATGTTTTGCGTTTAAGATTCGGGCTTGAAGACGGCAGAGCAAGAACGCTTGAGGAAGTCGGAAAAAGTTTCAACGTCACCCGCGAAAGAATTCGCCAGATTGAAGCCAAGGCGTTGCGGAAACTCCGTCACCCTGCCCGCTCGAAAAAGTTAAAAGATTTTCTTGATTGAACTCACGGGGAGCCGAAAATTTTTGACGGCTCCTTTTTCATTGCAAAAAATTTTTGGAGGAATTGAAATGGAATATAAATCGGGATTCGTTACGGTTATCGGGCGACCGAATGTCGGCAAATCGACGCTGATTAATAAAATTATCGGGCAAAAAATAGCGATAACGTCCGACAAGCCGCAGACGACGCGCAGTCGGATTCAATGCATTTTGACGCAGGAAGACGCGCAGATAATTTTTCTTGACACGCCCGGCATTCACAAACCGAAATTCAAACTCGGCGAATACATGTTGAAGGCGGCGGAAGGTACGCTTAAGGAAGTCGACGTGATTTTTTTTGTCATTGACGCAACGGAAAAATTCGGCGGCGGCGAAAAATATATTTTGGAAAGATTGAGCGCGACAAGCAAGCCCGTAATTTTGGTTGTGAATAAAATTGATTTGATTGAGCGGGAAAAAATTTTGCCGATAATTGCGGAGTACTCGACGCGCAGAGATTTTGCGGCAGTGGTACCGATAAGCGCGACGGACGGAACAAATGTTGACGAATTGATTGACGAAGCAAAAAAATTTCTGCCTGAAGGCGTGCAATATTATCCCGCCGAAATGATAACGGATCAGCCCGAACGGTTGATAATCGCCGAATTGATTCGGGAAAAAATTTTACACGCGACGCAAGATGAAGTTCCTCACTCAATCGCCGTCGATTTGGAAGAATTCACGCCGCGAGAAAACGGCACAATTTTTATTCGCGCAACAATTTATGTCGAGCGCGATTCGCAGAAAAAAATTTTGATTGGGAAGGGCGGCTCAATGTTAAAAAATATCGGCAAGGAGTCTCGTCCCGAAATTGAAATGTTACTCGGCGCAAAAATTTTCTTGGATTTATGGGTCAAAGTGAAGAAGGATTGGCGAAATTCATTGGGGGCTTTGCAAAGTTTCGGATTGAAAGAATTTTAAAAAGCAATGCGAAAGGAAAACAGAATCGAAGTGATTCACGGGCGCACAGGACGTGCGCCCGCCGGCAACAAAAACAGGATGTTTTCTTTGTCGGAAACGCCCCTGCGAGGGGTCTTTTCTTTTTGGCAACGTGACGTTGCATCCAGCTGGTGCGCTCCAAGTTCTTAAAGACTTAAAGTCAGTCGCCACACCTTACTGTTCCCCCGCTTTTAAAGCGGGTCTTTGGACAAGCAAAGAAAAAGTAGATCCTAAACATAAATTTCATGATTGACTCAATCGAAGGAGCGAGCCGCCGCCGTTAAAAGTCTTCTTTATACAAATTTCTTGAACGCAAGCAAGAAAATTGAAAGGGATTTAATTTTCGGCGTTGAATAGTTGAAAAAATTTCTAAAGCCAAACAAGCTTGGGGAGGAGAATCAATTTGAGAGCTGAAGGAGTTTTGCCGACAATCGGAAGTAAATTTGATCCCTTGACGGGTCTTTATAATCGCGACGTTTTTTTTACGGAAGCCCAATTACTTCTCGGAGCACGCTACGATACAAAATATTCCATTGTTTGTATGGACATAAGCTGTTTTAAAATCATAAACGATCTGTTTCACGTGGAGACGGGCAATGTGATTTTGAAAAATGCGGGAGAATATTTTAAGGCGACACTCAACCCGCGAACGTCTTTGAGTTGCCGCGCCGATGCCGATCATTTTATTTTGTGCATACCGAGCGAGGAACTTGACATTGAAAAAATTATCAAAGACCTTGACGAAAGAATTAAAGCCCTGCACATAAGCCACAACATTTTATTTTTTGCGGGCATTTATCCTGTCGACAATATCAATTTGCCGATTCATCAAATGTGCGACCGAGCCGGCATGGCTCTTCGCCGAATCAAAGGCAGTTATCTGACGCGCTACGCCTATTATGATGCAAAAATGCGGGATCAAATGATTGAGGAACTTCTCATAACGGGCAACTTGGAAATTGCAATCAACGAACATCAATTTACGATTTTCCTTCAGCCGATTTTTGATCCGCATAAAAATACCGTCGTAAGTGCCGAAGCTTTGGTTCGCTGGTTCCATCCGATTCACGGAATGATTTCGCCGGGAAAATTTATTCCCGTCTGCGAGCGCAACGGCTTTATCGTTCGCTTGGATCGTTTTGTTTGGGAAGAAGCTTGCCGCCTTCAACGCAAACGGCTGAATGAAAATAAACCGATTGTTCCAATCTCCGTGAACTTGTCGCGCTTGAATTTCTACAGCTCCGACTTGGCAGAATTTCTTTCCCTTCTGCTTGAAAAATATGATCTGGAGCCGTGGATGTTGAAATTGGAAGTCACGGAAAGTGCCTACACCGACAATCAAGTACAGCTCCTCGACATGATCTCGACGTTCAAAGAACTGGGCTTTTCGGTTTTGATGGACGATTTCGGTTCGGGCTATTCTTCGCTGAACATGCTTAAGGACATGCCGCTTGACACGATAAAAGTTGATATGGCATTCATTCGCGAGCTGGAAAAATCGCCGCGTGTTGCAGTCATTTTGAAATTTGTAGTTGCGTTGACAAATGCTCTGGGAATGGGAACGGTTATTGAAGGCGTCGAAACTCAAACGCAAGCCGAATACGTGGCAAGCTTGGGTGATGTGGCAATTCAAGGATATTATTTCTCGCGCCCGTTGCCGATTAAAGACTACGAAAAACTTTTGGATAAATATCTTTTAAACAAGGAGGATGATTGATATGCCGTCAATCAAAAAAGAAATTTCGGGTAAGGCGACTGTCTGGACAATGCGCAATACCAAAGGCAACGAACTTAAAGTTACCGATCTCGGAGCGCGAGTCATTTCGATGAGATTCCGCGACAAAAATTTTACGAATCAATTTCTGCTCAAAAACGATGAATCTGCGGGCAAAGTTTTTGTCGACGGCGGCGAAGATTTTTCCAAAATTATCTGGCAGGCTGAAGAAACTCTTGAAGGCATGAAATTTTCCGCAGAGCTCGACGGCAAGTCGGCAACCGTGACTTACAGCATCTCCAACGACAACGAGATCAGCATTAAATACGAGGCGGACGGCGTTGAAGATATTTCTACGGAAATGGTTTTCGCCATGCCCGATGCCGATTTCAGGGCTTGCCAAAAGGGCGCGGCTTGGGAAAAAATTTCCGAAGAAAAAATTTATCCCGTCACGGAAAAGGCGGAAGTCGAAATGGAACTCGGCATGTTCGGCTACGATCCCGGTTGCCCGATTGATTATCTCGACGCGGGCTTGAAAAATGCGGCGAATATTTTTTCCGAAGCGTTGCAGATTGATTTGATTGTTTACGCGACGCAGAATAAAATTCAGGCGCAGGCGGTCGACGGCGGCTTTGCGATTAAAACAAGCGGCTCGGACGCGGCGGACGGAAAAATTAAATCTCAAACCGTTTACATGATTAAAAACAGAAAATAATTTTTGGGAGCTGATACTTTGAATATCCATGAATATCAAAGCAAAGCGATTCTGCGCGGTTACGGCGTCAATGTTCCCGACGGCGGCGCGGCGTTCAGTGTTGAAGAAGCCGTCAAGCAGGCGCAAATGCTCGGCGCGGACGTTACCGTTGTCAAAGCGCAAATTCATGCGGGCGGACGCGGCAAGGCGGGCGGCGTCAAACTCGCTCGCAATTTGAATGAAGTTCGCCAATACGCGGAAGAACTTTTGGGCAAAACGCTCGTCACTCATCAAACAGGTTCGGAAGGAAAAGTTGTCAAGAGACTTTTGATTGAGGCGGGCTCGAATATCAAAAAGGAATATTATCTGAGTTTCGTTGTCGACAGGCAGACGGCTCGCGTCGTGATGATGGGTTCGGAAGAAGGCGGCGTTGAAATTGAAAAAGTTGCCGCCGAAACTCCCGAAAAAATTTTCAAGGAGTACATTGATCCCGCTGTCGGACTTGCGCCTTTCCAAGCGACGCGCCTTGCTTACAAAATGAATTTTCCGAAAGAAGTCATTCGCAAGGTTACGAAACTCATGATTAATCTGCACAGGGCTTTTGTGAAAAAAGATTGTTCGCTGGCAGAAATTAATCCGCTTGTCGTCACGGAAGAAAATGATGTTATCGCGCTTGACGCCAAATTGAATTTCGACGACAGCGCACTTTATCGTCATCCCGACGTTGAATCTCTGCGTGACGAAACCGAAGAAGATGCCAAAGAACTTCACGCCTCGAAACTCGGCTTAAATTATGTCAATCTCGGCGGCGACGTTGCCTGTATGGTGAACGGCGCGGGCTTGGCAATGGCGACTGTC
>FLNX01000020.1_pt1 | contig 29974 bp, 25 predicted proteins | sample 1140341 | NCBI WGS metagenome assembly FLNX01 (sample SAMEA3878208, study PRJEB12797) | bioreactor metagenome | biome: Moose rumen | place: Sweden | collected 2011-10 | reverse complement strand
CCCGGCAGTGTTACGCTGCCACCCCCGTAGACCCCAACCAAACCCACATCCCCGCAACATTCCCGCGCAAGTCGGGCTGTCAAGTCGTCGCTCGTGCAGCGTATGTGCCTGATAATGAGCCAAAAGCGTAAAGTCCTTCCCCCTGAGCTCAAGGGGAAGGACTTTACGCAAAACACTGAACTATAAGTATTTACGTTGCACAATCCGCTATGTGCCGCGCCCCAAGTCGGGACAAGGACCCGACTTGGTAAGCGTCTCCGGGATGCCGTGTGGCGGCGTTAGTGGGGTTACCGGTCCACTAGCATGGCAGGGTGTGTTCAATTTGGGCTTATTTTGAGGACAGAGGTCCAGGCAAGAGACAGGGTATCCTCACCTTACGCGGATGCGTCACCCCTCGCGCTTGGTCCAGCGGTCCGGGAGGAGGTCTCGGAAGGCTTCCGGAGGTGATCCGCCGGGCATCTCCGCGCAGCGGTTGAGAACGTCGGAGAGGTATTCGAAGAAGTTGATCCGGTGCAGGCGGCAGGAACAGGCCAGGGAGTAGAAGATGGCTCCGCGCCCGGCACCGTCATGGCTGCCGAAGAACATGGAGTTCTTCCGGGAGAGGGCGATGGCGCGATTGAGGCATTCAACCTGGTTGTTGTCCCAGGCGTAGTCGCCGCCCGTGGGGATGGCCTCAATGCCGTCCCATTCGTTCAGGAAGTAGTTCACGGCGCCCATCATCTGCGACTTGGGAGGGTACTTGTCCGTCATGGCCTGTACCCTCAGCAGCGCCTCCTTGAGCCTTGCCAGTATGGGAGGGGCATACTCCCGCCGCCATCGCAGGTTGTCTTCCACGGTCCAGTCATCCTTGCCTATGCGGTGCTTGTGCTCCTGCGCATACAGTTCGTTTGCAAGGGAGAGTATCTCTGCGGCGTCGGGATTGTCCTTCATCTCCACGAAGGGCCGCTTGCAGTGCTGGAGGCACGCAAGCCTCAGTATCTTACCGTCCGACCGGGCGGCCACCTTCTTGTAGGCCTTCAGCCCGTCGGACTGGATGGTCCCTTCGTAGCCCCCGAGCTCGTTTAGAATGACCTCCTCGCTGCGGGAGCCGTCCTCGTAGAAGAAGTAAGCGAGTCCCAGGTGGACGGCCACGATGACCCAGATGTAGCCCTTGCGGCTGCCCTTGCCGTTGTTGTCGTCGGCATCGACCAGTATCTTGTGATAGGTCTCGTCACATTTGAGGTACCCGTCCTCCTTTACGGCCTTCTGCATGGCCTTGTACAGCTTCTCGAACAGTCCCGCCGTCTTTTTCAGGAGTCCGTTGGCGGTCTTCTTGTCCAGATTGAAGCCGTGCTCGGTGAAGTAGGCGGCGATGCGCTCCACGGGCAGCGAGTAGATATAACGCAGCTGGGCGATGCCCGCGATGAACGAGCCGTCGTAGCTGGAGTTCAGCAGCGGGGTCAGGGGGGCCTTGGCGCTTACGAGGCTGTCGCCCACCTTCACTGTGTGGATGTGACTCACTTCCTTGATGAAGCGGGGCGGTATCATGATATAGCGGATCGCATCGCGGGTACTCAGCGGCTTCTGCCCCTCCATGCCCTGGGGGTAGACGTCCTTCTCGACGACCTCCATCTCGAAGTGCATGTTGCGACGGGCTCCGTTGTTGCCGCGGGCCTTGCGCTCGGCAGCCTTGCGTTCCTCCTCCGCCTTCTTTTCTTCGTCTGTCTTGGGAGCGGGCGGCTCCGGCTTCTGCCTCTCGGACTTCTTCTCCATCATGCCGGCGAGGCCGCGCATCTGGTTCCGGGCACTGGCCAGGGATGCGTCGCGCTCCTGCAGGAGTCTCTCAAGATTGGCGACGGTGGCCTCCAGGCCGGATATCGTCGCTTTCAGGTCCGCGACCGTGGCGCTGAACGAGGACTGCATGTTCTGTATCGTCAGGTTCAGCCGGAGGTTGGCGGCATTGGCCGCCTCCAGCTGGTCCTGCAATATCTTTATGATCATGTCCTTGCCCATACTCGCAGAAGGGTCTGTTTCCAAGAGCGAATATAAGCATTTTTCTTGACCTGTGCAAATTTAACAAATTGAGTATCAATGCATTAAAGGCTATTTGCGGGCCTTCTGGAGAAGGCGACACCCCTTTGTTCGGAGGGAGAGAGGGAGGTTTTTTAAGGCCGTCTACGGGCTTGCAAACGGCCTCTATTTGACTATAATCAATTGATTGACAAACGGTTACGTTTCGCGGTGAAAGATTTTTGAAAAAAGTTTCAGATTCCGGCGAAACGGGTGCGGTAACGCTTGCGGAAGCGCACGCTCTCCAGACTTACCCCCGACATGATGAACGAGAACGTCTCCCAGGAGAGCTCGTAGTAGCCGGTGACGGGGTTGATGCGGGGCATCTCGAAGGAGCCTCTCTCCAGGCGCTTCTGATAGAGGAGGAACCCGTCCGTGTCCCAGCGCAGCAGTTTCACGCTCTGGCGGTTCTTCGAGAAGAACACGAACACGTCCCCGCTCATCGGCGAGAGGGGTGACTCCGCCTGGATCAGGTTGAACAGCGAGTCGATGCCCTTGCGCATGTTCACGGGGTGCTGGCACATGAAGTACCTTTGTGTGGCTTCTAACGAGAACATTCCGCCTCCCTCGCCGACCGGCGGCGCTCGTAGGTGTCCAGAAGCGTTACGACGCTCTCCGGACTGCACTCCTGAAGCGTAAGGCTTACCCCGTCCGCGAAGCTGATGTGAACACCGCGCAGCGGCTCTGACGCAGCCGGGATGGACGCCGGAATGAACTGCATAAAGGCACCCGGCGTCTCCTCCTGCCCGCCTGCGGCTGCTGGGAATGACGCGTTCCTGTTACTTTTTTTGAGGCGCCGGACGGACAGGCCGTTGGCTGCGACCCAATGCTTCATGCCGTTGTAGTTGACGTGCACTGATTCACAATAGGAGGACAGTGTGGATGATCCTCCTCGGCGGAAGACGGCTTCAAACCCGCGCCACGTGCGCTGATAGCGAGTGCACGCCATCTCTGTAAACTCTTGTACCTGCGTTTCCATTGCATTTCTCGTTTGAAAACGCAAAGGTAGAGTCGGATCAGCCGCCCGTCAAGACGTAACCGCGGAGACGCTTACCGGGGTAATGCCATCACCCGGCCCTGGGCCCTCCGGCTCTTTAGGGTAAAACCTGTTTACAGCCCCAGCTCCTCCTTCATCGACCGGAGGAGATCGAACGCGGCGAGGGGTGTCATATTATTGAGGTCTGCTGCATTGAGGCGGTCCCTCAGGGACTCCAGCAGGGGATCGTCAAGCTGGAACATTGAAAGCTGAAGGCTACCGTCGCTCTCGACGCGGCCTTCTTTCGTGTTGTGAGGCTTGACAGGACGGAGGGCGTCTATCATTTCGAACTTGTCGGAATTCTCCAGCGCCTTCAGCGTCCTTTCCGCGCTTTCGAGAACGGGCGCGGGCATACCCGCCATACGGGCGACGTGGATACCGAAGCTGTGGGCCGTTCCGCCCTCCCTCATCTTTCGGAGGAAAATGACGTCGTGGCCGCTTTCCTTGACTGCGATATGGAAGTTCTTGACGCGGGAGTACAGCCCTTCCAGGTCATTAAGCTCGTGGTAGTGTGTCGCGAACAGCGTCTTCGCCCTGAATCCGTTTTCGTGGAGGAACTCCACGATTCCGCGGGCAATCGACATTCCGTCGTAAGTCGAGGTGCCGCGTCCAATCTCGTCCAGAAGGACCAGGGAACGTTTAGACAAGTTGTGGAGAATCATCGATGTCTCGAGCATCTCGACCATAAAGGTGGACTCTCCGCGGGAGATGTTGTCGCTCGCGCCTACCCTTGTGAATATCTTGTCAAAATAGCCTATTTTTGCGGATTCGGCAGGGACGAAGGATCCCGTCTGGGCCATCAGCACGATTAGCGCCGTCTGCCTCAGAAGGGCGGACTTTCCTGCCATATTGGGGCCGGTGAGAATGATTATCTGCTGCGAATCAGAATCCAGGTAGACATCGTTGGGGACGTATTCCTCGCCCGGATTCATCAGGGTTTCGATTACCGGGTGTCGGCCGTTTTTGATGTCGAGGATAAGGCTGTCGTTCATCTCGGGGCGGCAGTAATGTCTCTCTGCGGCCTGGACGGCGAAGCCGGCAAGGACATCCAGACGAGCAAGGGCGCGGCCATTGTCCTGGATGGTCCTTGTTTCACCGCGAACCTCCTCGACAAGGTCCTGGTATATCTTTGTTTCGAGGGTGTAGATGCGGTCCTCGGCCGTGAGGATTTTCTCCTCGTACTCCTTCAGCTCCCCGGTTATGTAGCGCTCCGCATTGACAAGTGTCTGCTTCCGGACCCATTCCGGAGGGACCTTGTCCTTGTACATATTGCGAACCTCGATGTAGTAGCCGAAGACGTTGTTAAAGGCGATTTTCAGCGAGGGAATGCCAGTCCTCTCGGACTCCCTCTGCTGCATCTGGAGGAGGTAGTCCTTGCCTCCCGTGGACATTTCCCGGAGTTCGTCAAGTTCCCGGGATACGCCTTTTGCGATAACCGGGCCCTTTCCTATCTGGGATGCAGCGTCCTCGTCGAGGGTCTCGCCTATCCGCTTGAGGAGCCGGTCACAGCCTGTCATCTTCCGCCCGAGCTTCGAAAGGGCGTCACATCCGGAGTCCGTGCAAATCTTTTTCAGAGGGCCCACTTCCGCGAGTCCGCGGCGTAGCTGCAGCATTTCCCTCGGTAGAATCTTACCCGTAGCGACACGCCCGAGAATTCTCTCGATATCGCCTATCCTCCCAAGGCGCGAAGTGACATCTTCAAGGGTATCCTCCCTCTCAAGCAGGTACTGGACGCAGTCCTGCCTTGCGGAAATCTCCTTTATGTCCACAACGGGAAGCGACAGCCACGTCCTCAGGAGGCGTGCCCCCATAGGCGACGAGCACTTGTCAATAGTCTCAACAAGCGAGACGCTGTCCCCGTGGCCCGAGGGGAAAACCTCCAGGTTCCGGAGGGTGAAACGGTCCATCCAGACGAATTTGCCTTCGTCGATGCGGCCGACGGAACAGATGTTCCGAAGGTCCGAATGGTGAGTCCTGTCAAGATAGACAAGGAGGGCTCCGGCGGCGGAGATACCAAGGGGGTATTGCTCAATAGCAAAGCCCTTGAGGCTGTCAACGCCCATCTGGCGGCAGATTTTCTCCACAGCCGCGTCATACACGAATGCCCATTCGTCAAGCCCCGTCGTATAGTAATCCCCGAATTTTTCCCGGGTTCCGGCCTCGTAGCCGCGGCGGACGACGAGCTCCTTCGGATGCATAGACCCGATGAGGGAGCCGATGTAATCGAGGCCTCCTTCCGTGATTCGGAAATCCCCCGTAGAGACATCCAGGAAGGCGGCGCCGCAGCGGTCCCCTTCGAAGCACAGTCCACACAGGAAGTTGTTTTCCTTCACCTCCAGCGAGCCGTCACCAAAGGCGATACCGGGGGTAAGAATCTCCGTTACTCCGCGCTTGACGAGCTTCTTTGCGAACTTGGGGTCTTCCAGCTGGTCGCAGACCGCGACCTTGAAACCGACGCGGAGAAGTCTCGGGATATAGTTTTCAATGGCGTGGTAAGGGAAGCCCGCCATCGCGACGGGCCCCTTGTCTCCATTGGATTTCCGCGTCTGGACGAGGCCGAGAACCTTCGATGCGGTCACGGCGTCGTCCGAGTACAGTTCATAAAAGTCTCCGACACGGTACAGAAGCAGGGCCTCCGGGTACTGTGCCTTAGTCTCGAAGTACTGTTTGATCAGCGGGGTGTCTTCCGAAGACTTTGCCATTGCGGGCGGAATTTACTTCGTGAGCGGGCGGAATTTACTTCGTTAGCTTCCAGCCAATCCTGCACTGGTCGTAGCTGTCCAGAAGGGCGGTGATGGACGAAATCTCAGTGGACTTCTGGCCCAGGATGGCAGCATATTTCTTCGCGAATGCGAGGAACTTGTCAGCGGTGAAGAGCATCTTGCAGCCGGTGGAGGAGGACTCCAGGGTTCCGGTCATCGAGAGGTACTTCATCGTCTTTCCGAAGGTAAGGGTAACGGTCTTCTCTCCGTCGCCAACCTTATATGTGCCGGGGAGGGAGACTGTGCCGATATTCAGGACAAAGGAATTGTCATCGTTGTTGAATATCCAGGTTGCGACGCCGGGGGCTATTCCGTACTTTGCGAGTTTCTCATCGACCTTTGCTTCGAGCTGGCTCGTAACGGCAGTTCCTGCGAGGTTGGAGACGATTCCGCCTTCAGAGGAGGTTACGGTGATGGCGCTTCCTGCATAGATGTAGGTTCCGTCAAGGGAGATGGGCGCGGAATAAACCGTGTTGACGAGAGTGTTCACGAGTCCGTCCACGGTGGAGTTTCCTGTGCTTCCCAGAAGGCCTCCGAGAAGACCCTGTGCCTGTGCCGAGGTGGCAACGGCCACGGTTACGGCGATAATGCTGATGATTCTTTTCATATTACAGGTTATTTGTTCATTAATTACTCTTCTTCCTTCCATCCTTGCGCGCGCATCGGCAGTTCGACGCCGTCCGGTGTAACAAGAACCGCACCAACCTCGGGCTGGGCAAGGTGGCCGATGATGTCATAGGCAGGGAATTCCCTGTGGAATTTTTCCCGGGCGGCGATGGGGATGGTGAAAAGGATTTTCATATCGTCACCGCCGTTCATCGCAGCGGAAACGGGGTCTATGTCCATCCTCTTTCCCGCCTCAAAGGAATTTCCCTCGAAGGGAATCTTATCCGCATAGACCTTTACGCCAAGGCCGGTTTCGGCGGAGAGCCGCTTGACTGCATCCGCAAGGCCTCCGGTGACAAAACAACCCGTGGAGGGATAAACCTCCGCGTCTTCTATCCTGTCGACGGTGGAGCTTTCAAGTTCCGGGCGGAGATAGTCTCCGACAATCATACGGAAATCTTTCATATCCGGCTGGTTCCCCGTCTTTTCGAAGTCCTCCCGTCCCTTTTCCAGAACCTGCAGGCCCAGATATGCGGCCCCGAGGGGGCCACTTACACAGAGAAGGTCCATGGATTTTGGTTTAGGGATCCTCTTCGAGGTAATCAGCGAGGTCTCGCCGGTTGCGTTGAGATTGATGTAGAGCCCGTTTGGAGACGGCTGAAGGTCCAGCTTGACCGCCTCATAGCCGTGCTCCTTCGCTGCGACGGTAATGCCCGTCCACAGCTCCCTGATATTCTCGAAATCCAGCTTCTGCGAAACGCCGAGCGTAGCGCTGAGGAGGCGGGGCCGCGCAAGACCCGCATACAGGGGGCCCGTTACCCCGATGACGCTCTTGTATCCGAGATGCTTCAGGGGAAAGTACACAAGAGAAAAGTCAACACCCTCCACGTACAGGCGCGAAGACTGACGGACTTCGCCGCTGCTCCTGAAAACAAGGGAGGACACATCCTTGTAAGCGGAAACGGCGTAAAGCCTTCTGAGGGCCTCAACCTTTCCGATATCTGCAAAATTTTCACTTGCCATAGTCCACAAAGATAGCAAGAATTCCGGAAACTATTTCTTAAGGGCCTCCCATTTGGTTACACCCAGCGCCTGGAGCCCGTCGATGAATTCGGAGGTTACGGCGACGTCGTACTTTCTGGAGTAGAACTGAATCCTGTAGCCGGTACCGGGGTCGTTGAGGTAGATCGTGAGAGGAATGCTTCCCTTGTGGGTCTTTACCAGGGAGACCAGCCTTGCGCCGAAGTCGCCTTTCAGCATGGGCGTATCAATGTCCATGGAGAATCCCGTCAGTTTCTTGTCCGTTACATTCCCGAGGAGGGAAACCTCGCGGAGGCGGAAGGTATATGGGGCCTTCTTGCCCTGTGCCTTCTCTTCCGGTTTCAGGAAGTACTTCTCACAGATTTCACCCTCGAGGTAAACGGCATTTCGCGGGACCATATACTGCATGAACTGCTCGTGTTCCTTCCCGAACAGGCTTAGCTCACAGCTTCCGTTATAGTCTTCAATCGTCGTTCTGGAGTAGGGCTTCCCGTTCTTGGCGGTAAGGGCCTTGTAGTCCGTCACGATGCCGCCGATGCAGACTTTCTTCTTGATGCCTTTGTCTTCACATTCAGAGACGAGGTCTTTGAGCCCTGCCGCCTCGCAGTTTGTGAAGGCCTTCATTTCGAAGGCGTACTTGTCCAGCGGGTGGGATGAGATGTAAACGCCCACGAGTTCCTTTTCCTGCTGGAGGAAGACCATCGGATCCTCGTCCTCCGGCACTGTCTCCGGGAACTTGGGGCGTTCCGGAATCAGTTCCTCCGCATCTCCGAAGAGAGAGGACTCCGCATCGAGCGTATCGTTACGGAAGTGGTCTCCGTAAGCGACCAGCTCATCTATGAACAGCTGTCCGTTCCGGCCGGGGGTGAAGTAGAGTGCCCTCTTGTGTCCGAAACTGTCAAGCGCGCCGCTGAAAACGAGGGATTCCAGTGCCTTGCGGTTCACGGTGCCGGCCATCCTTTCCACAAAATCGTAGATGTCCTTGAACAGCCCGTGCTCCTTTCTCTCAGAGAGGATTGCATCGGAGACGTTTGCGCCAAACCCCTTGATTCCGCCCAGTCCGAAGCGGATTTCACCCGCCTTGTTGACAGTAAAGGTCGATGAGGACTCATTTACATCGGGGGAGAGTATCTTGATTCCGCCCCTTCTGCAGTCGTCCATGATCTCCATTATTTCAGTCATATTGGAGATCTGGTTCGTCAGGTTTGCGGCCTGGAATTCAGCCGGATAATGGGCCTTGAGCCAGCCTGTCTGATAGGAGACCCAGGCGTAGCAGGTCGCGTGGGACTTGTTGAAGGCGTAGGAGGCGAACTTTACCCAGTCCTTCCATATTTTATCGAGGGTATCCTTGGGGTGGCCGCGTGAAACGCCGCCCTCCATAAATTCACCGTACAGCGACTGAAGCATATCCAGCTTCTTTTTGCCCATAGCCTTTCGCAGTACGTCCGCCTTTCCCTTCGAGAAACCGCCCACTTTCTGGGAAATTCTCATAACCTGCTCCTGATAGACCGTGATTCCATAGGTCTCGCGGAGGTATTCCTCCATAGCGTCGAGGTCGTACGTGATGGGCTGCTCGCCTCGCTTTCGCTGGACGAAATCGGGGATATAGTCCATAGGTCCGGGACGGTAGAGGGCGTTCATAGCGATCAGGTCTTCGAAGCGTTCCGGATGGAGTCGCTGGAGCCACTCCTTCATTCCGGGAGATTCGAACTGGAATACGCTCTTGGTGTCTCCCCTGGAGTACAGCGCGTAAGTTTCCGGATCGTTGATATCGATTTTCTCTATGTCGAAAACCTCGCCTGAGCGCTCTTTGATAAGGCGCTGGCATTCTTTTATGATGGACAGGGTCTTAAGGCCCAGGAAGTCCATCTTCAGCATTCCCACCTCTTCGATGTAGGAGCCCTCGTACTGGGAAACCCATACCGTCTGGCCGGTAGCCTTGTCCGTTCCGGTTGTGATAGGGATATAGTCAGTAAGGTCGCCCCTTCCTATTATCATCGCGCACGCGTGGATGCCGGTCTGGCGAATGCAGCCCTCCAGCTGCAGGGCGTATTTTATGACATCCTTCACGAGGTCCGACCCGTTCTCGAATTCGTTCTTGAATTCCGGAACGAATTTCAGGCAGTTCTTCAGATTTGGCTTGTAGGACTTCTCTACCTTGGACTTTTTGAAGGTCTGTCCGTCCCTCTGGATCAGCTTTTCGCCCTCTTCGAGCTTCTCTCCCTGATAGAGCGTCTCGACGTCCTCCATCTGGGTGAACGGACGGTCAGGGATCATCTTTGTGAGGCGGTTGGACTCGTCAAGGGAGAGGTTCGATATCCTGGCAACGTCCTTGATGGCGCTCTTTGCCGCCATCGTTCCAAAGGTGATGACGTGAGAGATATGGTCAACTCCATATTTTTCCTGGACGTATTTGATTACCGCGTATCGGCCTTCATCGTCGAAATCGACGTCGATATCCGGCATCGACACCCGTTCCGGGTTCAGGAAACGCTCGAACAGGAGGTCGTAGCGGATAGGGTCCAGGTTGGTGATCCCGAGACAGTACGCGGCGGCGCTTCCTGCCGCAGATCCACGGCCCGGGCCCACATAGATTCCGTGGGATTTCGCCCAGTTGATAAAGTCCTGGACTATAAGGAAATAGTCCGGGAAGCCCATACGGGAAATCGTCTTCAGTTCGAAATCCAGCCGGGACGCCTGCTCTTCGTTGAGCTCGTCGCCGTAACGGATATGGGCCCCGTCGAAACAGAGTTTGCAAAGGTATGCGACGGAGGCGCAGAAATCGTCTCCGCGATAGGTCTTGGTCCCGTCTTTTTCGACTTCGTACTTTCCTTCCTCGATGATTTCCGAGTATTTTTCCTTCCAGGATTCGATGTCGCGGAGGAATTCTTCCGGGAGGTCGAACTTCGGGAGGACGTGACCGCGGTCGATGTCGTACCTCTCGACTTTTTCGAGGACATCGAGGGTGTTCGAAAGGGCTTCCGGATGATCCGGGAACAGGGCGAGCATCTCCTGCTCGGACTTGATGTATTCCTGCTGGGTATAGCGGAGGCGCTTAGGGTCGTCGATGAGGGAGTTGGTCGTGAGGCAGATGAGCCTGTCGTGGGCAGGGCCGTCCTCTTTACGGACGAAGTGAGCGTCGTTCGTTGCTATGACCTTGACACCGTGCTTTTCAGCGAGTTCGAAGATAATCTCGTCGTAGTGGCACTGGTTGTGGTAGAGTTCATTGCTCTGGCCCGGGACTTCCGTCGGGTGTTTCATCACCTCGAGGTAGTAGTCCTCCCCGAAGACTCTCTTATGCCACAGGATAGCCTTCTCCGCCCCTTCAATATCGTCCGCCAAGATCAGCCTCGGGATTTCGCCGGCAATGCAGGCGGAGCTGCAGATGAGCCCTTCGTGGTATTTCTCAATCACTTCGTGGCTGACGCGGGGACGGTAGTACATACCCTCGATATGGGCCGTGGAGACTATCTTGACAAGGTTCTGATATCCCTTATAGTTCTTTGCCAGCAGGATAAGGTGATAGTAACCTTTCTCCTTGATGCGGTGATCGCCCTTTGAGACATAGATTTCACAGCCGATGACTGGCTTTACGGAGGGGTGTTTCTTCGCCACCTTCAGGAATTCCTTTACGCCGTACATATTGCCGTGATCGGTCATTGCGATTCCGGGCATTCCAAGCTCCTCCACTCTTTGGAACAGGTTGTCGATGGAAGACATTCCATCAAGGATGGAATATTGGGTATGGACGTGAAGGTGTACGAAGGACATAGGTTTATGTTTTTACAAATATAGGACTATTTTGCGAGATTGCCTATAGCCTGGTGCGAGATTCCTGAAATTATTATTTTCGCTAAAACGCTGATAATCAGCGGTTATTTATTGGGCCGATGCGAGATTCTTTCCGGGAGAAAAATTGTTTATGTCAGATTGTCCAGCGATCTTTGTACCATAAAAATACGTACTGTTATGGAAGTCAAGAAAAGTGAAAAAGCCAGTCTGGAGAACAAGAAACTCCTCTTCACGGAGATCGGTCTTGTCGCCGCTCTTCTGATTACCTACGGAGCATTCGAGTTCTCGACCAAGGAGAGCGAAGTCTCTATCCTTGAAGACACCACCCAGGTTCTGGTGGAAGAAGAAATGATCGCCATCCAGAACGAAACCCCTCCGCCGCCGCCCGAGGCCCCGGCGATCCCCGTCCTTTCTGACCAGATCGACATCGTGGACGATGATATCAAGCTCGATGATGACCTGTTCATCAACCTCGAAGATGACAATACCGGAGTCCAGATTATGGACTACATCGAGGCTGAAGTTGAAGAAGAGGAAATCGAAGAAGAGGCTATCCCGTTCCAGTTCGTGGAAACCAAGCCTTCCTTCCAGGGCGGTGATGCAAATGCGTTCACAAAGTGGGTTAACTCCCGCCTTGTATATCCTGAGGTCGCCAAGGAGAATGGCGTCCAGGGCCGTGTCCATCTCCAGTTCACCGTGGAGGCTGACGGCCGCGTGACTAACGTTAAGGTTCTCCGTGGCGTTGACGAGTCCCTCGACAAGGAAGCAGTCCGCGTCGTTTCCCAGTCTCCTCGCTGGAGCCCCGGAAAGCAGCGTGACCGCGCCGTGAAGGTTACTTACACCTTCCCCGTTATCTTCCAGCTCCGCTAAGGGCTCTCCGGCCTCCCGGCTCAAGGCCTGCCTCTCGGCCTCCCTTGGCCCCCTGGTCCTCACAGAAACGAAAAGGTGCCCCCTCCAGGGCGCCTTTTTTTGCCTGCAACTTGCGTTAGGTGTTATGATATGGGTGACACCTACCGCAGAAAAGAGGCAGATCCGATCAAAAAAGGCTGACTCAAATGAGCCAGCCTTTCGAGTGCGCCGCCAAAGCCGCTATTTCTTCTTCGAAGCAGCCTTCCTGGTGGAGTCGAACATAATCGGAGTACCGATCATGATGGAAGCGTAGGTTCCGATGATGACACCGAGGCAGAGTGCGACTGCGAGACCGCGGATGGACTCACCGCCCCAGATTGCAATGGCAAGCATAGGCAGGAGGGTAGACACGGAAGTGTTCACCGTACGGGTCAGGGTTGCATTCAGAGCGGTGTTCACCGTCTCCTTGAAGTCTGCGTTCGGGTGGAGGCCCTTCTGCTCACGGATACGGTCGAAGATAACCACGTTATCATTGATGGCGTAACCGATGATGGTAAGGATAGCCGCGATAAACGTCTGGTCAACATCCAGGTTGAACGGAAGGATTCCGTTGAACAGGGAGAAGAAGCCGATGACGATGATGGCGGTATGGGCCAGCGAAACGACGCCGCCAAGACCCCATGTCCATCCCTTGAACCTCAGGGCGATGTATCCGAAGATGACGATGAGGGCGAGGATGACAGAGATGATAGCGGAACGCTTGATGTCACTTGCGATGGTAGGTCCAACCTTGTCGGAGGAAACGATACCGTTCGGGTTCTCGGCAGTGTCCTTGAATTCGTCGATAGTGATATCCTTTGCGTACAGGCCGTGGACGGCTTCGTACAGGAGGTTCTCAATCTCCTTGTCAACCTCAGTGCTTTCGCTGTTAAGCTTGTACTGGGTCGTGATCTTCATCTGGGAGTCACCACCGAACTGCTTGACCTCGACGGAGTACTGCTCTTCACCCTCATTCTCAGCAGCTGCGCGGAAGGTGTCCTCGACAGCCGTACGGACGGTCTCGTCAGTGACAGCCTGGTCGAAGCGGACCACATAGGTACGTCCACCGGTGAAGTCAACACCATAGCTGAATCCCTTGAAGGTGATGGAAGCGATGGCGATGAGGATAAGGGCGCCGGAGATGATGTAGGAGTACTTGCGGCCCTTGATGAAGTCCACCCTGGTGTGCTTGAGGAAGTTCTCGGTGAACTTGTTGGAAAGGGTAACGGTCTTGCCGGCGGCAATCCTGTCGTCGAAGATGATCCTCGTGATGAAGATCGAGGTAAGGACGGAGGTCACAATACCGATGATCAGGGTGGTTGCGAAGCCCTGGACGGGACCGGAACCGAAGATGTAGAGGATAATACCGGTAAGGAGAGTCGTAACCTGTCCGTCGATGATGGCGGAGTAAGCGTTCTTGTAACCGTCAGTGACAGCCTTGGAGAAGCCCTTTCCGGCGGCAAGCTCTTCCTTGATACGCTCATATATGATAACGTTCGCATCCACAGCCATACCCAGGGTCAGGACGAGACCAGCAATACCCGGAAGGGTAAGGACGGCGCCGAAGGAAACCAGGGTTCCGAACAGCAGGAGGACGTTGCACAGGAGGGCGATGTCAGCGATGATACCTGCACCCCTGTAGAACAGAATCATATACAGGAGAACCAGTATGAAAGCGATGACGAAGGAGATCAGACCGGCCCTGATTGACGCGGCACCCAGGGAAGGACCCACAACCTGCTCCTGAATGATGGTAGCGGGGGCGGGAAGTTTTCCGGATTTGAGGACGTTTGCAAGGTCTTCGGCCTCCTGGACGTCGAAGTCGCCGGTGATGGAGGAGCTGCCTCCGGTAATCTCGTTCTGCACGACGGGGGCGGAATACACGAGACCGTCAAGGACGATCGCCACCTGCCTTCCGATGTTGTCACGGGTGATACGGGCCCATTTCGTCGCGCCGTCCTTGCCCATCGACATAGAAACCGAAGGGTTTCCGCTGGCGCCGCTGCGGGAGGTGCCGTTGAATTCGACGCGTGCGTCGGTAACTGCGCTTCCGTCAAGGGGAGCCTTGCCGTCACGGGCGGTGGACTTGATGGCTACGAGCTCGAAAGTGTTAGCCGTAGTGACCCTCTCGCTGGGCTTTACACCCCACATAGGGATGAATCCCTGAGGGAGGATGTCAGCAGCCTTTGCCATAGCGAGGTACTTGTTGACAAGAGTCGTATCGGTACCTGCTGCAAAGCCGATGTTTGCGCTTCCCCTTGCGCCGGAAGGCTGGAGAACGCTGAACAGTGAGGTTCCGGTAGTGTCACCGCTTGCTGCGAGAGTCTCATAGATGTATGCGTTTGCGCCTTCGAGGTCCAGTTCCTCATAGTTCCAGGTGGGCCAGAACTCGAGGGATGCGGTGCCCTGGAGGAGCTTACGGACACGCTCAGGATCCTTTACGCCAGGGAGTTCGATGAGAATCTTTCCGGAGTTCTCGATCTTCTGGATGTTGGGCTGGGTAACGCCGAAACGGTCGATACGGTTACGAAGGACATTGAACGAATTGTCGATAGCGCTCTTTGCCTCGTTCTTGATGACGTCGATAACCTCAGCATCAGTGGATTCGGGCTTTACCTTATCGCGAAGGTCGATGGTCCCGAAAATGCTGGTGAGCCTCTTTCCGCTGGCTCCGGCCGTTTCCGCCCAAGCCGTAGCGAACAGGTCGATGAAATTCTCGCGGGTATTTACGTTGCGGGACTTTGCAAGAGCCATTGCGGCGAGGAAGTCGGGATCCGTGCTGCCTCCGGAGAGAGCGGTGACGAGGTCCTCGAGCTGGACCTGCAGCATTACGTTCATACCGCCCTTAAGGTCCAGACCAAGGTTGATTTCCTTTTCCTTAACGCTCTTGAAGGAGTATCCGAGATACACCTTTTCGGGTCCGAGTTCGTCAATGATGACCCTGTTTCTGACGTTGGCTACGGAGTCGATAATAAACTCCGTCTCCTCGAGACCCTGGGCCTGGACAATCTCCAGAGCCTCCTCGTGGGCCTTCTTGGCAGCCTTGTTCTCCTCAATTCTTGTCACAAGCGTGAAGGAGAGCTGCCAGATGCAGGCAATGGCAAGCAGAATCGCTACCATCCTGATCCATCCTTTACTTTGCATATCAGTTAAAATTTAATTATAGTTTCAAAACTGCATAGGGGGTGCAAAAATACAATTTTTTTTCGAGAAAAAAGCGCTACCTCCCAACTATTTGCTAATTTTGCACCCACAACGATATCAAAGAGGCAGGAGGTGACAGGCAGACACATAGCCGTAGCAGCACTCATACTGGCCTCCGGGCTTACCGTGTCCGCACAGGACTGGAAACCGGAGACCCTTGTTGACGTGCGTCTCCCGCGCGCAAAAGTCGTCACCCCGAGGACGTATATGGACCTTGCGGACAGCCTCCGTCGCGAGTACCGCTTCGCCGATGCGAGCGACATCTATACCCACGCGATGGACATTTCCCTGGACGACAGACTCTCCGCTGAGGCCCAGGCCCATATCCTCGAGTGCCAGCGGGGTATCAATATGGCCGATATCTGCTCGACCCCGGTCGTCGTCGCCCGCAAGCGCTTCTCCCTCAAGGATTTCTACCTCTATTATCCCCTGAAGAACCAGAGCTGGAGGGCAAACCCCAACCCCCTCGACTCCGCCGCCTTCTTCATCCCGACCTATCTCCCGAAGGGAGAGAGCGAGGTCTTCTTCTCCGCCGCAGACAGCGAAGGCTACCGGAACATCTTCACCTCCACCTACGCAGACTCCACGTGGACCGTCCCCGTCCCCCTCGGAGAAGCCCTCCTTTCCCCCGGGAACGATATCGGGCCCATGCTGTCCCCGGACGGGAATACCCTCTACTTCGCATCCGACGGCCTCTACGGTGTGGGTGGATATGACCTGTACAAGTCCGTCTGGGATGCAGACAGGGGGGCCTGGGGCGCCCCGGTAAACCTTGGCTTCCCGTATTCCTCCCCCTCGGATGACTTCCTCCTTGTTAATACCGACGACGGCAATTACACCATCTTCGCATCCAACAGGGGCTGCTCCAAGGACAGCGTATATGTATATGTATTGGAGTACGAAGCGAATCCCGTTACAAAGAAGGTGGAGGATTGGAAAACCCTCGGAAAGATAGCCGCGCTGGACCCCGAGGACAATCCGTTCCGTATGGACAACACCTCCGCCGTCAGCGGAGACAGCGCCGTAAGCGACGATACCCGCATCTATCAGGAGAAGCTCCAGGAGCAGATGGCTGTCAGAGACACCCTTCGCGCAAGGGCTTCCGCCGGCGCCCCGACGTCGGAACTCGACTCGCTCGTCGCGAGAATGAACGCCCTGGACGAGGAAATCCGCCGGATCGAGCAGTCGTTCCTCCGGAGCGGCGCCGTCTCCGGCAAGGCCCTTGCTGAAAAGGAGGTCGTGGGGGCGGAGCTCGGATACACGTTCACCAAGAAAACTATGGGCCAGAGGCTCAGGATTAAGGTTGAGCGGCACGTCCAGGACCCGCGGACGCGCTTCCGCATCACCCCCATCGGCCGCTTCTCCGAGGTCTCGACCCTTCCCGGAGGGCTGATTTATCAGATTCAGTTTATGACAACCTCAAGGCACGCCTCCGTGGAGGATATAGGCGGGATGTCGCCCGTCGTCGAGAGGCTTACCCCGTCGCTGAAATACACTTACAGCGCCGGAGTCTTCTTCAACTATCAGGATGCCCTCCGCCATCTTAACAAAGTCCGCCGCCAGGGCTTTGCGGACTGTGAAATAGTCGCTTACCTTGACGGCAGACAGATTTCCACGGAGGCGGCGTGGGAGCGGGAATAGCCCCTACACCAGCGTCAGATTCATTTTATAAGCGCGCCCGACAGGGAGAACCGTATCCTCTCCCGAGAGGGAGACGGACGTAGCGGTCTTCGAACCTATCCGGTCTACGGCCACGGCGTAGGTCCTGTGGATCCGGACCATTACCCTGTCCGGCAGCATCTCCATAAGCGAAGTCAGCGTCATCTGCGACACTACGGGATCGCCCCCGTCGCGGAAAATGGTGACGTAGTTGTCGTTTGATTGCGCATAGCGGAGATCCTTCAGCGGAATCCTCACTTTTTTATGGGCCGATGTTACCGTGATATAGCGTCTGTCCTCTGCCGGCGGGGCGGGAACAACCCTTTCCACCACGACAGGTTCCGGCGCAGGTTCCCTCTTCGCTTCGAGATCCTCCCGGAGCAGCTGGATCTTCCTCGCGAGGATTCCAACCGACAGTGATACCGTAAATACAAATATATATAGGGCCCATACCGGCTCCGACGCGTCCAGTATCACCGTTTCGAAGGTCTCTTCGTTCAGGACTTCCTCTTCCTTGAGGCTCATCATAACGGTGATGACGGTCATAAGGGCCATAATGGCAAACGCCGTCGTAACCAGTTTTGCCTCGCGGTACAGAAGCCGCGAGGTAAGATAGCGGTTGATGAAATATACCGCGTACAGCCACAGCACGAATACGACGACGCTTTCCGGTGCCACCCCGAGCCACTGCTCTGCGGGAAAGAAGAGGAGCATCGCGGGAATTGCCACGATGCAAATGAGGATGTCGAGGATCCTCTCCGGTTTTTTCATAGAATTACTCCTTGATTCTCAGAAGTCCGCCGGCCCTGTTGTTTATGGCGTTGAATGCCGCATTCACGTCGTCCAGCGTCTCGAATCCGCATATTTCGTATTTGTCATCCTCAAGGGCGAAGATGATGTCGCCCATTATTTCGTAACCGCTTCGTCCGTACAGGATCGTTCCGGTCATATTGTCTCCGGAGGTTTTCTGCCAGATGTCGCGGTCCATAAGGAACACAAGATGTTTTCCGCGAAGTCCGAGCTGCTTGCTGAGTTCATTCAGGGCGGGAGTATAGCGGACGACTTCCAGACGGTCTGCATTGATTTCCTTCGGGAGTTCCTCCCAAAAGTTGTCTTCCTTCTGGATAAGAGAAGCGACGCCGTAGAAGTTTGCAAGGATGAATGCCGGGATGATTTTCTCGCTGTCATCCTCTGTCCCGGTGTCTTCTTCGGAATCTTCCTCCTCAGCCTCTTCCTCCTCAGCCTCTTCCGGGTGCTCTTCCTGCCAGCGTTTGACCATCGTTGGAATGGGAAGGTCGCACTGGTCCATCAGGGCGATGAGGGTCTGGCTCTCTTTTTCATCCAGCTCGCCGTCTGAGGACGCGATGTCCATAAAGAAATCGGAGACTTCCTGCTTTGTCTCGTCGTCAAGGGCCTTGATTGCGGCAAGGGCGTCGCCGGAGTCGATACCGTCCGCGACCGTGACGATATTTCCCTGCTGGACGGCGTCCAGGTTGAATCTGTTGAAGAAACTGCGGAGGACGTCAGTCTCCTCGTCGGAGACATTGTCATCGAGCTGCATAATGTATCTGGCTACGGCAAAAATTGCCGCAAGGTCGTAGTGAGTGTATCCCATAACTCTGTGTTTTTTAGTTTCCTACAAATATGCGAAAAAACAATCAAACATCAAAACTCCCCCGATGGTCCTTTTGCGGAAGCCGAAAAATTAGCTAACTTGCAGCAAAGTTGTTCTTGATGAAGATTTGAATGAAACTTAATGTAGTTCCCCTGGCCGTCCTTTTAGGCCTTTCACTTATTGCCTGTCCGCTGCTGTACATCTACGCAGGTCCGGCATTGGATACGGTGCAGCTTTCCACGTTGAAGACTCTTCTCATTATCTGCGCAGCCAGCGCCCTGTGGTGCTTTGTCGTCGGGGAACTTTCCCGCAACAATTCCCAGATGGACAAGCTCTGGAGTATTCTGCCGATAATCTATACCTGGGTTATTGCCACAGATGGCGGGTTCAGGACGCGGCTTGTCGTGATGGCCGTCCTGGTTACGTTATGGGGCTGCCGCCTTACATTCAACTTTGCAAGGAAAGGGGCATATACCTTGAAGTTCTGGGAAGGAGAGGAGGACTACCGCTGGAAAGTGCTCAGGCAAAAAAAGGAATTCTCTTCACGCTGGGTCTGGATGCTGTTCGACCTGCTGTTCATATGCATCTACCAGAATGTGTTGGTGCTCCTGACAACTTTCCCGGCGCTGGTCGCGATGAACTCCGCCGCTCCCTTCGGCGCGGTGGACGTCCTTGCGGCGGTCCTGGCCTTCGGATTCCTTGTTTACGAGACTGTCGCCGACGAACAGCAATGGGCCTTCCAGTCCCGCAAATGGGCAATGATAAAGGAGGGAAAGACGCTCGAGGAGCTGCCGGAACCTTATGACAAAGGCTTCAACACAACCGGACTCTGGAAGTTCAGCCGCCACCCCAACTACTTCGGCGAGCAGGGAATATGGATTTCGCTATACCTGTTTTCCGTCGGCGCCGGGGCCGGTCTTTTCAACTGGAGCATCGCCGGGGCGCTTCTGCTGGTCGTGCTTTTCCTTGGCAGTTCGGCTTTTGGAGAAGCCATCAGCGCATCCAAATATCCGCTCTACTCTGACTATTGCCGTAAGGTCAGCCGCTACTTCCCCCTTCGGTCTTATTGAAGTAAACCCCGCCGGGGATGTAACCATTCCATCGAACTGAACAAGGCCACTCCGACTACAAAGCCAGGAAGCCCTACATTGATATCGTGGATTTCATCAAGGCGAGCTCGATGGCGAAGTTTGATGGGCTGATCTGATATTTCGTGCCGCTCTTCCTAAATTTTGGGAAACTTTTTCGATTTCTTTCCTAAAATTAAGGAAAGTAACCCGGAACGTGTCAAGTATGTTGGGACATGAAAGAAAAAGAGACTCGCGATCGCGAAATAAACGGTATTCGTGAAGCAGCGTCTTTCACCGGTTGTAAGAAGATGACGATTGTGACTCACGAAGAGGAAGAGATTATCCAGGATACGCTTGGCGCCATAAATATTGTGCCAGCCTGGAAATGGTTTTTAGGCCGCTGATTGATGCGACAAGGCTTGATTTCGTGTAAACAATGTGTTCTGCTCTGTGGCTCATTCCTTCCGCATAAGAGTATGCCACCATTAAAGGTGGTAAGCAACCACCTTTATCTTGCTTCCTTACACTTCGTAGGGAAGCAGAAAGTCAGACATAAGCTGTAATAAAAGCAAAGTTAACCGCAGTATTTGTGCTTAAGCCATAATTAATTATAGGTTATGGCTTTAGTATAGGAACCCAAATGCTCAAAGCGGAATCTTTTTGCTGGAGGCAATGTCAATGTTATCTACGGCAAGTGCCGCATTGGCAAAAAATACGATTGTTTATTGGGATAAACACGCCCCTCCAAGAAAAAACGCACTTTTTCGCCCGAAATCGCCCCGGGACTCCCAGAAGATTTTTGCAGGTGAAAGCATATTCATAACCTGAGTCAGGGAAGCGACCCATAGTTCCCTGAATGTGGGCGACCGTCTGGTAGTTGGAATTGGTTACGCGCCGGGCGTAGGCTTTGCCGCTGAGCAGGATGCCCAGGAGCATCAGGAATATGAGGAAGATGCGCTTTATGTTTATTCCTTGTTTTTCGTGTCAATACAAATGGTCACCGGCCCGTCGTTCTCCAGGGCCACTTTCATGTCAGCGCCGAATTCACCGGTCCCCACCGGACGGCCGATAGCAACAGACAAAGCCGCACAGAACTGCTCATAGAGCGGAATGGCCAGTTCATGCCCGGCGGCATGGATATAAGACGGCCGGTTACCTTTCTTGGTGGACGCCATCAGCGTGAACTGGCTCACGACCAAAGCCTCACCACCCACATCCACTACGCTACGGTTCATTACGCCGGCATCGTCATTGAAAATCCGGAGCCCCGCAATCTTCTTGACCAGCCAATCAATGTCTTCCTGACCGTCCTCATAACCGATGCCAAGAAGAATCAGCACCCCTGGTCCGATGGAAGATTTCACGGCTCCGTCAATAGTAACGGATGCTGAGGAAACTCTTTGAATAACTGTGCGCATAGAAATATATACGATTTCAGATAATTGTAATGAGTCCGGCAACCAGCGCGGCTGGGATGGCCAGCAGCATGCCGATAAGGCCGCCCTTGATGTGGAACCAGTAGTCGTGATAATCCTTGACCATATCTTCCGTCCCGGGGATGACAAAGTGCTTGTCGTGACAGAACCAGATACAGTCCAGGACAAAGGCATCGAACCAGTTAACGACGCACCAGAGAGCATATGCGGTAAGGCAGCCGCTCCAGAACGTCGAGCAGCCGTTGACATAGCGGACCAGGAGTCCCAGCAAGATGCCGAAGATGGCCATTGCGGTAATCTTCTTGATATAGAAGACTGTTCCTCCGGGCCGATTGGACTCATCCACCAGTCCCAGCGACTTGCAGCGCTCCACAATGGCCGGAGGATAGTTGAACACCATCTTCACCGGGTCCCTGGACATCAGGAACACGAAGAGCGTGAAGACTGCGCAGGCTATGAGGGATTCGATGAGGAAGGTCATATTGCGTTGTCGATAGCTTTGTCCAGGTCCTTCTTGTTAAAGGTGAAGATGTGCCCGAAGACACCGACAGATACCTGATTATATTCGCCGTCAAGGTTCTGGAACTCTCCGGTTGACCAGAGGACGTGGTTCTTGACCACCAGACGATTGTCCACGATGCGGGTGGCTATGCCCGTACCAAGAGAGCCGAAGAGGGCCGACAGACCTTGCATGTCGGGCTCATCCGTCTTAAGTTCTTCGTTGATTTTCTCGTTTACGACGGCCATGATGGCATCCTTGTGGGCCTGCTTGTCAGGGCAGGTTATGACAGCCGCCACGCCGACTATCAGCACTGCAATGATGGCTATGAGGACTTTTTTCATATCGCGTAGGTTTTATTCTTCTTCGAGTAGAACATAACATGGTATGTCTTCCCATCGTCAGCAGTTGTTAAGTAATCCTTAATAACTGAATTTTTTTCTAATTCTTTGTCTCTGAATATATTGGATATGTGCATAGAAATATTGGGAACCGAGGTCCCAAAAAGCTCAGCAATGCTCTGTTGGTTCAACCAAACCATTCCATCCCGAGCCATCAAAGCCACCTTGCTTCGACCGTCTGGAGTATTGTATATAATCAGCCCCTGTTCGTTGTCCATAACATCAAATCTTATTGGACCAAAGGTAGCTGTTTTCGTTTGAGTGACAAAATCTTTGCAGTCCAATCTGGACAATCAAATTGAGCGCCTAAAGAAAGCAACTGAAGAGGTAAATAAGGCCTGCGAGTCTCTTGATACGAAAATGGCAAGCGCCAGAAGCTATGGCATCACTGTTGGGAAGGCCATATCGCTTGCCCTAGATCGGGTGGATTCTTTTGACACCAAATTAGATGGGATAAAGGCCTTCAAATTCACAGCTGTTCTCGACATCCTTGATCTGATTGAAACTCTTTTTGGGACCAAAACAATCTTGAAAGATTGATTCAGCAAACCTACTTTTCGATCCGCAGTGAACCATCGTCTTCCCGGACGATGGTATCTCCTTCATTCACGGAGACGAACCCCTCTCCCGTGTCCACGGAGAGCATAGAGAATCCCATGCAGAAGTACGGTGCCAGGACCTTGTCCCCGCATAAACGCTTGATTTCCTCGTAGTTGGTGCCGGTGTAAGTTTCTTTTTGCATTAGTTCCTTGATAATGCGAGGCTAATCCTTTCCTTTTCCTGTGATCCTGCTGTGCTGAGTCGTAGCAGAGGGAGGCCGATAGCAGCCAACACCGAATCTTTTCGCAAATCTCGCTGGTTCTGCCTTGAACCTTTCTTGTGATACTGCGTTCCATCGACTTCAATAGCCAATTTCGCCTTATGAGATACAGTATCATAGATCAGGAAGTCAACATGTGTCCATGAATGCGATGCGTATACACGCTGTTCTGGTGTGAGGTCAGAGGTTGCTGTTATAAGATGCCGAAGCGGATAATGCATTAGAATTCCTAGATGAGTGAATCCTTTCTCCTTGATTACATCTTTGATTGCCCAGTAAGTAAGGTTCTCTGAATCATATTCGGAAACTCGTTTGTGCGTCTTATAAAAATTGAGAAGATCAAGAGTATAATCCTCATACAGAAGATCATAAATTGAGGAGATCTCACTCTCATCGCTTTTGCCTTGATAGTACTCTATGTAATCTATCAAATCCCTGATATTTGAGTCCGGTTGTTCATCAGCTGAGACAACAAGGGTGAATTGCCTCTTTGCTCTTGATACTGCTACGTTCAACAGATGTGGATCATCCGTGAACTCCTGGACCTGATTATCTACTGTAGAAAGGACTATGGCGTCATCCTCTCTCCCCTGAAACTTATGGACAGTAGCCGCCACATATCCTCGTCCTGTCATTTCCAGCGCAGCATGAAGTGCATTTACCTGGTTATTATACGGCGCGATAATCCCTATATCGGTGAATCGCTCCTCTAAGGCCGGAAGAATTTCTTGAATAATTGTATCCACCTGTCGGAGGTTGACCGTGCCTCTCGCATGATTGCCTTTTACTGTTTTGACAACACGGATGGGCGTAAAGTCTGACTCACTTTTTGTCATGGGAATCAGCTCTCCATTATAGAACTGCTTGCTACAGAATCCAATAATGAGAGGGTTACATCGATAGTGTTCGCGTAAAAGCGTCTGGGGAATCTTTGGATAGAGGGTACAGATTGAAGACAAGAAGCTATTCGTAGAATACCGATAGGATTCAGCAATACCGTATTTGGAAAAAATTGCACTTACGACCTCTTCTGTATGATGATCCACCACATTGGGCAACTGCTTTATGTCCCCCACTATGACAGCGTTCCTTGCACAACTTAGAGCCAAAGCGCCAGCGGCAATATCAACCTGAGAGGCTTCATCCATAATAAGATAGTCGAATTTATAGGCTGGGTTGATGTTGGATGTCGCAGAGAAAGTTGTGCTGAGGATAACGGGATACTCCTGAAGAAAATCCTTCGTTTTTAGATACATTTCGTCAGGGGAAAAAACACGTCGCTCTTTCTTGGAACCATACTTCGTATATAGATGGTCTTTCAGAACGAGCATAGAAATATCCCTTAATCGCTTATTCTTGGCTTCAAGATCCTTCGTCAACTGACAAAGCAGTGTGCACCGATGCTCCAGTTCTCTGATTCTAGTGGTGATCAATAAATACTGGAGTTCATCTGGTGCCTCATCCGTGGCGGGAAGTTGATGATAACGTAATCTGAAGCGAGTCCACCAAGAGAGACGATGTTTGCGCTCCATGTCACGATTAGTGAGTTGGGCATATTTCTCTAATATCTCTTTGCTCCACTGTTTCTTTGCTTGAATCTTCTTGGGGAACCTTTCAACCTGCCTTTTGTATTCTGATAGCTTCTCGGAGCAAAGAGCTAATTGTTCTTGGCTTTCATATGCTTCCTGGAGCTCACACGATAGGGAGGCGGCTTCTTGACGGATCTTCTTGGCATCATCAATCTTCCACGAATCCATGATGGGGAAAGCTCCCGTTTGGTGATCTACAAACGCTTTCTTGTTGCAAGTACGTCCCAATTGAGCACAAAGGAAATCAAGCCCGGACGCTTCTAACTTCTCTTTTACATTTTCGACAGCAGAGTTATTGTTTGAGACGATCTCCATTGTCTTTCCTTCAAGAAGGAGATTTGCCAGAATATTAAGAATGGTCTGAGTCTTTCCCGTTCCTGGAGGACCTTGAATGACGCTTAGTGGGTTTTCGAGTGCGTTTTGAACGGCCTTGTATTGGCTTCGGTTACAACCAAAGGGGAAAATAGGTGCGCTTTGTCTCTTTTGGCTATCCCCGTACGTTTCGACATTGAGATATGCTTCCAGAAGGGAGTTCTTTGCCACAAAACTCGTTTTAGAGTATTTGTCAGCCAAACATACAGTGTTGTCATCATCTACCGGAATAACATTGTACTTGGCAACCTCATTCAGATACTCCCAAACATTAATGGAACGATAATCGTCAATATGTTCTTCAATGGAAATATAGTCTGCTGGATAATTTTTCCCTGTGCCGTTTTCGTAAACAACACGGTAAGCATTATTCTCCCTGCCCTCAAATACCCGGACACCTAAGACGTGAAAGAACACCTCACCATCCGATTTGCGCGTAACACGAAAAGGAGGCTCCAATTGGCGGGAGAATTCTGCTACATCGACGTTTGAGGGGTTGTAGTGCAGATAGTTGTCTCCTTTCTTAAACTGGACATAATACTGTCCGGAACGCTCATCAAAACCAAAGGATTTGATGTCGTCGCGGAGCTTAAAGACACCGGATTTGTCTTTTAGGAATATTATCTGCTTAATTATCGACATGTTGCAGAAAACCGATCAGAGAGATCGAAGTCGCACAAATAACCCCAAAACCGCTGGGCGGCGTTCCAAGAGTTATTAATGAAATCGACATGAATACAAACAAGGTCCTTGCTGAGCCCTGTTAGATCTAGACACCACCATTTGTCTCCAGTAGAATAAGTGCCGAAAGACATTCTTTTTAATATGGCCTGATATGTGGCTGGGGTAAGATATGTCATTTAATCTCTTTTATTCCAATGTTTCTCAAGTATTCATAAGTGCCATCGTAAAACTCGGGCAGTCTGGTAGCATCTTCAGGGAACCCTTCAGAATTAAGTCGGGAATTACCTTCTGGTACACAGATCACGATTCCCTGGCGAGCCCGGGTGAGGAGAACGCGGTAGGCATTGAGCATATATTTACGCTGCTCCTCGTTCTTCTCCGGATTCCACTTGTTCTTGCCGTTGAACTTGTAGTAGGCCCACTTACCATCCTCGCAGCGCATGTCCGCATCCCAAAGAACGCAAGCAAAGTCTAACTCCAGGCCCTGCACCTGGATCTCCGTCGCGGCTTCTTCCAGATAATTGGAAGAGCGGATATCGGTTTTATCCTCCAGGAACCAGTGGACGGCATTCTCGTCGCCCTGGGCGAGGACGTTCACGGCTTGAGGCTTGAAACGGGCGGCGACCTTCGTGACCAGGATACCTGTTTGCTGCGAACCGCGCGCCATTTGGCGCAGCCACGCTCGCGCTTTGTTGATGTCGCGGGTGAGCAGGACAGGAAAGCCTTTTCGGGAAACATCCTGATACAGAGAGACGGCCTCCGGAGAGAAATTGAGGCAGGCATGAACAAAGGAAGAAAGGGTCTCTGCCCGGAACGATCGCAAACTCACGGCGAGGTGCAGAGAGTCCGAATACACGACATTCGGATTGTTCTGCAACAGCTGATTTACTTTCCCTTCCGCATACTCTGCATCCGTTAACTTATTAGAAATATAGACTTTCCAATAAGGGTAGTGATTATTGAGTGCATCGATCCACTCCGCGATTCCGGCCTCTCCCGTATTGATCTCCTGTCCGCCGCCGACCAGGCAAATGATTACTGCCCAGTCTTTGCGCTGGTCCAGAGACCAAATCAAGAAAGCAGCCTCGGAGACGGGGAAATTGGGCACTTTCAGTTTGTTGCCATAGGTGCCGCCGCGCTTGAGATAATTCGCCAGACGTTCATGCGTCCATGTCCGCTGTGCCTCATCGAAAATGGCGACATGTTCCACCTCTCCATATCCCGCATGCTCCATAGCGACAGCCTTGGTAGGATCGATCTCAAGGACTCCGTTCTCGACCGGATTCTTGATTTTGGCGAGCATGTTGTCCCGATAACGGTGTATGATTTGGAGGAATTCGCTCACCTCGCGGCGTGAGTCAGAAAGGTTCTTTCTCTTGTTCCGTTCCTTGCATTTCTTCTGATTATCAATAGCAAGGGCTTCTGTCAATACCGCAACGAGAGGACCGTTACCAGACAGATAGACGGCTCCGTTCTCCTTGTCTTTCTCGCCGTCCTTGTAGCTCTGTTTGATGGCCACATCCAGCCCGACCAATGTCTTGCCTGCACCGGGAACGCCCGTCACGAAGCAGATGCTCTTTTCTCCTCGCTCCTTGCTTGTCCGGATCACCTGGAGGAGGTAGTCAATGGTCGCATCGGTGGAGACCTTGTCGGCCTCATGGCGTGTGATATCCTCCACGGAGTGATTTTCATACAAGGTACGAGCCGCTTCGATGATGGTCGGCGTGGGAGCGTACGGACTGATGGTCCACTGCTTTCCCCAAGATTCTGGCGTCCAGTCTGTTGCGGCGACGGCCAGGATCTTCTTCAGGATTTCCTGTAGGGTGGAAGCGCCGGTGATGGAAGGGTTCAGGATGCCATCGTCGTAGGCCGAGGCGCGAACGGTCTCGGTCGCGCGGGGGTATTGGGTGGGGACCAGTATGGGAGCGATCGGTTTATCGGCGCTGTAGAGATGGAAGTTCTTGAGATCCAGGGCATAATCCAAAACCTGCTCCAGATCCTCTTGCAGGGCCTCTTTCTTCCCCGCTTTGAATTCGATGCAGAACACGATGCCCCGTAGAAGCAAGACAACATCCACACGCTTGCCTAGGCGGGGAATGGAATACTCAAAAATGATATACGCATCCTCGTCCATCCAGGGTAGCAAAGTGTCTCGCATGACGCGAATCTCCTCTTCCCAGGCCTCGATCGTCGTGGTCAGTTCCGTTCCATGGTTTGCCGATACGAGATCTCCTAGAACAGCGGAAGGGCTGGTCTGGAGAAACTCCGAAAAGGAGGCAAAATAATGACAGCGTTCGGTTTTCATGATAAGGTAACTGTTGGAATGTACAAAGTTAGGAATATAATTTGAACGAAAAGCCAGAAATGTATTTCAATTGGAATAGAGCCTGTGAGATTGTGTTTACTATGCCATATAATTCAATTGTATAATTTGCAAATCGAATTATTCTTTTTTATATTTGCTCCTGTAATACAGATTTTAGGGGAATTCCCCGTAGCTATTAAGTATTATGGAAATACAAACTAAAGTCAAATTCGTCAGCCTGAATAAGGTGACGGTTGAAACGCCACAAGGTGACCGTTTCACAGTGGGACTCAATCGAGTAGTCCCTATGCCACTTCAAGAGCAAGACGCTCGTGTCATTGCTTATCTCTTCGACAAATACTACAAAGGCGATCCTGCCGTCATAATGGGGCCGATTTATCGGGAAATGATGGTAAACGGTTGCTGGGCTGCACCGTATTGGTACGGGCCAGATCGTGACAATGAGCGTGAGCGTATTGGCGCCCAAATCCGCGCCCTACGTGAGGAGCGCCGCCTAGAAGCAAAAGAGTTGGCCGAATATGCCGACATCGATGCCTCAAACCTATCTCGTATCGAGAAAGGGAAATTCTCGCCAGGCCTTGATGTCATTTGTAAGATTGCAGCGGCAATGGATTGCTCCGTAGAAATCGTGCCGATTGGTGCGGCTAGCAATCATTATGAGGTACATCGTGCGCCGAGGGCGATCCCGGAAGAGCATCGCAGCATTCTTATTACAGCCAAACAATCAACATTCCGTTTAGCCGAGTGCCTTGCCAAGTATGGTGAATATCATTGGCAGCAGACTCGGTACAATATTAATGTGGGCGACATTGTCTATGTATACGTTTCTGAAGACCGGGCAATCAAATACAAGATGACAGTTGAGCAGGTTGATGAACCTTACGACCGATGGATGGCGAAGGAAGAGGAGTTCTGGGTGGATAAAGAGCGTATCCAGGACGAATCCCAGACAAAATACGCTCTCCTACGCCTCGTCAAAGAATCCCATTCTGGCAAGCTCACGGAAGATAATCTGATGAAGCACGGTTTCCTCCGTGCTCCCCAGGGCATTAAGTATTTGGAAGGTGATTTATTGAAGTACATAGAGAGGAAGTTCTAGTCATGGGGGCCTTTTTAACCTTTGCGTTGGATGAAAGTAATGCTCTCGTCCACGTCGATGATGTTGCCAAGGGCAACAATTGTAAGTGCCATTGTCCCCATTGTGGGGCTCCTCTATGTGCGAAGAATGCTGGTCAATGGCGTGAACATCATTTCGCACATACCCACGGACATGAATGTGCAGGTGCATATGAATCTCAATTGCATCTGCTGGCTAAGGAGGTCCTTCAAGAAACGGGGCTTATTATGCTACCGCCTTCTCAAAACGGACCTTTCCCTTCTGGAGCAGTTCATATTCATAATGTTCAAGTCGAAAAGTGGGACGATCGATACCATATAAAGCCAGACGTTGAGGGGATAATGAACAATGAGGAGAGGTTGTTAATAGAATTCTACGTAAGCCACAAAGTGGATGGCAAGAAACGCCAGGTTATCGTTGACAATCATCTCAAGTGCGTTGAGATAGACATCAAATATCAAGCGCTTGACAAGCAAGAATTAAAGGAGTTCCTTTGCAGTTCTGACGAAGACCGGAAATGGATTGTGTCAATGCCACCGCCGCCCAAAGCCACAGGAGAATCATTCAATTATGGTAGAAATCCCATGTACGAAAAGACAAGAGATATTCTCAAAGAAATCTTCGATGAAGGCACATTCATCATTCATCCCTATACTGTGTCGTATTCTCATCCGAACAAATCCTTTGACCTCCGACAGCTTGGCTATGATGTCTGTGAGGTAAATACAAGGTGGAGAGGCTTCAAATCCGATCTGCTGTTATACCGAAGCACGAAAGAAGACAAGGGCTACATATCAATCAATATTCGAGGCAGAAGGCGATGGGAAGACTTCCGCTTCCCCAAAGGACTCAGAATAATTGACATTGTATTCAAGGCCATCGGAAACGAAGAGGGCACCAGGCAGAGACTGAAAGATGGTGATTTGGTTGGAGACTTAGGAATGTCCGTGGAATACTATGGTTTTAGAGCATAAGTAATGTTCCCTTCCTTCTTCTATAAAAGTCGCT
>FLNX01002742.1_pt1 | contig 29979 bp, 32 predicted proteins | sample 1140341 | NCBI WGS metagenome assembly FLNX01 (sample SAMEA3878208, study PRJEB12797) | bioreactor metagenome | biome: Moose rumen | place: Sweden | collected 2011-10 | reverse complement strand
AAAAGAAGGTTCGGGATCAACGTCTCCAGAACCTTCTTTTGTTTATCGTTTACCGTCTTGCGAACATAGCGCTTGGCGATATAGACAAATGTGCCGTCTTCTACGATATAGTCCGATGCTATATCTTCTCTTCCGTAAGAGGCACGGAACACATACCAACTCTTGTCTGGTGTAGGTACATATTTCACCGACACCCCTGTTTGTGAGCTTTTGGCTTCGGGGATGGTATCAGGGGTAACCCTGACACTCGGAGGATTTGCCTGGCCTCGTCCAGTTTCCACATTAGACAATGTGCTCATATCGGACCTTTTTTTGTTGGCTCGATGCCTGACACAAAAAAGCGTGGAATCGCTGTTGTCCGTTCCACGTGTCGAGGCTCTTGCATTGCCTATTGCTGTTGAACAGACAACGTTAGAGCCCACGCCGATATGAATATAGTACCCCTCTACCGATGAACATAATATGCCCATCTTTGGAAAAGGGGATGCGTATAAACACATCCCGAGGACGTCTACCGTTGCTAAGTTCAAGACAGCAATCGATTGGTTGCAAGATTTCGACACGTCTTAAACAAAGCGTCGTAAACGCCTTTCTATGTCATTCCCCGCTTCCCACCTCTGGCGGAATCGCCTTGCGGCTTTTCCGGTGCAGCCCGCCTCGTTCGACTCCGTCCGAAGACTTCGCCTCTCTCAGCACGGCGTGAGCTGTCTTGTTTTCAAATAGTCGCTTAAAACGACTGTCATCCAACAGAGAATGCGGAGAATCGTTGCAAAGGTAGCAAAAAAAGTCAAATAAAAAGCAAAAAACTTTCAATTTCCGTCGATTTTAATAATTATTTGGCTGGAAGATTGCTCAAATGTTCCTCCAGCGCATCAAAGGCATCAAACCAGTCGGCATACTTTGGTACAGTCTTTAAACCTGCATACTGTTTCATGGCTTTCCCATAGTTACGTAGTTGAACCCTTTGCGTGGAACGATGCGAGCCCACGAAACTGAAATCATAATTCATCTTGAAGTACTGATCTATGAGGAAGGTCTTTCCCACGCGCCTTCTTCCATAAACGATAACAAATTCCGAACGGTCTGACTCCATGCAGTCCCGTAGCATAGAGCACTCTTTCATCACTGGCTTCAACTTCTTGCATACGCTCCGGTAGTTGACTTCACCAAACACAGACTTTGGGTTTGCCTTGGGATAGTCACGGTAGCGTTCGATAATCTGCAAGGGTACTGCCAGCAGTTTCACCTGATAGGGTACACCCGTCTTATGACGCTTACCCTCAATCCATTTCTCACCGTTGACCTCCACGATGTTGTCCGTAGTCAGTTCCTTCAAGTCCACGAACGACAGGGTTGTAAAATTCATGAATACGAAAAGGTCACAGATGAAGGCGAGGTTGGCATCCTCAAACTCATGCGTCATTACCGTCTTCAATTCTTCCTCTGTCAGAAACGTACGTTCCTTGCACTTGGGGCTGATGTGGTACTGCGCAAACACGTTGCGCTGTATCTTGCCGTTATCATGCGCACGGGCTACAACTCCTTTCAGGTGCATGCAAGACAGCCAGATAGTAGAATTGGCCAGCCCTCGTTCATTAGCGAGATACACGGCAAACTCCTTGATGAAGTCGGGTGTGAGTTCTTGCATGGATATGTCAGTGCGACGGAAATTCATCTGAAGGAAGTCCGCCACGTAGTTTCTTGACCTCACTTGCAGTTTATAGGTGCCTAAAGCCCTGTCTTTGCCTACACGTCTTTTCAGGTTGGCAATATCCTTGTCGAATGCGCCCAGCAAGGTTTCGTACTCGCTGCCAAAGCCTAATGCATCGCCCACAGCCTGGCCAAACAGGCATCCCAACATCTTGTCTTTCATATTTGTTTCCGTTATTAATAAGAACTGTACTTTACACTCTTTTCAAATTTCCTTACAAAGATACGCATTTTTGAGGAAATCTATCATCTTTTTAGCATTTTCTTTACAAACTTCAGAGAAAATAGTAAATAAGTAATTATTCAAAAATAACTTGGTACGAATACTTTCTAACACACTAATACTCAGTGAGATATTTTAGTGTAGTGTGAAGTCATTTTTCAATCTGGCTCAATATTCCACATCAGGGAATCATGAGCCTGCCCCTTTTTGATTAAGAGACCTCTATCTTGTAGAACCTCCGTAGCCGGGATTCTGTGTCAGATTTGGGTTCGAGAAGAGTTCATCCTGTGGAATTGGGAAGAGCAACTAATAATCTTATACATTATGAACCCCAGAAGTTTTCTGTCCTACTTCTGGGGTTCACTTCAAAAAGACACAGCCTCTTATCAAGTAACTATAAGATGTTTTTATTTTACCACAACCTTGCGGCCCTTTGTGATATAAATGCCCTTCTTTTCAGGCTGTCCGCTCACTTTCCGGCCATCCAACGTATAGTAATGCTTGCTTTCGGTTTCTGCATTTACGCTGCGGATATCTGAAGTCGTGTTCAAGATGATGGAATGATGTGCTGCATCAAACACAGCAGTACATCCAGCAGGGAGCTTCAGCTGAATCTTGCTATAATCCGTTGCAGTAAGGTTATAACCTTCTGCCCCCTCGACAATGACATAATTATTCGGATAATGAGCTGTATTGTCAAAGGTCAGGTCTATTGTCCATGTGCTTGATATCGGACTCGTCACGCGAATAACACCTTGTGGGTGAGCCTGTATCTCATTAACATTGACACATCCGCAGAGAATAAGCGTACCAGCATTATAGACCGTACCAACCAGTTTACCGCCACGTATGTCGGCTATGCCACCGTCGTTATATATAGGATACAGAACGTTATCTGTTTCAGCATTTTCCCATATCAGCTGACCACCATTCTCGATAATGGAGAATACGAGGAAGTTGCGAGCCACCACCTTGTTTTTAAACTCCGTCTTGTTGCGGATGTAGAGACGATGGCCAGAGCTGAACGAGTCGAAAGTGATATTCTTAAACGCAATAGGGTCTGGGAAGAACATACAACCACCCGGCAGCCATATCGTTGGAGGGTCAATTTCTGAGGAAGGACAGTCGCTACCGTCCAGCAGCCATTGCATCCTCTGCGATGGTGTGTAGTCCTCGCCCACGTCAACACCGTCACAAGGCACATCTACGTCACCATCATCGTCACCATCCATAAGATCCTGCAAAGAATTGTAGGTTTTCAGCTTGACGCTATGGCTACTTCCGTCATAATAAACCGTACGGTGATACTCCTTCGAAGGTAGGCCTACGAATTTCATCTGCCAGTAGTCAGAGGCAGCAACGCTATATCAAAGATTCTTACGTCTCTGCCAACAACTGGGATATGCCAGACGGCACCAAGTTCCCCTCTGGAAAGATAAATTTTGCCGTCACCTGTCACTTTTGCACATAAACAGCTATATATAAGTAGGAATCACGCTCCCACCCACTTTATCACCCTTATGCTTACTTCGTAAAGCAGGTAAAGAGGAATAGTTACCAATATGAGCGTCATCAGGTCTGGCGGTGTTATAATAGCAGCAACCAGCATGATGACAAGAAATAAGTGTTTACGATAGTGGGCAAGCGTTGAAGAAGTGATGATGCCCATTTTACCAAGGAAGAATGCAATTACAGGTAACTGAAACACAACCCCCATAATTAATGTCAAAGAAACAAACGTTGAGATGTATGAATCGAGAGTTATGTTACTGACAACACTATCTGCGACTGCGTAGGTACCCAGGAAACGGAAAGAGATAGGGAACAGCACGAAGTAAGACATCAGCACCCCGAACAGGAATAGCACATAAATGATACCTGCTACCTGCACAGAATACTTCCGCTCATTCTCATAAAGGGCCGGTGAAATAAAGCGGAACAATTCGAAAAGGATATAAGGGGAAGCCCCTAACAGTCCTAAATAAATAGCGGTTGTAATGTGCGTCATGAACTGGCTGCTGAGGTCCGTAGCAATCATGTTCACATGGAACTCCTCAAACCTAAAATCCATGCCAACAGCCTGCATTACCCCTTCTATCCAACGATAAGTGCAGAAGTCCCACTTACTCGGAGCCAACAATAATTGCCATGTGATATCCTTGAAACAGAATACCACTATGGCAATTACAGCAGCCACTCCAAGAATACGGAAGAGCATCTGGCGGAACACTTCCAAGTGTCCGCCGAAGGTAAGCAGCCCGTCATTCTGCTTTTTCATTGCTTCTGTTGCCTTCTTTCTGGGAAGTTTCTTCAGAAGAAGCAGGTTCGCCTCCTTCCTCCTTTTCTTTCTCTTCTGCTACTGGTTCATTCATGCCCTTCTTAAAACTTTGCACACCCTGCCCTAAACCCTTCATCATCTCGGGCAACTTTTTCCCGCCAAAGAGTAGCAGGGCCAGACCGCCTATCAGCAGCAGTTCAGTTGTGCCAATGAATAATAGTTGTGTTGTCATAAGCTTACGGAGTTACCAAGAATATCTCACAAGTATCAAAGTTGATTTCCCAATTACCATTCTCTGTGGATTCCCACTTGTACTTCTCTGCCATGCGGTCCCACCATGATTGGAACTTAGTACTTGTTTCGCCTAAATCCTTCACCATCTTTTCATACAACTCGGCATTATCTGCGGTCATAATCTTTGCCAGTTCATTCAGTCCGTTGCGACGTTCGAAGAGCGTCTGAATCTCTGTACGCTCTTCGGGTGTCACCTGCCCTACCAGTTTCTTGTCCATATCTTTTATCTTCTATATTCTGAATAACCTAAATATTTGTTGTTAAAACCATGTTTCTCAATTCTGGCAGTTCTTCCATCTGTACTGATATACACTATAACACTTGCCCATTGGAAAACATGCCAGCCATTTGCTGTTCCTGTATATTGCATCATTTGGTTGATTGGAACTAAAGGTATCCATGGCATAGAAATACCGCTTCCAACAGGATTGTTTAGTTTACTTTGTGTTGATGCTTGAAGGGTAGTTCCAAATCCTAAATCCGAAATAGTTACCATTAATTTGTATTCATTTGAGCCAGAACTGATGTCCCTCCCAGAGGCATCATAAGCAGCATGAAAATCAAAATATGCCACTTCAACTTGTGCATTAGATGACAAGACTGTTGTCATCATAAATAGAATAATTAGGCCTATTTTTTTCATATTAATCATATTTTAGTTATTACCATCCTTTTCTTACATCAAACGGATCTAAATAGTCTATTTCAGGAATATTCATTTCTTGTAAGAATTGACCTTCTTCCCTAATAGATGCCAACAATCTCCGAGCAGCATTGCGTTCTGTATGTGCAACAATACATTGCTCATGACTTGGAGTGTTTACTTCTAAAGTGGTCTTGCGATTAAGCCAAATACAGCGACGACAATGGTAGGCATCGCAGTGCCGGCAAAGTGGTGCATGGTCTAATCGCAGTAGTTGCCGATTTTTGATGACCAATCCACTTGCAATATCCCCGACACTATCCGCTGGGTTGCTATAATAGAATGCCTGACACAGATAATATTTCCCATTTGGAGCAATGGTAATGTTTTCCACTCCAGCATTACAATGATTGGGATTATCAATCATCATGCGGTCAGTTAGCAAATTGAACTGTGGCGCACGCCCTTTCAAATATTCTTCTTTCACAACAACTGCCAGTTTATCAAGCAAAAAATTGTATTGTTCCAAACAATCATCTGTCATTGTTTCCAAATCTGTTATAACAACATTGAGACGCTGAACAACTCTCAGTAGGTCTGAAATCAATCCACTGCTTTCAAATAATTGGCTTTTCGTGACTCGAAGAATCATCACATCTCTTGGTTTGTACTCTTTGTTAATGTTTTCAATAACGTACACGTCTGCTTCGTTGCATCCTGCAGGCTTGATGTCGTGATGATCAATGCTATCTATTACGTCAAGGTAACCTTGGGGAAGTTCGTATTCAGGATATACAAACTGTATCATTAGATTCTCTCTCATAGCATAAAAGATACCTGCCTTTAAATCATCTAAGTTGATTAAACGACGCTCTTTATAGGGATTGTCACAATGACAGTAGCTTACTGACATGTCATCCAATAATATAATCAAATATTGCATCATAATTTAGCAGTTTATAGGGTTAGACTTTGGTCTGGTTGCCTCAAACTCTTCACGGGTTCCTTCTCTTTCTAACTTGCGATATAATTTATTCCAATAATAGTTATTTGCTCTTACGCGTGCTTTGTGCATCTTGCAAATTGCAGTTGAACGTTGATAGATTGTATCTGTGTCAGCACTATCATAGTTTTCTCCCTGACACCATGCGCAACCTGAAGCAACCTCGCAATTTATACATTTAGAAGGACTTTGTGAAACTCTATCCAAAGACAGATAAGGCCTTAATAGATTTTTGTTGATTCCATCATTAACGTTTCCGATAATTCGAGGAGATTTTTCTCGCAATGAGAAGTTTACAAATCTATTACAAGGATAAAAATTTCCACCTGCATCTAATGCAAGCATCTTTCCAGAACCGCACCAGTTGGTGTTTTCTTTAACAGGGTCCAATGGTTTTCCTATATTCTCTGAAAAGAAGTAGCAAGCGTAATCTTTATAATAATCCCCTTCTATTATAGCATCTGCTAATTGTACTAATTGGTCTTCAAAAAGAATATCATCACCATCTTTCCATACATTTTCAAAAACACAATTGATATTCACCTCCTTGATTCCAAGACTGTATAGATGCATTACACTTTCCTTTATGTAAGGAATATCTGGGCTGCTAATAGTTACTTTTGTACTCGCCATTGGAAATTGTTCTAACCATAGTGGAATATTTTTTACAACGCTATGATATGAGCCAATCTCTTTGCCAGTTTCGGTCTTAAAAATTCTGTTTATATCGTGTTTCTTCTCCGTGCCATCAATTGTGATAGATATACTGATATGTGCAAAGTTCTTTTTAATAAATGATTGTATTTTCGGAGAATGGTAATTAATACCATTTGTTGTGAAGTTAAAGCGATAAGAGTTAAACCAATGGTGATTTAACCTGTACATTTCCATTTTTATATAATCACAAACTCTGTCAATTAGGTCAATTTCAAGTAGCGGTTCCCCCCCAATGAAATCCCAAATTACAGACTCCTCTGCGTAGTCGTTTTCGTGACTCAAAATGTAATCTATTCCTTTTTGTGCTACATCCCAAGTCATACGGTGCTTATCGTTTTTACCTACAAGATAGCAGTACTTACAAGCCAATTGACAATCTTGTGTTACAATAAACGTAATTGTCCTGGCTATTCCTGGTTGCCATTGTTGCATTCTCTCTTTAATCTTATCCATTGACCTTCCGATATAGTTTATTCCAATAATAGTTCTTTGCTCTCACTTTTGCATGATGTATATTACAGGTTGCTGTTGAGCGTTGGTAAATTGTTCCTGTAGATGAAGCATCATAATTCTCCGCAGGACACCATTTGCATCCTGTCGCTATTTCACATGTTAAACATTCCTGTGGGTATAATGATTGTAAGTCTAAAGCGTGAAGTGGCCTCAATTTGTTAGAGTCAATACCATTTTCAATATCCCCCACTATTCTTGGCTGTTTACTTCTTAAAGAGTATTTCGCAAATCTCATACAAGTATAAAAATATCCTTTAGAATCTATTGCTAAAAACATTGAACCACAAGGATTAATCATGTCCTTGCCCTCCAGAGGGTGGCCAATAAAATCATCAAAACAAGTCAAATCAATATCCTCATCCAAGAATAAGTCTGAATCAACAATATAGTCAGCTATCATTATAAGTTGAGTTTCTAACAGCCGATCATCTCCATCTTTCCATACGTCTTCAAGGACAGGGTTTATGTCTATTTTCTTTATTCCTAATGATATAAGATGTTTTACACTTTCATATACATACTGAATGTCATCATGTGAGATTGTCATCCGTGTTCCTAATGACGGGAATTGATTCCGCCATAATTTCACATTGTTTATTATATGGTCATACGATCCTTTACCATTTCTATAGATTCTATTTAAGTCATTCTTTTCTTTCGTTCCATCGATAGAAATACTAAGTAAAAGATTTTGCTGATATTTCTTTATAAACGCTTGAGCTTTATGGGCATTATAGAGAATACCATTTGTTGTAATTCGAATTTTGTAATCAGAAATATTATGCATATTATGCTTATATGTAATAGCATACTCCATAATCATATCAATAAGATCTATTCTCAATAATGGTTCCCCGCCAATGAAATCATAGATAATTGATGTATTCGAAGACAAAACACCAGATGAAAACAAATAGTCAATAGCTTTTTGTGCAACAGGAAAAGACATTTCCTCATTGCGATTCTTAGCAACTAAATAGCAGTATTTACAAGATAGTTGACAGTCTTTTGTTACGATAAAAACTATTGTTCTTTCCACCATTCTTTTTATTGATTTTGACTTTAATAATTGGCAATTATCTACATAACTTTTTGTTTAAATAGTGGCATGTTTCATTTTTGAACATGCCACCATAATTACATTAGTTGCCAGAGCAACCACCTCGACAAGTTCCAGAGCAACTACCACTACAAGTGCCCGTGCAGGTTCCTTGGCATGAACCACTACATCCTGTACATGAGCCTTCGCAAGAGGCAGTACAGCTTGTGCAGTTACATCCTGACTCTGCGGCATTCACAATACTTGGAGCATTTGCAAGCACAATAGCACCCAAGATGGGTAACGCACCTTTTGCCGCCTTTTTGAAAAACTCCCTTCGCGACTGGAGTTCTTCGTTGTTTTTATTCTTCTTCATAACGTTAGAAGTTTAAAGATGCCTATGAACTCCCAAATTCAGCGTTAATATTAAATTTAGGTTTGGAAATAAAAAAAGACGTGGGAGTTTGTTCCTCCGCGCCTATCCCAGTAGTCAGGCTCTCGCATTGCCCCTGTGCAAGGATAAGCAACGCAAGCCAGCCCACGCCGAGTGATATTATATAATCAGGCACTATATACATTTATATATATAGTAACCCAAGGGATATAATACACCCACGCGAACGCTTCGTTGCATTACCGCCGTGCACAGTTTCAAATTTGCGAGATTTGACTACACAGACAGGTAACGTTCAGAAAACGTCCTTTCCCATTGGCTGTCCTTACAAGTGGTGCTCTCAGCCTCCGGATTCCATCGATGTCTTGACCCGCCCAGCCTTTGGAGCCAGCTTGGTCGGTTGCAAAGGTAAGAAATTTTTCTTAAACCACCTTCAATTTGGCAAAAAAATGATGAAAGCGGTAAACTTTTGACCGTTTTTTCGATTAAACAGGAAGAAAACAAAGTTAATGTCAGTACAAGAACACTGCTTTTGCCTTTTAGGAGGACTAATCTTTAAGGCAACCTAATGGTATAATCTTTACCCCATCAGGACGGGTGTATGCCATCTGACCTCCTGTAAGTATTATCAAAAGATCTGGTTCACGGATGGGCATTTGCTTCTCCTTCTCATTGGCTTTGCCTTCGTCCGACGCGACTCGGCCATCTTCGAGCAAGCTCGGATGGCTCTCACTGCTCCGTCCATTATGCTCGCGGATAAGCCTTTTCAACTCCAGAAGATGGCTTGCCCCTTCCTCTATCTCGTTGCTTCCCAGTTTGCACTCTATCAAAGCATAACGCCCATCTTCAAGATGCAATACGAAATCGGCTTCCAGATCATATCGGTCATGATAATAAGACACATGACTATATAGTCCTTGCGTATAGGCTTTCATGTCACGCACGCACATCTGCTCGAAGATAAATCCGAATGTTTTCAGTTGTGTGGTCAATGCCTCTGGTGTAAGTCCAAGAAGAGCCACGGCTATTGACGGGTCACAGAATCCTCGTTTGGGTGAGCTTCGTATAACTGTTTTACTGCGTATTGCCGGGCACCAGGCATCTATGTCTTGAATGACAAACAGACGTTCGAGGGCGTTCACATAGTCATTGAATGTGTCAATACTGCATTATTTTACCACACCATTTTGGCCCTTCTATTAATACGGCACCAAACGCATCAAGAAGGTCTTTAAGCATGACGTCTGCTGTTCTGTTGAGATATTCCATATATTCGTACTTTAATTTGGCTGCAAAGATAATGTAAATATTTGGATTACGCAAGGAAATCTTATTTTTTGAGGTATTTCATTCGGTGTTTTTGAGGTGTTTTAATCTGTTTATTTGACAATTTTCATTCTGTATTTTTGATAATAGCAGACACTTCGATGCTCAAATCTCCATCATGCCGTTGCCCTTTCCAAGGAAATCATCTCTGTGACTGAAAGCCCGCGACTGGTTCCTGTGCACCTTCGACAAGGACAAGCTGGAAAACAGTCTGCTTGAAATATACCCTGTCTTCCCAATCTTTGACTTCCATTTGTTCCGCGACAGTGCCTGCGCCGACTCACGACCTCAGAAACCATCGCGCAAGCCATCCCCGACGTTCCCCAGCATGAGAGATTCTTCGAGCCAGAGAGCACGTGACAGGCTCTCTGACATTCCGAGGAGCGGGGGAGCAAGGAGATAAAAGAAGGCCCTCTCTGAGGATGAGTCAGAAAGGGCCAAGACAAAAATATAGCTTGCCTAAATCATAGGCTAAACTTGCTCAATGATTTTTCCGCCTTCCTCGATGGCCTGCATGTTCAGGGGAATGAGGTCGTGGTGGCGCTCGGGCAGGGTCTTCTTCAGGGCTTTCTCTACGCCCTTGTTGCTGACCACAGGAGCCACCTTCAGCAGTCCGCCCAGCACAATCATGTTGAACACCTTGCCATTCTTCATCTCGGCGGCCTTGTCCATAGCGTCGATGCGATAGACGGTGATGTCCTTACGCGTCGGCGGGTTGATGATGCCGAAGCCGTCGTAGATAAGGATGCCGCCGGGCTTCAGCTTGGGTTCAAACTTCTCTAACGAGGGCTGATTAAGCACGATGGCAATGTCATACTTGCTGAGGATGGGCGACGAAATGCGCTCATCGCTGACAATGACCGTTACGTTGGCCGTTCCGCCACGCTGCTCTGGGCCGTAAGCGGGCATCCACGTCACTTCCTTGTCTTCCATCAATCCTGAGTAGGCCAGAATCTTTCCCATTGAGAGCACGCCCTGACCGCCAAAACCTGATATGATTATTTCTTTCTTCATAAAGCCCACCCCCTGCCCCTCCCCAAGGGAGGGGAGCTTGGTTACTGTCGGGGGTTCCAATTGTTACTTTTTTTATAATACCCACCTCTTGTCTATGCAGACTCCCCTCCCTTGGGGAGGGGTTGGGGATGGGCTACTCTGTCGTGTCCTTAAGGTCACCCTTCGGGTAGTAGGGGAACATGTTCTCCTTCATCCACTCGTTAGCCTTTGCGGGAGTGAGTTTCCAGCCGCTGTTACACGTAGAGACGAACTCCACGAGACTGGAGCCCTTGCCGTCCATAGAAGCCTGGAAGGCCTTGCGGAGGGCTTTCTTGGCCTTGAGGATGCTGCCCACGCTCTCTACCGACTGGCGGGTCACGTAGCACGTGCCTTCCAGCTGGGCGGCAATGTCAGCCATCTTCAAGGGGAATCCGTGCAGCTTCGGGTCACGTCCGTAGGGACAGGTGGCCGTCTTCTGGCCGATGAGCGTAGTGGGAGCCATCTGTCCGCCCGTCATGCCGTAGATGGCATTGTTGACGAAGATGATGACGATGTTCTCGCCACGGTTCAGGGCGTGAATGGTCTCACACGTTCCGATGCAGGCCAGGTCGCCGTCACCCTGATAGGTGAAGACGAGCCGGTCGGGCCAGCAGCGCTTGATGCCCGTGGCCAGTGCGGGAGCACGTCCGTGGGCTGCCTCCTGCCAGTCTATGTCAATATAGTTGTAGGCAAACACGGCACAGCCCACGGGGCTGACACCGACGGCCTTCTCTTCCAGTCCCATTTCCTCGATGACCTCGGCAATGAGCTTATGCACCACACCGTGCGAGCAGCCCGGGCAGTAGTGCATGTTATTATCGTTCAGAAGCGTTGGCTTCTTATAGACGATATTCTCAGGTGAAATAATCTTATTCTCTTCCATAATTTTTTAATTAGTAATTTGAAATTAGTAATTAGTAATTATGATTACACTTACGCGTCAATGAGTTTTGAGCGGAGAGCGCTTACTATCTCTTCTGGATCGGGCACGATGCCGCCAAGACGGCCGAAGTGCTCCACAGGAATGACACCGTTGACGGCCAGACGTACGTCCTGCACCATCTGGCCCGCATTGATTTCTGCCACCAGAATGCCCTTCTTGCCCTTTGCCATAGCGGCAATCTCCTTCTCCGGGAACGGCCACAACGTGATGGGACGGAACAGTCCGACCTTGATGCCCTCCTGACGGGCCAGCTCAACAGACTTCTCAGCGATACGGGCAGCAGAGCCAAAGGCTACGATGACGTATTCTGCGTCGTCGCACTGCTGTGTCTCGTAACGCACCTCGTTAGCCTTGATCTGCGCATATTTCTCCTGCAGATGCAGGTTACGCTGCTCCATAATCTCCGGTTTCAGCTCTAACGACGTAATGACGTTACGCTCGCGGTTCTTGGTCTTGCCCGTAGAAGCCCAGGGGCACTGTGCGATGACCTCCTCGTCAGTCCGGCGGGGCTTGTAAGGCGGCAGCACCACCTTCTCCATCATCTGGCCGATTACACCGTCAGACAGGATCATGGCCGGGTTACGATACTTAAAGGCCAGTTCGAAGGCCAGATCCACAAAGTCGGCCATCTCCTGCACCGAGGCCGGAGCCAGCACGATGACGTTATAGTCACCATTACCGCCGCCACGGGTAGCCTGGAAATAGTCACCCTGCGAAGGCTGAATGGTGCCCAGACCAGGACCGCCACGCTGCACGTTGACAATGAGTGCAGGCAGCTCAGCACCAGCCAGATAGGTAATGCCTTCCTGCATGAGGGCCACACCCGGCGACGACGAGGACGTCATAGCCCGTTTGCCGGCACCGGCAGCACCATATAACATATAGACCGAAGCCACCTCGCTCTCAGCCTGTACCACCTGCATACCGGTGGTCTCCCAAGGCTTCAGCTCAGCCAGCGTCTCAATCACTTCACTCTGCGGAGTAATGGGATAGCCAAAGTATCCGTCAACGCCGCAACGAATGGCAGCACGGGCAATCGCCTCGTTGCCTTTCATCAATACTACTTCACGTTCTTCTGCCATGGTTTCTCCTCCATCTTTTTACGATACACAGTAATACACCCATCCGGGCAGACGATGCCACACGAGGCACAGCCTATGCAGGCCTCCTCGTTGACGGCCTCCACATACGGATAACCGTGCAGGTTCACTTTGTTAGCCAAAGCAATCACGTCCTGTTTGCAAGCAATGACGCAGAGCGAACACCCCTTGCAACGTTCCGTGTTGATTACTATGGCACCTTTCATTTTAGCCATACTTGTTTAGTATTTTAATTCAACTTCCTGTTTTCTGAGTGCAAAGATAATAAAACCCGCGCACAACACAAAACAAAAACGTCATTTTCTTATTTCTCCACTTACGGATTATACATATCTTTACAATAGAATGCCATGATGTCGTCGAGCATCTGCTTGGCCTCGACAGCCGGACTGTCGGGGTCCAGCTCTATGGCCCGAATGTAGCAGTTAATGGCTTCGTGCCACTGGCTCTGCCTACGGTATTCGTTTCCCCGCTCATACCATTGCTGAGCGGTAGCAAATTGTTCACTCATCACTTATAATACTCCTTCTTGCCGGCCTTCAGCGTGTTCAGCATCAGCGAGCAGATGGTCATGGGCCCTACTCCACCCGGCACAGGCGTGATATAGCTGCACTTGGGAGCCACCTCGTCGAACTTCACGTCACCATTCAGGCGGAAGCCGCTCTTACGGCTGCTGTCTGGCACGCGGGTGGTACCCACGTCGATGACGACGGCACCCTCCTTCACCATGTCAGCCGTCACGAAGTTAGGCTGACCGATGGCGGCAATGATAATGTCAGCCTGCCGGCACTCCTCCTTCAGCGTCTTCGAACGCGAGTGGCACACGGTGACTGTAGCGTCGCCATACTGTTTCTGCAGCATGAGCTGAGCCATCGGCTTGCCCACGATGTTCGAACGGCCCAGGATGACGCACTTCTTGCCACTGGTCTCCACGTTGTAGCGTTTCAGCAGGGTCAGTATGCCTAACGGCGTAGCCGAAATGAAGCACGGCAGTCCGATGGCCATGCGGCCCACGTTGATGGGGTGGAAACCGTCAACATCCTTGCGGTAGTCAATGGCCTCAATGATATTCTGTTCGTTAATATGCTTGGGCAGAGGCAGTTGCACGATGAAGCCGTCAACGTCGTCGTCGAGGTTCAACCTCGACACACAGCTGAGCAGCTCCTCTTCGGTGACGTCAGCCTCATAGCGTATCAGCGTTGACTTGAAGCCGCACTGTTCGCAGGCCAGCACCTTGTTCTTCACGTAGGTCTCGGAACCGCCGTCGTGGCCGACGAGCACAGCGGCCAAGTGGGGCCGTTTGCCACCGGCGGCCATGATTTCTTTCACCTCCTTGGCTATCTCCGCCTTAATCTGAGTGGCTGTGGCTTTGCCGTCAATGAGGCCCACCCCCGGCCCCTCCCCAAGGGAGGGGTGACTGGTTAATACATCTTTACTCATGCGTATCTCTTTTCTTATTGTTTCTAACACATTATCTAAATTTCCTCGTGCATACCGAAGCCCCCTCCCTTTGGGAGGGTTGGGGTGGGCTTACCTCCTCATATTCTTCATGGCTGCTGCCATTTGAGCCATTTTCGATTTGTCGGCACCGGTCACCATACGCATCATCTTGCGCGTCTGGTCAAACTGCTTCATCAGACGGTTCACCTCCTCAATCTTCGTGCCGGAGCCCTTGGCAATGCGCAGGCGGCGGCTCTGGTTGATGATGTCAGGATTCTCGCGCTCCTTCGGCGTCATCGAGTTAATGATAGCCTCAATACCCTTGAAGGCGTTATCGTCTATGTCAACGTCTTTCAGCGCCTTGCCCATGCCGGGTATCATGGCAGCCAGGTCCTTGATGTTGCCCATCTTCTTGATTTGCTGTATCTGACCCATGAAGTCGTTGAAGTCGAACTTGTTCTTACGGATTTTCTTCTCTAAGCGCTTGGCCTCCTCTTCGTCGAACTGCTGCTGTGCACGCTCTACGAGGCTGACGATGTCGCCCATGCCGAGGATGCGGTCTGCCATACGCTCCGGGTGGAACACGTCGATGGCCTCCATCTTCTCGCCCGTTCCCACGAACTTGATGGGCTTGGTAACAACGGTACGTATGCTGAGGGCTGCACCACCACGGGTGTCACCGTCCAGTTTGGTCAGCACCACGCCGTCGAAGTCCAGACGGTCATTAAATTCCTTGGCGGTGTTCACGGCATCCTGACCCGTCATGGAGTCAACCACAAAGAGCGTCTCGTCAGGCTGAATGGCCTTCTTCAGGGTCTCAATCTCCTGCATCATCTCCTCGTCAACGGCCAGTCGGCCTGCCGTATCCACGATGACGACGGTGTAGCTCTCCTGCTTGGCCTTGCGGATGGCGTTCTGCGCTATCTCCACCACGTTCTTGTTGCCTTCCTCGGTATAGACATCCACACCGACGGTCTGGCCGACTACCTTCAACTGCTCAATGGCAGCCGGACGATAGACGTCGCAGGCTACGAGCAGCGGCTTCTTGTGCTGCTGTTTCTTCAGCATGTTGGCCAGCTTACCGCTGAACGTGGTCTTACCAGAACCTTGCAGACCCGACATCAGGATGATGGACGGACGGTTCTCCAGCTTCAGCTCGACGGCCTTGCCGCCCATCAGCTCGGTCAGCTCGTCGTGCACAATCTTCACCATCAGCTGACTGGGCTTCACGGCGGTCAGCACGTTCATGCCCATAGCCTTCTGCTTCACCGTGTCAGTAAACTGCTTGGCTACCTTGTAGTTAACGTCGGCATCCAACAATGCGCGGCGAACGTCCTTCATGGTCTCCGCCACGTTAATCTCGGTGATTTTTCCCTCACCTTTCAGTATCTTGAACGACCGTTCAAGTCTCTCTGATAAATTCTCAAACACCTCTTAATAATTTACGATTTAAACATTTACTTTCTTCTATTGGGGTGCAAAAATAATCAAAAAAAATGAGACGTACAAACATTACGCCTCATTTTTTATCTCTTGACGGTCAACAGGGTTATCTGACAATGACCTTTTTGCCACCTACTACATAGATGCCGGCGGGCAGTAACGACTGTGCTTCGCTGGCCTTCACCTGCTGCATGACGACGTTGCCCTTCAGGTCATAAACGTCAACACGGGCGGCTCCGAGCTTGTTCAGCTGCTGTATGCCAGTGGTTTCCGACAGGCTGCCAATGTGCTGAATCTCTATCTGCGAAGCCGTTGACGACTGGCGCTCCCAGTTGAAGCTGCAACGGGTGGGATAGAAAGCCTGGTCACCGGTGGTGCGCATCAGTACGCTCTCCAGTATCTCTACGTTCTGCTTGGCGGGAATGCCGTAGAGTCCGTCGCGCTGGCGCATCTCCCAGCTGCTGCCGAACAGCAGCTCGTTGCCCTCAGCGTCCGACATACGTACCACGCTGGCCTCGGTGCTGAAGTGTGTGGCGTCGGTATTCTTCACCCGCATATACTTCTTCGTGGGCGAGAAGATGAGGTAAGGCATGCCAGCCTCTATGCCCTCAGTGGTGCAGTCGGCAAAGTACAGGTTCAGCGTCGCCCCTTCCTGGCCAATGCCCACGAGACGCTCTATTCTGGCTCCCGGCACAGCCTGCTCCAGCTGCTCGGCACTCAACGACATGGGCAGGCACAGCGTGTTATAGCCTGCGTAGAGGTAGCGCGAGAGCTTGACGGGCTGCTCCACGTTCTCTATCTTGGCCACGTCCATCTTGGCCGACTCTGCTGAAATGTTCTTCACTTTGTTCTGGGCCATCACACTCTGGCTGCCCAACACGGCAACTGCCGCCAACATAAGTACAAAATGTTTCATAGTCTTTCCGTTTTTATGGGTTATTCAGTTTTCTATATTGTTTTACGAAGTTTGTCAGGATGCATACGCATATCCCAAAAGGCTGCTATCCGTAGTACTTCACCCCTCACGTAATAAATCATTTTATAATAGTCGTTAATTATAACAAAACGATATTGTATTTTTCTATCACGTAATTGAGGTTCAGGAGTTCCACTCTCTGGGTACTTTAACAGACGTTTCTGTTTTTGCAGATACTTCTGGTGAAGATTAGCCGCGGCTCGCTCTCCGCCCATCTCATTGTAATAGACAAGAATGCGAAACCATTGCTGTTGAGCACGTTTCGAGACCTCTACTTGCATTACTTCTCTGCAAAACTGTTTATTAATGCCTGACAGCGAACATTAAAATCTTCTCCAGAAACCACATCACCACGCCGAAACTCAAGTTCTGACTCCTCAAGGTCAGCCATGGCTTCCTCAAACGTCTGAAGTGTTGGTGGAACAGTCTTCAGCCCTTTGTCATGTTCTATCAATTTATTCGCCAACCACTTACGGTTATCTGCCGTCAGCGAAAGTCCTTGTAGATAGCTCCACAAATTATTCATTGATGCTGCATTCATACGTTTTCAGTTTTTTCTCTTTCTGCCCGCAAAGATACAAAATTATTATTAAATACCGCAACTTTCTTCCACTTTTTTATCTTTGGGCATGGAAAACTCACAGCCGCAGTACTGCTGATTGTAGAATCCATACTCGCGGAGCAGCTGGTTGCGGCGCTCCTGCAGGCCGCCCTTGCGCCAGTTTCGGGCCCAGAAGTGGACGGGGAGCGTGGAGGGTGGAGCGTTGAGCGTGGAGCGTTGAGCGTTGAGCGTGGAGGGTTCGGCGTTGACGGTTTGTTCGGCCGCGAGGCCTGCACGTTCTATCTGCTCCAAACTCTTCCACCGACTGGAGGCCAGCGTGGTGGCAAACCACTCTATGCCCAGTTCCTTGGCCTTGCGTGCCGCAGCCGTCAGCCGCAGCGTGAAGCACTGTTCACAGCGGCGTCCGCGCTCGGGTTCCTGCTCCAGTCCGCACACGCCCTGCAGCCACTCGGCGTGGTCGTAGTCACCGTCTATCCACTCGATGCCCAGGCCCTCAGCGTGTCTTTTGCTCTCCTGCTTGCGAATCTCGTACTCCTCGCGGGGGAAGATGTTCGGGTTATAATAAAAAATGGTGGGGCGCACCCCGTTCTGCAGCATCCACTCTACGATGGCCGACGAACAGGGCGCACAGCAGGCGTGCAGCAGCACGCGGTCAATGCTTGACTTTTCTGTCGTATCCATACACATGTTTCTGGCCGTCCCACGTATAGACATGTTCCAGCGTGGTGTCCTCTTCGTTCATCAGGAACTCCGAGATGATGAAGTCCTTGCCCTTCTGGGGCAGATGATAGCTGTAGTACTCCTCAGTCGGCTTGAACGTGTCGGCAGGACCGGCCTCGGGGGTCAGCATCTCCGTAGTGGGGTCGTAGTCGTAGAAGCAGACGACCTCAATCTCCGGGTCGGTAGGGCCGCCCATGCGGATGGCAAACAGGCGGTGCCCGTTGTTGCGCCGCCACACACAGGCTTCCATATAGTCTGAATCGGTGCCGCCGGAATCCTCACAGAGGTAGCCGTTCTTACGATCTACAATGGTCTCCGAGTCGTACTCAGGGTCAACGGCTCTGGTGAACTTCGGGTCGGCAGCCATGCTGAGCACACCCTTTACAACTTCCACGTTCCATACCTTGTTAAACGCCTTGGTCAGCGTCACAATGTCAGGTTTCTGACCGCCATTCTTCACCTTGATGGGACGTGCCGCCCACCCTTTGGTCACCTTTATCATCGGCAAGTCCTGATACGTCTCATGTTCGCATGCAAAGGCATAGCGCTGGTCGGGCTTCATCTGTGCTGAAGCTCTACTAAATGACAATTGACAAATGATAAATGACAAACCTATCACCATCATCATCCACCTTCCGTTTTTATTTCCTTTTTTCATATTCTTTTTCATTTCTCATTCCTCATTTCTCATTTAGGCCGAAGGCCGCTCAAAGTCCCCTTGCTTTCCATATCTTGTCCTTGGCAGCGTTAATCTGCTGGAACTTTTTCTCGGCAGCACGGCGGACGTCCTCGCCCAGCGCAGCCACCTTGTCGGGATGGTGCTCAAGGGCCAGGCGACGGAATGCCTTCTTCACTTCGTCGTCAGTTGCCTGCGGGCTGACACCCAGCACCTTGTAGGCCTCCTCCAGCGAGTCGCCGCCCAGGTTGAGCATGGAATCGACCTCTGAGGGCTGCAGACGCATCCAGCCAGACACATCGCGCAGGGCCTGAATCTCCGACTGGGGCACGCTGCCGTCAGCCTTCGCCACCATCACCAAGAAGTTCAGCAGTTGCAGGCGCTGACCATAGTTCATGCCCACCGCCATTTCGCTACAGCATTGCTGCACGGTACGACGGAAACCGCCACTACCCTGCCGCTTCTGTTCGTCAAACAGGCGAAGCAGTATCTGCTCACCCTCGCGGACTGCCTCCTCGCCAAAGTTCTGGCGGAGCATCTGGCGCACTATCTCCATCTCTGAGTGCATCACCCGTCCGTCAGCCTTGATGATGTAGGCCGTCAGCACCAACAGCGAGAAGAGGAACGAGCCGCGCTCGTTCACGTTAGGCCTCCGCCGGCCATAGTTAACGCTGTTGTCCTCGTCCGTCGAGAACGACCCAATGCGCGACTGTCCGCCGTTGCTTCCAGTCACCGCATCAAACAGTCCACCCAATATAAAACCTGCCAGCGACCCTAATGTGCCGCCGAAGATGTATCCGATAAATCCTCCTATCCAACTACCAAATGCCATACGCTATTTTTCTTAATTTTGGTGCAAAGATAAGAAATAATTGACAATTAACAACTGATATTTGATAATTATTATGGAAAAAAGCAAAAGACAGTGCCGGGAGGACAGGGAGAAACCCCGTACCAAACGGGGAGTTTCTCCGTACCAAACAGGGAGTTTCTGGCAGGGTAGCGAGAATTACGCGGCCGGGGAAAAACATTACCACGCCCGTGGAAAAACGTTACCGCGGGCGTGGTAAAATAAATACACGGTCGTGTAAGACCCTTCCCCTTATCGTGAAGGTATGTAATGCGCTTATCTCCTTTACGTTGCAAAATTACTAAAAATTTAGCACAATACCAAATAATATGCGAAGTTTTTTTTAGGCAGTGACAGCACCCTCGGGTGTCCACTTTTGCAGGCTTGTCTCGGGAAAGCCGATGTAGGTCACGGGCTCATCAATTCCCTTGAACTGGCGTTTGTTCACCTTAATTTACTTTTATGCTGATTGTTCTTTCCACAATCATCATCATCTGCTCACAGGTCTGCAGTGGGGCTTGCTCAGGCCTTGGGGCCTGGCCCCACCGCAGACCTGCGAGCAGATGATGATTTGGGTTTCACTTTTCGCGTTGCGTCAAGGATGCACTGACAGTTCTAACGCACGGGGCGCACAGATTGACCGCCGTTGCGGCCGTTGTAGTCCCAGTTCGCATAGCCCGAAAAGAAGTACAGGAAGTAGGCGCCCCACGGGTCGCTCTCGTAGAGCGTCGAAGACCAGTAGTAGCCCCAAGAGCCGAGGTCGCCCAACACGTCACCCAAACGGCCGCCCGCAGCAGGAAGGAATATCGTACCGCCATTCGGACCAGTGAACTTGCGATCGTTCACGCCGTTCTGGGATGTCCAAACCGAAGTGCAGTTATTCAGCAGCTCCTGAATCTGCGTCAACGTCGGCATACGCCAAGGTGAGCCCCAGTTGGCGGTCGCGGCATCGTATTGGGTGCCGGCTATGTCGGAGCCGATGTTAACAACATTTTCCCATGAACTGCCATACTGGTACGTATCCCAGTTATACACGCTCTTGGGACTCGTCTCACCCCATGCATAGTAATTACCATATCCTTCAGGAGTGGATGCACCAACATTACAGCACGCCCACTTCGTACCGCTCGGCAACCCGAGGTCTATCATGTGCGGGTGGTTAGCGTCGGGGCAGGTGGTTTCGCCATCAAGTTTAAAGGTTTCAGTGGGGAGAGCAGGAACTTCACCGCCGAGAATCTTTATCATTGGCTTGACGGTATAGTCTTTGCCCATTTCCAAGGATGTGAAGGTCTGACTAATTTGATAGCCTTCATTCTCCCGCTTATATTTCTGTGACTCATATTTTGTGGAAAGCAAGTCCCCCTCCGAATTATAAAGACCAATACCTACACTGAGCGGTACAAGAATGTCACGCGTCGGAGTAGTATTTATGGCTGCCTTTTTGTTCTCAGCATCCTTGTTAACAGTCAAGTCGGAGAATTCCGGCAGTATATACCATTCATGGTAGAGCGGGGTCTGTATCGTGCCATTGCAGAACATGGCTTTGGGCGTGGTAAACCCAGCCAGAGCAGCCTCACCGAAAAACTCATAGTCGATAGTAACAAGAGAAAGACCCAGCTTGCTGTCCTTATAAGTCGAATAGTAATTGACAGGACTTCCTGTGCCTATCTTCATGGAGAAGTCACCCGTAAGCTTCGGCCCAACGTAGAAGTCAAGACCAGTACCAAGTTTGAAGACACTGCCGAAGATGTCAAGTCCCAACCAGAAATCAACCATGTAGCCAAGCTGAAGACTGCCATTCAGTGAAAATGCTGCGTCGATACTTGGATTGTTAACTCCCTGAACTGGCAATTCGTTATTACTACCGCTGAAACAGCCATTATGGTATGCCACTTCAGTAAGATAAGTATGAACCGGGCTATTCAGTGAGAAATCAAGTTCCATGTTACCCTCTCCTTTTGCAAACGGTACTCCGGCAATCTGGAACTTAAAGACTGGAGCAACAGCAGGAAACCTGATGGCAGGCAAAGAGGTTACAGGGCCTTTTACCGTTCCGAAACTTGCATCAGACTTGAAGTTCAGATGTGCGCCATACTGCCAATCATGGTTGATACGCATCGTGATATGCTGTTCCTTACGCGTAATGTTGTAGGCTACAGTGGCAATGTAAGTGCCATCTATATAGCCAGACAACGACACTTCACCATCTGACAACGGGTGAGAGTAACCCAAATTAAAATTAATAGGATTACGACTCGAAATCCACTCTCCGCTTACCTTACGCAGGCCTGGGGCTGAGCTGCTTTCATCGTGAATCTGCTCAATCGAGATTAGTTGCTCGAATATGTCAAATATATCGTTGACCATTTCACAATTAACCTTGAAAACTCCAGACTGCATCTGCGTGCTCACCACTTTGCCAACAAAACCGTCAGGAAGAAGGCTGCTTCCAAAGTTTGTGCTCAAGAGAATGTCACCTGTTTTTGGTTGCAGACTTTGTGGAATGGAAGTATTGAACAGTAGCGTCATGCCGTCAATTGATTGAAGGTAGGCTGAAAGTCCCTTCTGCTCCATTTGTATGACATTAGGCTGGAAAATAGTTTCCGGCTGTACGAAACTGAGGCTGTCAATGGCGGCAATGGGAATACGATAGATGCTGTCAGCGGTGGTCACTATCTGCGTCACAATCTCGTCGTAGGTATTGCCGTCGGCATCCTCGTAAGAGTACTCAATGCTCTGTACTTCGTCGCGGAAGAAGGCATTGAACTCACCATCGTTACGGTAGATGTAGAATGCTTCACCAATGTTTTGTGCCATTCCGCTGAGCGTGACAGCGGCTAACAATATAATAAGGTATAGTCTGCGTTTCATGGCTTTGTAAATTTAGAGGTTTTACCGTTGACGTTAAGCAGATACACTCCCGAAGGAATGGCTGAGAGAGGTAACACGGCGGTGTCGCCTGTGCGCTGAATGGTAACGGGGACGCGGATGCCGCTGACGGTATAGACCGCTATCTTGTCCTGTGACTTTACGCCGTTAAAGACGAGCTGCCCGTCCTGCTCGGTGTAGTTGGCCTTGGCCGTGGGACTGCAGATACCCGTAAAGCTACCCTTGTAGGTGAAGCGAAGGATGTCACTCTTGGGGTACTCCATGTTGAGCACCGTAGAGGTAATGAGCACCTTGCCGTTCTGGAACTTCACCTGCGGCTGGGTGTAGAGTTGCACGTCAGTTGTTGTGCCGTCAGCATGATGGAGCACTAACGTCTGTGCTTTAGTCACACTACTGCTAAACAAAGCAAGCAGGAGTATGAGAGTCAATAAACATTTCTTTCTACTTTTCATTTTCTCATTATTTTTTAGGTTAGTACAATATTCGTGAACATTCTGCATTCATCTTATTAAACAGGAAAAGCGCAGATTTCCGTCATACGCTTCTCTGGCCTTCCACAGCCTCCATTACCTTATGAGGAAATCCACGCTAGTAGCGGATTCCAACAGGTAATGGAATTTATGCTCTTAACTTGTCTGTTGTGGAAGTTTGAGAAGCGATTGAGCAAATAAAATGTACGAGCACCTAAATGCACGGCACAAAATTAAACAATATTTCCGAAACAGCAAAGAAAAAGGAAGGAAAATTTGGAGGATTCAAGGAAAGTTTGTATCTTTGCAACGTGAAAGGAGAAATCAGGTAGAGCCACGATGTGCGGAACGGTGGCATGGCCAAAGGGAAACTTTTGGAGATGATGAGCAATTCGACCTTGCCGCTTGGTTTCTTTCACCTATATTAAGCCGACAGCATTACATAATGATGTCGGTTTTTATTTTTATGTACTTTGGTAAGGTGAATTCCATCGGATCTTTAATTTTTGTGGCCGTAATAAAGTTTACGAGTTTAACCACTTCACGGCTTACCTTCATCTTATAGTTTGGGTGAACGATATATTTCGAGCAACCGTCAGTATAGATAAAACATTCACCATCGTAATATAAATCCATTCTGAATCGTTTGCGAGGAAAACTGATAAGTTCCTCGTCGGACACAACAAGTCCTTTGGCGTTCTTTGACTGTCGCATGCTGTGCTGTAATTGCTTGGCACTCATATAAAGCCGGGTACTGCCCAAAGTTATATTGTTTCGCTCTACAAACTTTATCATACGACTTTCAACTTCACCGATGTCGAATGGTTGTATAGAAGAATAACCTTTCGAGTGTATATCACTCAAAACAATTCTAACCAACTCTTCTATTTCTGCGAAGTCTGTATCTTTCATTTACTGGGATTCACAATGACTCGTTTAATATAAATAGACATATATGGCTACAAAGTTAACGACTTTTTCTATACTATCAAACTTTTTCATGGAAAATCTGCTTGAATTGTTGTGCAATTGAGGATTTTTCGTAACTTTGCAAACAAAACCCATTGAACGATGAAACAAAGAGCAACAACCCAGCGGGTGTTCAGCATCTTCAAGGAGCTGAACCAGATACCACGGCCCTCGCACCACGAGGAGCGCGTGGCTGACTATCTCTGCCAGTTTGCCGAAAGGCTGAAACTGGACTATGAGCGTGACGAACATAACTGTGTGGTGATACGCAAAGCGGCCACACCGGGGCATGAGGCGGCAGAGCCCATCGTACTGCTGAACCACATGGACATGGTGTGCGTGGGCATGAAGGATCCCCTCTCCGACCCCATCCAGGCCTACGTGGAAGACGGATGGATGCGGGCCCGCGGCACGTCGTTAGGAGCTGACAACGGCATCGGCCTCTCCATGGCACTGGCCATACTCGAGGACGACAGCATCGTACACGGCCCCATAGAGGTGATGACCACCACCAACGAGGAAGACGGCATGTCGGGCGCTGCGAACCTCTCTCCCGACTTCATCCGTGGGCGCAAGGTCATCAATTTAGACTCTGAGGAGTACGACACCATCACCACCGGCGCTGCCGGCGCCTGTCTGCAGTTCCACCGCATTCCCATGAAGCGGGTGCCCGTGCCGTCAGGCAAGCACCGCTGGTTCCACATTCGCTTTGAAGGCGGACTTGGCGGTCACTCCGGCGTTGACATCAACAAGGGCCGTTGCAGTGCCGTAGTGGCAGCGTGGGCCCTGTTGGCTGCCGTGTATAATGAGTACGACTTCGACGTGGCCGACCTCCACATCGGCGAAGCCAACGCCTCCATTGCCTCTACGGCCGACATGACAATCTGCGTGCCTTCGGGCGAAGCCGCAGAGTTTGCGAAGGAGCAGGAGGCCAGCATGAACGAATGGCTGCGTGAGGAATACGGGCAGAACGACCCCAACATTCATTGCACCATCACCAAGTGTGAGCCCCAGGAAACGGTCATCGACCGTGATGCCTTCGAGACGCTGATGAACTGTCTGGAGCAGACACCACAGGGCGTGGTGAAGATGAGCGAGGCAATGAAGGACACCGTCGAGACATCGAACAACGTGGGGCGCATTACAACGGAAGAGGACCATCTCTTCGTCTCGACGCACACCCGCAGTTTCATTGATGCTGACATGGAGACGCTGCGCAAGGAGATAGCCGACGTGTTCACCAGTCAGGGAGCCACGTCGGAGGTCATCATGTCGGCCCCGGCCTGGCAGGAGAACCAGCATTCGGACTTCCTGCAGCTGACGAGCGACACGTTCCAGGATGTCTTAGGCTGGCGTCCACGCATGGTGGCCATGCACTTCGTATTAGAGGCAGGCTTCTTCGTTCAGAAGTTCCCGGGCATCGAGATGGCGAGCATCGGCCCGCGCATCGTGGAGCCCCACTCCACCAGCGAGCGTGTGGAGCTGAAGACCATCGAGGACATCTGGCAAGTGGTACAGGAACTGCTGGAACGGTTGGCGAAAAGGTGAAAAAGTGAAAAAGTGAAAAGGTGAAAAAGTGAAAAGGTGAAAAAGTGAAAAAGTGAAAAAGTGAAAGAGAGGAACCTCGCCGCGCAGGGTTCCTCTCTTTTTTACCTTTTTACTTTTTTACCTTTTTACCTTTATAAATATAGATGCCCTTCTGCGTGGGTTCGCCCGGCAGCATGCGGCCGTCGAGGGTGAAGTAATGTTGAGCGTTGAGGGTTGAGGGTTGAGCGTTAGGGTTAACGTTAGCGTTAGCGTTAACGTTAGAAATCCCCGTTTCCGTTCCGCCGACGGGCATTACCAGCACTTCGTCGAGGAAGAAGCGGCCCTTCTGGGCAGCAAAGGTGAGGCGTGGGTTACCCGTACCCGAAATGGTCAGCTTGTAGTCAGTAAACTCACCCTTCACCATGGTCAGTTCCACCTCGTTGGTGGCACTGCCACGCGTCACATCTTCAGCAGTAATGGTGAAGCCCTCAGGCACCGAGACGGTGAGGACGTTGCCGTCGCCAGCAGCATACCACGCACCGGCACGGAACGTGAGCGTAGCCTCGCCGTTGACGGTGAATGCAGGCGAGGTGGCCAGGCCATCCTTTCTACCTGTTCCAAATTTTGCACACTTATAGGCTCCGTAAGCATTCTCCGACTCCCAGCCAGTGTTGTCAGTCGTAAGCGTTGCGTTGGCTATGTTGCCGCTCCACTGGCCGTCGTTACCGCCCTTTCCGTTACAGTCGTTAAACGACTCATGGAACAGGGCACCTTCCGGTGTCGGCTCAACGGGTGTGGGGTCGTCAGGGTCATCGGGATCGTCGCCGCTCTGTTCGTTCAGCGCCAGCGTAATGGTGCCGTCGTCATTGACCGTCACCTTCTTGATGCCCATGTCCAGCGTTGAGCCGCTGTAGGTCTTCAGCGAACCGATAGCCGTCTTGGAAACGCCGTAGAGGTTCGTTCTGCTGGCAGAGTAATACATCGTCTTACCGTCGGCCGTCAGCACACAGGCACGCTTCTTCGACTTCGTATTGTTCAGCGTGTTGTTGTTCCAGGCGCTCTGGCTGTAGGCCACTCTGATGACCAGCACACCAGCACCGTAATACTCTGAGAAGAAGGTGCTTGGCTGATGGTTCGAAAGGATGAACGTCTCCGTGTTACTATTGCGCACGATGACGGCTGAGCCCACGCCCAGTCCTTCAGGCGATGCCAGCACCACCTCGCTCTCCTCGTAGTTCAGCTCGGGCAGGTCTAACCAGCCTAAGTAGCTCTTTTCGTAGGCGTTGTAGGCCGAGGGAGCACGCGAGTCGTCGTCAGCGTAAGCACCCGAGTCCATGATTGACCAGAGTCCGAAGGGGTCGTCATTGCTGTAAGAGCCATTAGTACAATAGAAGTCGGGCAGACCCAGCGCATGACCGAACTCATGACAGAACACGCCCATGCCCATGAGGCTGCCGCCACCACTGGCCAGCTCGTTGCCAATGAAGAACGAGTTGAAGTGTACGCCGGCATAGTCGCCACCGCCGATGGGGTCTTCCTCGGCATCCCATTCGCAGGGCCAGAGGTAGTTATCACCACCATAATTCTCGGTAGCCTCGCCACGTCCGGCATAGAACATGGCCAGCAGGGGCACGCCGTCGTGGTGGTTGCTGTCGCCGGCAGGCACCACATAGGGGCTGAAGTCTGCGCCTAACTGCTCGACGGCAGCCGCAATGACATCCCTCGGCAACTCATCGACGTTCTTGTCATTGCCCTGAAGGTCGTTCTGTCCGTAGTACTTGTACGACTTAGAGAGCGTCACAATGCCCACCACCTCGAAGGTGGGGACAAACTGACCGCCGCTCTGCTCTATGAAGTAGTCGCGAACGGAACCCACGCTGAGCTCCTCGTCGTGGTAGCCCTCCTCGTTGTAGTAACGGGTCATCTTCTCCACCGTCGTAGTGTTCTTGAACTTCAGGTCAGAGAACTGCACCATCACCACGGGAATGGTGTATTCACCAATGCTGGGCACGGCACCCATGCTCATCGTGCCGAAGGCTCCCAAGCCGTCGGCCGTAGAGGCGGTAATGGCCTGTCGCGGTGCCTTCCTGGCTGCCATGCGAGCCATTCGCCGCTCCTGCAGCTCCTGTTGGTCGGCCGTCTCATAGGTACCATTATTATTTACATAGCAAGCGCCCTGAGCGTCCTGCAGCCAGTGACCGTGTTCGTCACCAACCATCTGCACCCTGACCTGGGTGCCGTTACTGAGTGTTATTGTTCGCCATAAGCCCGGCTTGGCAGGCACAGCCATCGCTGCCGTTGTCACCAACAGCAGCGATAATGCCATTAAAAGTTTCTTCATTACTATTCTTTTTGAGTGTGTCATTTTACAATTACTTTCTTACCTTTATAAATATAGACTCCCTTCTTCGTCGGCACGCCTGGCAGCATGCGGCCGTCCAGGGTGAAGTAGTGTTGAGCGTTGAGGGTTGAGGGTTGAGCGTTGAGGTTATCGTTAATACCCGTCGTGCCGGACATCGTCACCTTCAGCCCGGAAATCTTGATATGTCCGCTTGTACCGTCAACAGAGAAGGTGACAGACTGGGAGTCGCCCGTCCAGTTCAGTCCAGACACTTCACCATTGTCAGCCAGCAGGTTATTGGAAGCTGCACGTGGAGCCATCATTACAGGTGAACTACTGTCAGGCGATACGACCTCAATCTCAGAGATGCTGCCCTCAGACACACTGACATTTAGCGTATTGCCTGGATAGAGCCTGATGTGGGCTGCGCTGCTGTAACGCTGGTTTCCTTCGCCTAACGCGTAAGTGACGGTAATGCCGTTCTGCGTTCCCACAAGGTCCTGAGCGTCACTCTTGGGGATGGTTCCTGTAGCTGACGAGCCGAAGAAGGCAGAACAAATTTGGATTTCAGCACCATCGCCGCCACCTTCCTCAACAATCGTGTAAGTGGCAGTTGCCTGACTGCTTTCCGTACCCTCCTTGTAGGCAATGGCCTTCAGGGTGGTGGTCTCCGTCAGGGTGATGGGGCCTTCATAGACGTTGGCGTTCGGCGTAGCGTTACTGCCGTCGGTGGTGTAGTAGATAACAGCCTCGTCGGTCGTGCAGCTGATGGTAACCGTCACGCTGCCCACGTATTGGCCTCCGGCAGGCGAGAAGGCAGGCTGGCTCACATACGGGGTCACGTCGCCACCATAGTTGTCATAGCTGAAGGGGACATCCATCTTGTCTCCCCAGGTGTATTCCTCCAGTCCGGGGTAATCGACGTAGGGGTTACGGTTGCCCTGCACCTCATAGACGGCATTGTTACGGGCTATCTCCACATCGTCAACAGGGTCCTGCTGCGACCAGCGCATCATCATGTCAAGCGTCCATGTGGTCAGGCCGGGATAAGTCGAAGTGAACACACTATTGCCCCAGCTGCCGCAAGAGCCCTCGTAACGGGTAATCATATAGAAATAGATGCGCGCAATGTCACCCTTTATCTCGTCGTTAGGCTCAAACACCTTACTCGAATAGCCGAGGCCGGAGCGCGCGTTTCCCCACTTGCTGTAACCGTTGATGGACTGAGAGTAGTTATTTCCCACCTCGCCGAAGGGATAGTTGCCTCGCTGCCCGTTTACCCATCCGTCGGTAGGTACCACGTGAACAATGTCCGACTTGATGCCACTTTCGTTAAACCAGCTCTGAGGAACGGTATGCTCACGGTTGTAGCAGTCGCCTTCGCCTGAATAGGAACCCGCCTTGTCCGTGATGTGCTGATAGTTTGTAGCGTTGGAATACCAGTCACGCACACAGCCATCAGCACGCGTGTCTGTCTTCTTGTAGGCATTCCACAGCCCGTCGTAGCCCACGTTTTTCGGGTTTACGATGATACTGGCCAGTTTGGTCTTCAAGGCCATGCCCTTCAGCCCGTTAGCATTCTGATAATAAGTTCCCGAGTTGTTCGGACCCTGTGCCCACACAACGCTAAGTGCCATCATAAGCACCCCTGTAAGTAATGTCCTCTTCATATTACTTGCTGTTTTAGAATTTTAGTTATTACATCCCTCCTTAAAAAATGGAAAGGGTTGCAAAATTAGGCATTTATTCTGTAACAGCCAAATTTCTTAACCTTCTTTAAGCGGGAAAAGGTCGAAGGTCAAAGGTCTAAGGTCAAAGGTCAAAGGACGATAGATTGAAGGTGTTGGGTGTTGGGTGTTAGGTGTTGGGTGTTGGGTGTTGGGTGTTGGGTGTTGGGTGTT
>FLNX01004399.1_pt1 | contig 29985 bp, 20 predicted proteins | sample 1140341 | NCBI WGS metagenome assembly FLNX01 (sample SAMEA3878208, study PRJEB12797) | bioreactor metagenome | biome: Moose rumen | place: Sweden | collected 2011-10 | reverse complement strand
CCCTTTTAACGCCTTCAACATCAGTATTTGGGCGGAATACATCAATATTCAGGTGCAAAAGTACGAAATAATAATGAGAATAACGGAAAAAAGTAGGAAAAAAGTTTGGCTGTAACGAAAAAAATATCTAATTTTGCGGTCGATAATGATTATGTAACAATTAGAGGTTGACATGAACGTCAGAAAGTAAAATTTGCGTAAGTGTCTGGCTTCCAAAACGTAACAATAAAAATCCGCTTAAATGGGCTTAATCCCGACCGGATCACAAAGATAAAAGAGGTATGAACGATGAAAGTTTACTTTCAATCTTCATACCTCTTTTAGATTTGAGCGATGGCTCGCGCCAGCGCAAGGGATATCCAATCCCGATCCGGACGATGGCTCGCGCCAGCGCAAGGGATATCCAATCCCGATCCAGACGATGGCTCGCGCCAGCGCAAGGGATTTATACTTTAGTATCCGATGCCTCCGATCGATGATGAAGATGCCTTCCGTAGGGGTAACCGGTTACCGTTGTTGGGGTATTAGTGCCGTCATTCGAGGGGTAAAGTGGCATCCTTTCAACCGTTCGGCTCCAGCCAAACAACTGAACGGCTCCAGCCAAACAACTGAACGCCTATAGCCGAAAGCAAACCGCTCAAAAAACAGTCGCTGTCTGTTGCCGCTGTACGCTGTTATAACGGCGTATGCAAACCGTGTTGACCTTGGCTTGCTTGAACTCTTCCCATATATTGTTGTGGACTTCCATTACTATTTATCTCTCCTCAATAGGTTCACTCGCGTAGCAGGTCAATCGTTTTTCCGGTTCCCATTGCTCAAAATCAATCTCCATGTTGCGTTGATGGTGTGGGGCAGCGAGGTACTTGTTTATTGCCTCGCCTACGAACTTGGCGAGATTCACGGGTACGGCATTGCCAATCATCTGTTCCACGTCTGTCTTGCTGCCAAAGAAATGGAAGTCTCGGGGGAAAGTTTGGATATAACTGCGCTCTAATGTGGTGAGTGGACGGATACCTTCTTTTGAGCGCACGGGGTCGTTGGTATGTATCTGATAGCCGCCAGGCATGGGACGGTTTACGCCTCTGACCGTTGGACTTGGCTCATCAATGGAAAAAATGCCACGGCGTACATAACTTCGCGGATGGCGGTAATAGTATTCTATGCCGAGCGTATCACCGAAGTAGTCACGCATGGTCATGGGTTTGGCGGCGAGGCCACTGTTGATAAATGGTTCCATGAAGCCGTCCATCTCATGCAATTTGCCGATGAGGAAGAAACGCTTACGCTTCTGAGGTACGCCGCAATAACTGGCATCGAGCACCTGCTGTGAGAGGCCATAGCCAGCGCGTTTGAATATCTCCTTGGCACCGACGAGTTTCTGCGTCTTGACGATGCGAGCTACATTCTCCATAACGAACCATTTTGGGCGCACATTGCTGATAATTTGTGCGTAGTGAACTGTGAGGTCACCACGCCCCCCCTCCTCGTCGCGTTTTCCTGCCGATGAGAAGTCCTGGCAGGGAGGTCCGCCTATAATCATGTCAGGCTGTTTCTCGTCGATGACTATGGAACTGGCTTGCACATTGCTCAAGTCAAGTACACTTGCGGGGTGGTTAAAATTATCTCGATATACGTTGAGTGCTGCTTCCCACTTGTCGTAGGCGGCCACCACGTCGAAACCAGCCTTCTGGAAACCAAGGCTCAGGCCTCCACAGCCACAGAACAAATCTACTACTCTCATTGCCATTGCTTAATCAAATATGTCGGGACTATTTACTAACACTGCATCAAATCTACGCTCAGGGCTGAGCAAGTCCTGACCGCCACCAAGTATAATGTTCTTAATCTCGTACTTTGAGATACGGGGTTTTACTATCTCGGGACCGGTGAGGAATGTGTGCGACTTCGTGCCTGGCAAAGCAAATGCCTTGTCATTGGCAAGGTTGTAGGACTGTAGGCGGATGATACGCTTGTAGTCGAACGTGTCGTAGGTCACATAGTCGAGCAGCATCTTATAGAGCCAGATGATGGTGCGATGGAATCGGTTCAGTTTTTTGAGGTTTTCGCTTTCCTCGGTGCAGCACATCTGAATGATGGAGAGGTTTGACCAAACAAACACATCGAGGCATTCATCTCTGAGTCGCATCTTGTTGCCCTCTGTCTTCCATATCGGCTGGATAACGAGGGGCTTCTGTTGGTCAGTCATGTCAGTGGAGATGGCGAGGATAGAATTGAGTATCTTGCTGTAGTGCGGAAGCACTTCTTCTATTTCCTCCCAATGATTAATCTGCGGTACGTTGCGGAGCAACTTTCTCAACCGGTCCTTGTCTTCAAGTGTCTCATAGTTGGCACATACGCTACAGGCGAGGAAGCAAATCGTCGGTGGGCGCATCACTATTTCGCAGCCCCACTCCGTCTCGGCTTGCTTCTTTGTCGTGTTGTCGGGAAGGGCTGTCAGTTTTATTTCAAGTCCAGAAAGAAGTTCATTTGTGGTGTTGTTCATCATCACAAGGTCAATCTTCTCGCGTTCGCCCTGATAGAACTTCTCGTATGGCGCAAAGCCAGCCTCAAAATTGTAATAGGCTTCGTCGCTGAGCGGATCGATACCCAGCAATTCCAGGCTTTCAATGGACGAATGAATAATGTTATTTTCTCTGTCGGTCTTGATATAAACAGGCTTTATGTTTTTGGAATACATATAGGCTACAAGCGATGCAGGAAACGAACTGGGGAACTGGTTCTTACCCCAGCATTCGGCCTTGGTATAATCGCGGCTTGAATGCTTCTGTCCGAACAATCCGGGCTTGGTGTCTTTTGCTGCCATAATCTAAAATATTTTAGAGCCGATTTGTATTTTAGCCACAAAGTTACGTAAAATTTTGCAAATTATCGTCATTCTTCCCTACCTTTTATATATTATTGGCGAATTTGCCCCGTGGCGTAACTACTCAGCACCCTATAGTGCATGAGTAGTTACCTAAAAACTGAATAAAATCCCTTAGTAGCAAAAAAATGCATACCTTTGCAGTGGTTATCTAACTAATTAATCGTTGTAGCAGGATTGTAGCACCATTGTAGCAGGATAAATCCCGATCGTGCTACAGGCTCCGCCCTTTATTTATCGGCATTTCAGATACATTGTAGCAGGGATAGCAGGGTTATTTTGTTTTTGTAATAAAGGAGATAAAAAACGACTGGCAGAAGCATTGCTCTGCCAGTCGTATGCGAGATATCCAAACGAAGGGATCAATAGATTAAAAAGCGAGGCAGCCAAGGACATGTTCGTCGTTGGGCATATCGTCCTTGCTGAATTCCGCGACGGCATAGGTACCTTCCAGGTCGACATGTACGCACCACGCTTCCAACACACCAGCCGTACTCGACCAATAGACGTGCGACGGCCCTGATATGCCTGTTGATATGCCTGTGGCGGCAATCTTCTCCTTGAAACCTGCAATGGGCTTCATTAAGTCACTGGCACTTGCGTCGCCAGACTTGGCGCAGCCCAAGAACATATTCTGCCAGTCATCTTTAGAAGGCAAACGCCATGTGCCGCCAGGAACAGCGGTAAGCCCCTCGGCATATGCCTTAGCCTCTGACCATGTCTTGCTTTCCGGGTCGCTGTTGAGTAGTTGGATGGCAAGACCGTTCGTGCAGTCGCTGGCGTTACCCAGATAGGCAATCATTGCCACGGCACCGCTTGTACCAGCCTTGGCACACTTGCCAGAGGACATAATCACGTCACCCACCGTTGCCAACTTAATGGTGGACTGGTAGTACTTGCTGGCGAGCGAGAGACCCGACGCCATGTTGAAGTAGTTGGTCGTACCGTCACTAACAGCGAACTTCAGCGTAGTGGCTGTGATAGGCAAAGCGACATACATCGCTTTCTCGTAGCCTGAGGCGGGAATGACGGTGGTCAGCAAAGTGTTCGTTTGGTCGTAAATCTTGACACTCGTAGCCGACACATCGTTGCTACCATCGATGTCCTTCAGTGTCAGTTTGAAGATGGCGTTCTGGTTGGTGAGCGACACGCTGCCGTTGAGCGATGCGGTTCCGCTGACCTTCAGCGTACCAGTACCTTTGCGAACGTCGTATTGCTCAGAGATACTGGTACCGCCAGTACCCGTCAGCGTACCGTCCTGTGCCACAAGCCAGTCGGCTTTCACATCACCCGTCGCACCGTAGGCAGCATCTGAGGGATAGATAACGGTCACGCCGTCACCGTCAGAAGGAGATCCTGTGATGGTACCAGTGATGGTGGCAACACCTCCACTGACGGACTTTACCTCCATTACATCATTGACACCGTTGTGGATCAGTGCTACTTTCTCGCCCACTGCCCATGTCGCCTCGATAGTCGTACCACTCTCAGTGAGTGCACGGAGGGAAGAGTTCCCGCCCACACTGATGGTGGCGGAGAAGGGGATGCCCACTGTCTCGGCAGGCTGTGTCTCGACTGGGCTCAGGATGTCATTGTCGTCGTTGCTGCAGGCGGCAAATGTCAGCGCCAGTGCAGCCATCATGAATATTTTCTTTTTCATTTTCTTCTTGCTGTTAAATGGTTAAACACTGGGGGAATTAGATGCCGAATTCAAGTAGACCGTCGAATTGTCTGGACTCAAAGCCTAACGGGTCACCGCCTGGGATATAGTCCTCTGGGGTAGTCAGTCCACCACTTTCGACAAGCAATTGGTTAGTCACACGCAGTTCAACGACCTCAGACCGTGGCTGCTCATACGTCTTTTTCTCTTTCATTGTAGTCTTTGTCATATGTTATTAATAAAGATGAGTCGTCTGACAATCGGCGACAAAGATACGAAGAAATTTGTTAAAATTTGTCGCCCCCCCTTAAAGTATATTAATAGAGTGAAATTTAAAAAGAAGACCCCATCCTGGCCCCCTGCTGAGGGGAGGAAAACAAACTATAATCAATTTTATCGACTTCAAAGCAAGAATCGACAGAATTGTGTGAACTTTGAGAAAAATTAATGATTGATGACTATTTAGTATAAGAAGAAAGAAGGATTGCGTGGGCAATCCTTCTTTTCTTTTGATATTCCTTTTTGCGGATTAGTCGAGATTCAGGCTCTTCTTGATGGCGGCAACCTTCTCCATAGCGGCATTGGTGCAACGCTCGTAGCAGCCAGCGCACTTGAAGGAAGGATCCTTGATCTCGCAATAGAACTTAATCTTCGGCTCCGTGCCAGAGGGACGTACACTGATCTTCGTGCCATCCTCGCAGAACCACTGCAGCACATTAGAGGTTGCGGGCATCTCAATTTTGGAAACGCTGCCGTCGGCATTCTTCTGCTCCAAAGAACGGAAGTCCTTCCATACACAAACCTTAGAACCACCTAACTCCGTAGGAGGATTCTTACGGAAGTCTTCCATCATCTGCTTGATCTCGTCGGCACCGCTCTTACCTGGCTTCACCACGTTGATGGTCGTCTCCTTCGAGAAGCCATACTCTGCGTAGATATCCATCAGCAGGTCGTAGAGGGTCTTGCCCTGATCCTTTGCCCATGCGGCAATCTCACAGATCAGACAGATAGAGGCAGGAGCGTCCTTGTCACGTACCTTGTCGAATGGCAGGAAGCCGAAACTCTCCTCACCACCGCCGATGTACTTTTTCTTGCCCTCGTTCACACGGATGCGGTATGCGATCCACTTAAAGCCTGTGAACTCGTCGAACAACTCCACACCGTTCTTCTTGGCAATCTGCGCGATGACCTCGGAGGTCACGATGGTCTTCACCAAGAACTCGTTGCCCTTCATCAGACCAAGTTTCTTACGGTTGGTGATGATATACCAACAGAACATCATCGCTGTCTGGTTACCATTGATGATCTCCCACTCACCCTTCGGGTTGCGAACGACGATAGCGAGACGGTCAGCGTCCGGGTCAGAGGCAATCACGAGGTCGGCATTCAGACGAGTACCGAGTTTCATACCTAAGGTCATAGCCTCCGCATTCTCCGGGTTCGGAGAGACAACCGTCGGGAAGTTGCCGTCAACGACCATCTGCTCTGGTACGACATGGATATTCTGGAAGCCCCATGAGCGGAGTGCCATAGGAACGATATGACGACCAGTGCCGTGCATAGCGGAGTAAACGATGTTCAGGTCTTTCTGGCGGTTGATGACCTCCTGGTCGATCAATGCCTCATGGACAGCCTGGATATAGTCCCAGTCCATCTCGCCTCCGATAATCTCGATGAGTTCCTTGTTACCCTCAAACTTCACGTCGTTGATGGTCACCTTGTTCACCTCGTCAATGATACCCGTATCATGCGGAGACAGCACCTGTGCGCCGTCATCCCAGTATGCCTTGTAGCCATTATACTCACGGGGGTTGTGGGAAGCGGTGACGTTCACACCAGCCTGTGCACCTAACTCACGGATGGCGAAAGAGATCTCTGGGGTAGGACGAAGGCTCTCGAAGAGATAAACCTTGATGCCGTTGGCAGAGAAGATGTCAGCAACAGTCTCCGCGAACATACGTCCGTTGTTACGACAATCATGACCAACCACTACAGCGCACTGCTTGCCGGGGAACGCCTTCAGGATATAGTTGGCGAAGCCCTGTGTTGCCATACCTACGATATACTTATTCATGCGGTTAGTACCGGCACCCATGATACCACGGAGTCCACCCGTACCAAACTCCAGGTTCTGGTAGAAAGCGTCTACCAATGCTGTCTTGTCGGGGTTGTCCAACATCGCCTGTACTTCCTTACGTGTCTCCTCATCAAAGGCTGGAGAGAGCCATTCTTTCGCCCGTGCCTCACACTGAGCAATGAGTTCGTTATTTTCCATAATACTTCAAAAATATAATTTGTTTTAGATTCTTTTATTTATTGACTTACAAAACTAAGAAAAAAAATCGAAAACTAATACGTACTGTCTATTAATTTTCGATTTTTTAGCATTATAACTTGCGCATCACCTTGTCTATCTCCTCAAATTGCTTCCCCATATTCAGGTTAAGATAGATGCGGTAAAGGGCTGGCGCCCATTTTCGTTTCTCGTCAGGAGCCAGTTTTCGATATGCCTCCATATAAGGTCGCGCCTCCGCATATAACTTCTGCATCTGTTGACGATAGACACGTGGTTGGTTGAGACGGTCAAATGCCAACACCTGATTCAGTTTTGCCGTTGCGACATTAAAGTAAGGCTCGGCAAGGGATTCGTTTTGGGCAATTAACTGCTCACTGACCTGTATACACTCATCATAGCGCTCCAAGTTAAGCAATGCGACAGACTTGGCAAGGAGAAACAGTTCACTCTGAGGATTAGTTTTTAAGGCAACATCCGCATAATACAAGGCGGAGTCTGGCTGTTCTTTTGCTTGGTAATAATCTACCAGTCTGGGGAAGAAATAGGTGAAATCGGGATAAGTCTCAAAGCCCTGCTTGAGCATCATGAGATAAGCCACGTCGTCCTGTTGCCAGCGGTAAGCCTCACACGCATACTGCATGGCAAAGCGTGCCTTTGCCGTATCACTTACAGCCTCTCCGAAATAGCGAAGGGTACGTGTGGCATCCTGCATCTTATAACCAGCGAACTCAGCCCAATAGGCAGCCTCAGCCATCCGCCTGTCCGTCTTATGGTAATCATATCCTGTGAAGAGCGGTTTACTGTCTGCGCTTAGATAAGTCTCGAAGAAGTCGTAGGCAATCGGGTAGTTCTCCTTCCTGATAAAGTAAGTACCTCCGAAGTACAAGTTAGGACGCAACTGGTTAAGTAATTCGGCATGATCCTTGCGATAATCCAGTTTCACCCTACCCTTCTCATCAGGTTTGGCATCCAGTGAGTCGAGTGTCTCAGCGATGCTATAAAGTCGTCGAGTCAGATTGAAGAAAGCAGCAGTATCATACTTCTGCTTAAGATATAGTTTCTCATTGGCTGCCTCGTATTGTTTCGTGACAGCCTGAAACCAGACCTGATAGATCTTCTCGTTGGTCCGGTTTGCCGAGTCATTCTTCAACAGGTCGGTCATCAATTTCTCCGCCTTATCGAAATCCTTGCCACTCTTGATATAAGACCGTGCCTGACTGAACTCTTTCTTCTGAGCCCTCAGGCACGGTGTTATCATGAGCAGGAGGAGAAGCAGTGTAACTATCTCTTGCCTCTTCATCTGCGAATATTAAATTTGTTTACTTTGCGTCAAGTTCTGCGTCCTTTGTCTCAGGAGCATCAGCGCCATATAGGTTGTAATAAGCCTGATAGCGGTTATAGCCCCAGTTTGCCTGCTGCTTGTTAGGATCAAGTTGCTTAGCCTTGTCAAGAGCCTGCACTGCCTCCTGATAGAGGGCCTTACGCTTAGCGGCATCGTCAGTCTGACCAGCCTGTACACTCAAGCAGGTACCCAGATAGGTCTGGATAACAGCGTTCTCCGGGCTTGCCACAGCAGCCTTGCGGAGCCAGTTTGCACCCTCCTCCGCATTATTGTCGGCAATAGCCATCATACCCTTGTTGGCAAGAGCGGCAAAACTGTTAGGATACTTAGCGAGGTGGTTGTCAAGCAACGCTGTCTGAGCATCCTTGTCCTTCATGCCATCATACATCGTGTAGAGTTTGTCAAGGATGACATCATTCTCAGGATCACTGGCATAGAGCCCCTTCAACTTCTCAACGTATGCGAGAGAGTCCTCTCTGCTCTTCAGATTACTTCCTGCGGCATATAATTTATAGGTCAGCGCATCCTTCTTCTGATCGGGGTCCTGCATAGCGATGTCGAAATACTTGTCGGCACGGTCCAGTTCCTTTGCCTCGAAAGCGTAACGACCAGCATAATATGCTACCTGTCCGATATAGCCCTTCTCGGACTCATGGTCCTGAGAGGCAAACAGAGGATCAGCGTCTGAATCAAGGAAAGCGCCCCAGTATTTCAGCACACCAGCATTGTTACCCTTACGAGCCTCTTCCTGACCGATATTCACCAAGTGAGTGCGGACAGCCCAGATGCGCTGAGCGTTCTTCTCAGCATACTGTGGCTTCACCTTGCCTTTGGCATTAGGCAGTTGGTCGTACTTGTTACACTCGATGGCATTACAGATAGCGTTGCAGATGGACTCAGCAAGTCCGAGCGTATCATAAGCCTCTTCCTTACCGGTACCCAACTGTACGGCAGCCTGGTTCTGGGCGATGGTACCAGTCTCCTTGCCCACCTTCTCCATGGCAAGGTCAACCAGTTTATTGTACGCTGTTGCGCGCTCCTCGTCATTAGCAAGTTGTGAGGTCTTCACAAGTTGTGCCGCATCGGCATAGGTCTTAGCCTTTTTGATAGCCTTCAAAGCGTCACTGTCACCGGCAAAGGCGGTAGCACTTGCTACGAGTGCCAATGCCATCATCATTACTTTTTTCATAAGCCTTTAATATTGGTTAAACTATATTTTATTCTTGGTTTGTTGTCGGGGTATCGTTAGCATCGGTCTGCTCCTCATCGACAATCTGTGCCTCTTCTACATCCTCTTCCTGACTGGACATCACCTTACATACAGAAGCGATGGTGTCGTTCTTCTTCGTCAGGTTAATCAGACGCACACCTTGGGTGGCTCGTCCCATAACACGAACATCAGCGACCTTCAGGCGGATCAGGATACCACTCTTGTTGATGATCATGAGGTCGTTCTCGTCTGTCACCACCTTGATTGCCACCAGACGACCCGTCTTCTCCGTGATGGCGAGTGTCTTCACGCCCTTCGTGCCACGAGCGGTCTTACGGTAGTCCTCTACCTCGGAGCGCTTGCCGTAGCCGTTTTCACTGACGACCATAATGGTCTCCTGCAGCGGGTCGTTGACACATACCATGCCGATTACCTCGTCGTCACCACCGTCAAGACGCATACCGATAACACCAGTAGAGACACGTCCCATCGTACGTACCTGATCCTCGTTGAAGCGGACGGCACGACCGTTGCGGTTGGCAAGCAGCAACTCGTTCTTACCATTGGTCAGACGAACACCTACTACCCTGTCGCCCTCATTGATATTGATGGCGATAACACCATTGGTGCGTGGACGACTGTATGCCTCCAGACAGGTCTTCTTGATGATACCGTTCTTCGTGGCGAAGACGACATAGTGGCTGTTCAGGAACTCCGTATCATTGAAGTTCTTAATGCGCAATACGGCATTAATGGCGTCATCGGGATCGATGTTCAGCATATTCTGGATAGCACGACCCTTCGAGTTCTTGTCACCCTCAGGAATCTCATAGCACTTCTGCCAGTAGCAGCGTCCCTTCTGGGTGAAGAAGAGCAGCGTGTTGTGCATCGTGGCAGGATAGATATATTCGGTGAAGTCGTTGTCACGATGGCGTGCCGCCTTGGCACCGACACCACCACGACCCTGCTCATGGAACTCATCGAGTTTGGTGCGCTTGATATAGCCCATATGTGAGATGGTGATAACCACAGAATCGTCGGGATAGAAGTCCTCGGCATTGAACTCGTGGTCGAAGGGGATAATCTCGGTACGGCGCTCGTCGCCATACTTCTCCTTCACCTCCTGCAACTCGTCCTTCATCACCTGCTTGCAACGCTCGGGGTTGTCCAGAATCTCCTGCAAGTCGGCAATCAGTTTCTGCAAGTCGTCAAACTCCTGATGGAGTTGGTCGACACGCAGACCCGTCAACTGGGCGAGGCGCATATCTACGATAGCCTTCGACTGCAGTTCGTCGAGGTTAAAACGCTCTTCCAAGTTATGCTGGGCATCACTGGGAGTCTTACTATTTCTGATAATGTGTACGACCTCATCGATATTATTGACAGCGATAATCAAGCCCTCCAAGATATGGGCACGCTCCTGTGCTTTGCGCAGGTCGTACTTGGTGCGACGGATGGTTACGTCGTGACGGTGCTCCACGAAATACCTAACGCATTCCTTGAGGTTCAGCAGACGGGGACGACCCTTTACCAGAGCGATGTTATTCACTGAGAATGAACTCTGTAGGGCGGTCATCTTAAACAACTTGTTAAGCAGTACATTGGCATTGCAGTCACGTTTGCAGTCGACAACAATGCGCATGCCTTGACGACCTGACTCATCGTTGACATTTGCCACACCCTCAATCTTATGCTCATTGGCAAGATCAGCGATGTACTTCACCAAATCTGCCTTGTTCACACCGTAAGGAATCTCCGTCACCACGATCTTGTCGTGCGTCTCACCACTCTCGATCTCAGCCTTGGCACGCATCACGATACGTCCACGACCAGTCTCATAGGCATCCTTCACTCCCTGCAAGCCATAGATATAGGCACCTGTGGGGAAGTCAGGCCCCGGGATATACCGCATCAGACCATCCGTGTCAATGTCGGGATTATCAATATAGGCGCAGCATCCGTCAATCACCTCGCCGAGGTTATGAGTCGGCATGTTCGTCGCCATACCCACAGCGATACCGTTACCACCATTTACCAGCAGGTTAGGAATCTTCGTAGGCATTACGGTAGGCTCTTGTAAGGAGTCGTCGAAGTTATTCATCATGTCGACCGTGTCTTTCTCCAGATCGTCCATGATATGCTCACCCATCTTCGAGAGACGGCACTCCGTATAACGCATAGCGGCAGGAGAGTCACCATCCACACTACCGAAGTTACCTTGTCCGTCTACTAATGTGTAACGCAGGTTCCAGTCCTGTGCCATGCGTACCAGTGCTCCGTAAACGGAGGAGTCGCCGTGGGGGTGATACTTACCAAGCACCTCACCAACAACACGGGCGCATTTTTTATACGGCTGTGTCGATACGTTGTTGATGTTCATCATACCGTACAGGATACGGCGGTGTACTGGTTTAAATCCATCACGCACATCAGGAAGCGCACGCGCTACGATGACCGACATAGAGTAGTCGATATACGAGGATTTCATCTCCTCCTCGATGTTGATTTTGATAATTCTGTCGTTGTCGATTGTTTGATCCATTATTTTACGTTATTTTGCGTTTAAGGCACTTTAAAAGCCCGCTGACGCGTTTTTAACTTTTTTCTTTTAGCGTACAAAGGTACGAATAAGTGAGTAAAAAACCAAATATTATTTGAGTTTTTTCGAACGAAAGTACCTTAAACATAGTTAAACAACACCTTCTATGGGGTATTCAGATACTTCCCAAGGGTGACGCAAGGCATCCCTATGAGGGTATGCAAGGCATCTCCAAGACCCTTGGAGATTATCCCTAACACCCTTGCGAAAGTCTCCCAACACCCATGGCAGCCATCCGCACGACCCTTGGCGAGTGTCCCGACAACCCATGGAGCCTAAGAACATCGAAAAGACAGGAATACTACCTACGACTTGACCGTACGAAAACTGTTCCGATAATTTTTCTCCGAGGTGAAGGCTTCAAGCCCATACCTACTTCTCTCTATAAGAGAAGGTAGTATGGGGCTTGAGGGAGTGACCTTCACCGAGGAGCCAAGACAAAAAAGCAAATCGCAGAAGAGACAAAAAGAGTCAGGATGTGACAAAAAGAGTCAGGATGTGTAAGGATGTTCATAGAAACACTTTCAGATTTTCGTATCTTTGCAAACGTCAAGAGTGAGACGAGTGACAGTCAGGTACCGACTAAGCAGGAGTTTCCTTACGACAAAGCAAGGGTTTCCTTACGACAAAGCAGGAGTTTCCTTACGACAAAGCAAGGGTTTCCTTAGACAAACTCTGTCAGTCGTTTAAATTCTGCATAACTTGTTTTCAAACCATGTGCAAAGGTCGAAACCATTACCTAATAGGACTATTCTATTCATTGCCTATACAAGAGGTGGCAAACCTAATTCTTTTAGGAATTCATTATGTTTGTCACGAGCCTTAACCATTTCCGCTTCTATCTCTATCAACTTGTCATGCACTTCTTGCAAGTCGATTGGTTTCTCTTCCTGTGCAAGACTAACATAACGGGTGATGTTGAGGTTATAGTCATTCTCCTTGATTTCCTGCAAAGAAACCTGACGAGAATAACGCGATTCCTCTTTACGGAATTGGTAAGTATCAACTATCTTATTGACATCTTCATCACGAAGATAATTCTGACGTTTGCCCTTTTCGTAATGTTCTTCAGAACTGGCATTGATGAAGAGAATCTTATCATTCTTACGGCATTTCTTCAATACAATAATGCAAACAGGAATACCTGTTGAATAGAACAGATTGCCTGGCAAACCAATAACAGCATCGATATTGTCATCTTCCAGCAGTTTCTTTCTGATAGCCAACTCCTTACCTCCACGGAACAGAATACCATGAGGCAAAATAATTGCCATTGTACCGTCTTCACTTAGGAAGTGGAAACCATGCAAAAGGAAAGCAAAGTCTGCAGCAGAACGTGGTGCAACTCCATAGCGGTTAAAGCGGAAGTCATTGGCAGTATCTTCCGTTGGATCCCATCGCAGAGAGAAAGGCGGATTGGCTACAACAGCATCGAAATCTATCTTATTAGCAGGATTCTCCTCCTGCAAGATGTCCCAATCATTGGCGAGCGAATCACCATGATGAATTTCAAAAGCAGAATCTTTCACTCCGTGTAGCAACATATTCATTCTGCAAAGGTTATAGGTCGTGATATTCTTCTCCTGACCATAAATCTTGCCTATTCCGCTTTCGCCCATTTGGTTGCGCACATTCAGCAACAATGATCCAGAACCACAAGCAAAATCCAGCACACGGTTAATTCTGTTCTTTTTACCAGATGCAGGGTCTTGACAATCCAAAGTAACAATGCGAGATAGAATAGTTGAGATCATCTGTGGTGTATAGAACTCACCAGCCTTTTGACCTGCCCCTGCGGCAAATTGGCCAATCAGAAATTCATAGGCATCGCCTAAAGAGTCGTTTTCTGACGTAGATTCTTCCAGTCCTTCCGCAATAGTTTTAATAACTTTTGTCAAAAGATCATTACGCTCAGAGTAAGTCTTTCCAAGTTTTTCTGAACTCAAATTGATTTCAGAAAACAAACCTTTAAACGAACTGTCAAAGGAATCATTTTCAATATATTTGAATCCCTCCTCCAATGTTAGCAATAACTCATCACTTTGCGTTCTTGCCAATTCCACAATATTACCCCATAAATATTGAGGTTCAATAACATAATGCACTTTACGCTTCATCTGTCGTTCAAACAGCAGCGTATCATTTGGATTCTCATTATACCATATCTGCAAAGGAGTCGTAACTCCTAATGTTTCCATAACATCCTTTGGCGTTTCTGGATAATCTAGACCTAATTCCTTTTTGGCAGCATTGATATAGTTATCTGACAGATACTTCCAGAACAGAAATGACAACATATAATCGCGGAAATCATCTGCCATCATAATACCACGCAAATTGTTTGCAATGGCCCATAAGGTTTTTCCTAATTTTTGTTGGGTGTTCGTTATCATAATTATTCAAAGAATATTTCGGGTAATTCAAATTTGTATTTGTCTATAAATGCCTTAAATATCTTCACGAAGAGGTCTGCATTTTCCTTCATCATTCCAGTTGGTGCGAATAAAGAATATCTTCCGTGACTCATAATATTGACAGTGCGAGAATATAAATCTTTATCCTCCACATCATGCAAGCAATAAGAAAAATCATCACGCCCAAAGAAAATGGAAGTCTTCTCAAAGACAGCACGAAGTATATTAAAGTGATACGTTTTGAGTATATTCGATTGTATTACTTTCTTATCATCCTTTTCTGCTTGTTCATACTTCTTTACGACATCATTCAGTTCGCACAACTGCTCAATATGGTGAAAGAAAGGTGTATCATCTGTTGATTGCAATCTATATGTCTCGTCTTTCGCTTTATGTAAGAAATATGACTTGCTTTTGTCATGCTTTAGTTCGTTAAACATTACATTGTAAAACAAACTATGATGGGAGGAAATGATAAACTTCTTATTATTCCCTTTGTCTTTATTAACCTCAATGTCATGCTTTATCAAACTGGCTAAATCAGACGCTACGGTAATAGCATTATTTTCATCTAAAGAAGAAATCGGGTCATCAACATAGATATACTTAACCCATTTATAATCTTCATGTCCCTCAATAGCCAATTCACATATAGCCAAGAAAACAGAAAAGATAAAAATATTCTCCTCTCCTCTTGAAATCTTCAAGTTCTCCTGTACAATTGTCTCAGGCTCTACATTATGAGGGTTCTTAGGATTATACTTAGGATTAGGAATCTCTCTGCTGAAAATGACTTTCCATTCAGAGTAGTCGATAATGAAATCTATTTGTGCATATCTGTCCAAATGATTATGAATCTTTTCTTCTAATGACAAGCCTTTAAATCCTTTAAAGAAATTCGAAGTCTCATTTATTTTAAGATAACGCTCTTTGTCTTTCTGCAAGTCATTGTTCCAAGTAAACAAGTCCTCTGTAAAGGCATTAAAATATAAAGTATTGGGACCTTCAGGATCCTTTTTACCCTTATCTTTGAAAGCCATTGACAAGCGTGTCTTGCCTGTTCGATTAAAAGCATAGAGCAATACAGTGTCTGATGTCTTTAAATCATCTCGCAGTCGTGTGACTACATTATTGAGTGTCTTGTATTTGTATATAGTTGCTTTATCCATAGTTTATTTTGTTATAGTTGGGAACAATTGTTGCATTAATCCTTTTTTATAGTCTTCCAACAATAAAACTTTATCTGTGTATTTTGAAATGATGTCATCTATTGACAATATAGTTGAAGCTATCTTCTTTTGCTCTTGAAGAGAGGGAAGAGCAATTTTAATTCTTGAGAAGTTCTCATAAAATAAATAACTCCTTATTCCTCCTTCTACATTATTTTCAACGGCTTGGTTGAATTGTGCCGTTTTTAGGAAACATATTAAGAATTTATCATCTAATTCATCTGTCGTTTTAATACAAACATACAAGGAACTGATAAGGACTTCTTTCAGGTTGCCGCTATATCCTATTGAACCAATGTTAATCCTAGCAGGATTATACGCAAAAGTATTTCTTCCAACAATTTTATATAGAGATATGTCATAGCCTCTACTTTCACTATCTAACCCATCAAACTGTTCGGACTGAAGAATAAAACCGTCTTTATTGCTTATGGAATATATTGGTAAACTTCTGTTGCTCTTATTTCTCCTATTTATTACATTTGTGACATCGCCCAACCTTTTTTCTTCCCATCCTTTTGAACTTTTAAACTCAGAGAAACGACATTCTGGAACGGTTTGCCCCCTTTTAGGAAACAACTTTTGCATAAGGCTTTTCTTATGTGCCTTTAGTTGTTCCACTTTTTCGTTAATAGAAGAAATGTATGAGTCAATAGAAGATAAACATTCTGCAATCTTTTGTTGTTCTGATAACCTAATAGGGTAGGGAATCATCAATTGCTTAAAAGCACTCATATTGACGGAAAGAAGTCCACCACTATTCGTGTTTTTTTTGCACCAGTCATCGACTATAAACATATAGTAATGAAAGTACTGCATATCAATAACCTTTTCAAACGATTTACGTTTTATTAAAAACGTAAATTGTTGATTCGCAAGCGAATCAACAATTATTAATGCGTGTTCGCCTATAGTCGCTGTCGTGGCTACAATTATCGAATAAGCAGGAAATAACCCCTTACTTTTTATTGCTTCAGGAGTTACATGCTGAATGGAGTCTGACAATATATGACCATTCAGACGAATATCCTCCATCCTGAACCAAGGAATGTTGCCATTTTCCCAAAATCGAGGATTTGCTTTAGATGGTGTATATCCATTCCTAATGGTGAATATCGTTTCCATAGATTTTGCATCCCATTCTTTTTGATTATTATAATCTGGGAAGCGAAGTTTCGGAATTAATAGCATCTTTTTTCCATTTCATATTAACATATCAACCCTCATACGCAGATAGTCCAGAAATCTTCTGGCCTCCTGCCATTCGTTTCAGTAAAGGAATCAAGTCCTTCATTAGTTCCTCTTCTTTTCGGGCACGATCTTTCCAGCCTAATTCCAGAGGGGCAATCAGGTCGTAAAGTTTCTCACCGTCAAAGATTCTTCGCTCTACGATTTCATTGACAAATGTCTGAACGGCTTCGATATCCAAATGATGTTTCTTGGCAATAGAAGATATTGCTTTAGTGAACTTGTCTTTTTTGAAGAGTTCATAGCCTTGTTCTATTTCCTTCTCTGTCTTGCCATTCACACCTTTGGCATCCAAATCGTCAATATAGTCAATGATGTCTTCACGCTCGTCTATGAGGTTGGCACTGGAGCATATCAGGTTTACCAATTGCTCCTTTGTCATCTTCTGCATAGAGGGGGCACCTACATAGCGGCTTATCAACTCCATAATATAATCATAATCTATCAGAGCCGATGCAAACAGGACAAATTCGAAATCCAAATCCTCAATCTCTGTAGAGACTGGTGTATCGTTACTTTCGCGTTTTGTTTTCAATTGCTTGGCCACATCAAGATATGCACCACGGAAAGCGCGCAGTTCATCGTCATTACTAAAACCGTATGTAGTTGTTGCAGCAGGTTCACTTGCCATCCAAGGCTTTTCATCGTTATCTATCTTTACGAGGTCTGTGTATTGATCCAACTGTGTTCTGTATCGCTGCACCTCCTTAAAATAGTTGATGAAGCCAGCCTTGGCATCATCGCCTTTCAGGTTAGCCACCTCTTCAGGTTTAAACTCCAAATTCTGCAGATGCATGAAATTACGCAAGTCATTAACGGCCTTGCAATATTTCTGTATGATGACCTCTGCTGGCTCCACAAGCCATACCTGACGAGCAACATCTCCATTCTTCTCGCCAGAGAACAATGCAATAGCCTCATCAACAGCATCTTGCTGCCCTCTGAAATCAAGGATATTGCCGTATGGCTTCGTGTCGTTTAAGATTCTGTTGGTTCGAGAGAATGCCTGAACAAGACCATGATACTTCAAGTTCTTATCCACATAGAGCGTATTCAAATACTTGGAGTCAAACCCCGTCAGCAACATATCTACTACAATCGTAATATCTATCTTGTTCTTATGTGCATAATCGTGATTGGTGTACTTCTGGTTCTTAATGCGTTTCTGCACATCCTGATAGTAAGCATCAAACTCTGCTGCAGAATGATTCGTACCATACCGTTTGTTATAATCATCTATGATGCCCATGAGTGCAGCCTTTTTCTGATCAGGCTCTTTCTCATTGTCTATACGCTCTTGCTGCAAATCCTCTTGAATCTGCATGATGTCCCTATTCCCTTCGGCTGGTGGAGAGAATACACAAGCAATGTTCAACGGCTCAAAGTTCTCATCCTTTTCCTGCTGCTCTGCTTGCATCTTCTTGAACAACTGGTAATATTCAATAGCCTCATTAATAGAACCTGTTGCAAAGAGAGCATTGAAACGACGCTCGTTGGTGGCATGGTTGTGCTTTTGCAGGATAGTCCTGACGATAGCCAGTTTCTTTGCAATGCCAATAACATTTTCGTCCTCATCTGGCTTAAAGTAGTCCACATGGAAACGCAACACATTTCTGTCATCAATGGCATTAGTGATAGTATAGGCATGCAGTTCTTTCTCAAACACATCTTCTGTGGTCATGTATTGCGCCTCCTCACCAGTAATCTGTGTATAGGATGCATTCTGCTCAAAGATGGGCGTTCCTGTAAAACCGAACAACTGAGAGTTTGGGAAGAACTCTTTAATAGCCTTATGGTTCTCACCGAATTGCGAACGGTGGCACTCATCAAAAATGAACACCATGCGCATATCTTTTACAGGAAGTAAACGTTTCTGGTAGTTAACGCGATTTTGTGAATCTAAGGCAATACCCAATTTCTGAATGGTGGTCACGATTATCTTATCGGAATAGTCTTCCGACAGCATCCTGCGCACCAGCGCATCTGTATTGGTGTTTTCTTCCACGCAACCTTCTTGGAACTTATTGAATTCCTCTCGTGTCTGTCTGTCAAGGTCTTTGCGATCCACCACAAACAGGCATTTGTCTATATCTGGATTATCCTTCAACAGCGTGGCTGTCTTGAAAGACGTTAGTGTTTTACCACTTCCCGTTGTATGCCAGACATAGCCGTTACCACGATTTTCGTTGATACAGTTTATGATAGCCTTTACAGCATAAATCTGATAAGGGCGCATCATCAGTATTTTCTGTTCACTGGCAACAAGCACCATATATCGGCTAATCATCTCACCCAACTTACACTTCGCCAAGAAGACATCAGAAAAGTCATCAAGGTTTGTTATCTTCTTGTTCTTCTCATCAGCCCACTGATAGACAGGCAAATAGTTCTCGGCAGCATTGAAATTGAAATGAGTTCTATTGTTGTTAGCAAAATAATAGGTGTTTGTTCTATTGCTGACAATAAAAATCTGCATGAAGCAGAGCAGCGAATTGGTATATCCGTTGCCAACATCATTCTTATAGTCAACAATCTGCTGCATAGCACGACGAGGACTTACATCGAGTGTCTTTAACTCAATTTGAACAAGAGGTAAACCATTAACTAATAGTATTACATCATAACGATGCGAACTATAGCGGGTGTTCATTCGCAACTGGTTAACGACTTCATAGTCATTCTTGCACCAGTCCTTGATATTGACCAATGTGTATTGAAGCGGCGTACCATCTTCACGCATAAACGTATTACGTTCACGCAATCTTTTGGAAGAAGCATAGACATCAGAATTAGTAAGTTCCTCCATCAATCGTGTAAACTCAGAATCCGTCAGATGTACTTTGTTCAATGCCTGAAATTTCTCTCTAAAGTTACACTCAAGGCTCTGCCTGTCGTGAATATCATCACGATAGACATATCTTAAATCTACTGTTAGTTTCTTTATGAAACTATTCTCTATTTGACTCTCTAACACAATAGTTTTTGTTAGTTTTGCCTACAAAGTTACAAATAAATATCGACACTCCCTCCATTATTTTCAAAAAAAATGACCTCTGTATGCAAGATGCAAACAGAGGTCAATCGACAAAGCGAAACAATAAACGTTAATATAAGTCATCAATATTTAATTCTGCGGCTGACGCTCCAGACGACAGAATGATGTTCACCACGCTGACAATGTCCGTCACGTTCACCACACCGTCACCATTCACATCACAACTGGAATACCACGTTGTCATCATAAGTGTTTGTTCCAGTATTCTCTATGGTGGCAGTACCTTTGAGTGTTGTACCACTCAATTTCCCGTCCTTCAGACCGTCAAAAGTATACGATACCCCCAGTTTCTGCTCTGACGGCTCGACAATAGAGATGGATGAACTTTGCCAGACCACATTTGTGGTAATACATCAACTGCGCCATCGCAGTGGCGACACAACCTGTCACGCTTCTGCTGGCTCCATCCATAGGGCACTGCAGGTTATAAGGTGCATTTTGATCCCATTGACTGGTCAGCAGCGGGGCTATAGGAGTACCTATGGAGCGACGAGACTTCGTACTTGCCTGCACATCAGCGCCCAACGCCTTAATCTCTCTCGCATAGCCTTCCAACCAGTAACGGACATTCTCTGGAAGTTTATCCATCTCCAGACTGCCTTTGTCTGCATATCCTAACACAGGAATGGTACGGTCATCGGCACTGACGATGACAAAGATGTGAGGATGTATCTTCTCATATTCTATCGGTTTGGTTAATCATCATTTTCTTGTTGCAAAGATAATGTATTTATTTGATAACACCAAATTAAACATTAAGAAAACAATCTCCTCGCACAATTGGCACGATGTTTGCTAGATAACAAACGTATGACAAGTCAATTTTCACCAAAGGTATCGGAGATACTCGCCTACTCTCGTGAGGAAGCCGCACGTCTCGCCAGTCGAAGCGTGGGACCAGAGCATTTGTTGCTGGGCATGATGCGTATCAAGGAGGGACCCGTCAACGACGTGTTCCGCCGTCTCGCCATCAACCTCACCTCTGTCAAGACCGCATTGGAGTCAAGAGTTCGTGAGGACGAGATCGGCATGCCTATCAACACCAACGAACTGGTGCTGAACGAGAAAGCAAGCAACATCCTGAAACTTGCCGTGTTAGAGGCACGTATCCAGCATACTACCCGTGTGGACGAGCAACACCTATTGCTTGCCATCCTGCACGACCAAGTTGATAATGGAGCAAAAATAGTATTGGAAATGAATAATATGAATTACGAGGATACACTGACGCTGCTGAGCGTCAAGAATGGCATTGGACTGCCTGACGAGGACTTCGAGGAGGAAGAAGAGCAAACCTCTAATAGTCAGCGTCAATCGACATCTGGCAGCCATACCGCCACGCAAACGAAACAGACAAAGTCTAAAACGCCTGTACTCGACAACTTCTCCACAGACCTGACACAACAGGCACAGGATAACAAACTCGACCCTGTAGTGGGGCGCGAGCGGGAGATTCAGCGTGTGGTAGAGATTTTGGGAAGAAGGAAGAAAAACAACCCCATCCTGATTGGTGAGCCTGGCGTGGGTAAGAGTGCCATCGTAGAAGGACTGGCACAGATGATTGCCCGCAGGGAGTGCTCGCCTATGCTTTTCGGCAAGCGTCTTGTCACTCTCGACCTGACAGGTGTCGTCGCCGGTACGAAATACCGTGGGCAGTTTGAGGAACGCATCCGACAACTCATCAAGGAATTGGAGCAGAACCCCGACGTAATTATCTTCATTGACGAGATACACACGCTCATCGGGGCAGGCTCCACACCAGGATCAATGGATGCGGCAAACATTTTGAAACCTGCCTTGGCACGAGGCACGATACAATGTGTTGGTGCTACGACACTTGATGAGTATCGTAACTCCATAGAGAAAGACGGAGCCTTAGAGCGTCGCTTCCAGAAAGTGCTTATAGAGCCGACTACCCCTGAGGAGACACTACAGATTTTGCATAACATCAAGGGACATTACGAGCGGCATCACCATGTAAGTTATACTGACGACGCACTGGCGGCATGTGTCAAATTGACAGACCGATACATCAGTGACCGACAGCAACCCGACAAGGCGATTGACGCCATGGACGAGGTGGGCTCACGCGTACATCTTAACAATGCGCAGATCCCCCCTGAGATAGCACAACTGGAACAGGGTCTGAAGGAGGTGAAAGAGAAGAAGCAACTTGCCGTGAAGAACCAGAATTTCGAACTTGCCGCAGCCTTCCGTGATCGTCAGACAGTCATGGAGAGCCAACTTGCCGAGATGAACCGTAAATGGCAGGAGGGCGACATCGATGACCGGCAGACCGTGACAGAGAAGGAGGTGCAGGATGTCGTGTCGATGATGACAGGTGTCCCCGTACAGCGCATGGCACAGGAGGAGGGCATCCGACTGAAGGGTATGGCTGACGAGTTGAAACAGCATGTCATCGCACAGGACAAGGCAATCGAGAAAATGGTTCGTGCCATCCAGCGCAACCGTGTGGGACTGAAAGCCCCCAACCATCCTATCGGTGCCTTTATGTTCCTGGGACCTACGGGTGTGGGTAAGACCTACCTCGCCAAGAAACTCGCTGAGTTTATGTTTGGCAGCAGTGACGCACTCATCCGTGTCGACATGAGCGAGTATACCGAGTCGTTCAACGTGTCGAGACTGATCGGTGCGCCTCCGGGCTACGTGGGCTATGAGGAGGGTGGACAACTGACAGAGCGTGTGCGCCGTCACCCCTACTCCATTGTCTTGCTCGACGAGATAGAGAAGGCACATGGCAACGTGTTCAACCTGCTGCTGCAAGTGCTTGACGAGGGACGACTGACCGACGGCAACGGCCGCTTCGTGGATTTCCGCAACACGGTGATTATCATGACCTCGAACGCTGGCACCCGCCAGTTGAAGGACTTCGGGCGTGGCGTGGGATTCATCAGTGCAGGCTCCGGTTCCCTAATGCTCAACGAGCAGGACAAGGAGCATGCCCGCAGCATCGTGCAAAAGGCATTGTCGAAACAGTTCTCACCTGAGTTCCTCAACCGCTTGGACGAGATCATCACCTTCGACCAACTCGACCTCGACGCCATCAAGCAGATTATCGACGTGGAACTGCAAGGACTGTACAAGCGTATCGGTGACTTGGGCTACACCATCGACTTGAGTGATGAGGCGAAACAGTTTGTCGCAGAGAAAGGCTATGACGTGCAGTTTGGCGCTCGCCCCCTGAAACGATCCATCCAGTCGTATATCGAGGACGGCATCTCGGAACTCATCGTTAATGGAGACCTGCAGCATGGAGATACTATACATATAAATAAGGTAGAGGGGAAAGAGGAACTGTCGTTCACCCATTAGACACCCCTATCCTTATCCAACACCTGCCAAAGTCTGTCCACCAAAGGACAGACTTTGTTGTTTTCGCACACATATAAACCGCATATTTGTATCATTTTTCGCTTGATTTGCGTCAATTCGTGACAAAAAGAAACTTTTCTCGTTATTTTTTTGATAAAATGTTTGGTAATTCAAATTTTTGATGTAATTTTGCATCCGAAATAAAACAAAGCATGTAATTTCAATAGTATAATAACCAAAAAAAGTAAAAAGATTATGAACGCAGCACAAGTTGTAGAGAATCTGAAGCAACGCTTCCCCAACGAGCCGGAGTACATCCAGGCAGTAAGTCAAGTTCTTCCCACGATCGAAGAAGAGTACAACAAGCACCCCGAGTTTGAGAAGGCTAACCTCATCGAGCGCCTTTGCATCCCCGACCGTGTATGTGAGTTCCGCATCACATGGGTAGACGACCAGGGTAAGGTACAGACCAACATGGGTTACCGTATCCAGCACAACAACGCCATTGGTCCGTACAAAGGCGGTCTCCGTTATCACAAGAGCGTAAACCTCGGTATCCTGAAGTTCCTCGCTTTCGAGCAGACCTTCAAGAACTCGCTGACTACCCTTCCCATGGGTGGTGCCAAGGGTGGATCAGACTTCTCTCCACGTGGCAAGAGCGACGCAGAGGTGATGCGTTTCTGCCAGGCATTCATGAATGAGTTGTATCGTGTCATCGGTCCTGACGAGGACGTTCCCGCTGGTGACATCGGTGTCGGTGGCCGTGAGGTTGGTTACCTCTTTGGACAATACAAGAAACTCACCCACCAGTTCCAGGGTGTACTCACGGGTAAGGGAATCCCCTTCGGCGGCTCGCTGATCCGTCCTGAGGCTACTGGTTATGGTACAGTATACTTCCTGACCTCTATGCTCGCTACCCGTAACATCGACATCAAGGGTAAGAAGGTGCTGATCTCCGGTTCTGGTAATGTTGCCCAGTATGCCGCTGAGAAGTGCATCCAGTTGGGCGCTATCCCCTTGACCCTGTCTGACTCTGACGGTTACATCTACGACCCGGACGGCATCACCGCTGAGAAACTGGAGTACGTCAAGGAATTGAAGAACGTGGAGCGTGGACGTATCAAGGAGTATGCCGAGGAGTATCCTAACGCTGTATACCACGCTGGTGAGCGTCCTTGGCACGAGAAGGCTGACATCGCCCTGCCTTGCGCTACCCAGAACGAGATCAACGGCGAGCAGGCTCAGGCTCTCGTAGACAATGGTGTCATCGCTGTTGCCGAGGGTGCCAACATGCCTTCACTGCCTGAGGCTATCAAGATCTTCCAGGACAACAAACTGCTGTATGCTCCTGGTAAGGCTTCTAATGCCGGTGGTGTGTCAGTATCCGGTCTGGAGATGTCACAGAACTCAGAGCGTCTGTCATGGACCGCTAAGGAGGTTGATGACTACCTGAAGCGCATCATGAACGACATTCACGAGAACTGCGTGAAGTACGGTACACAGGCTGATGGTTACATCAACTACGTGAAGGGTGCCAACGTGGCAGGCTTCATGAAGGTTGCCTCCGCTATGATGAGCCAGGGTATTGTGTAAGTTTATCTCCTACACAAACACTGAATAGAAAAGAGAGGGGCTGCAGATTCAGCCCCTCTCCTATTTTTATTCTACATAAAGATTACTCCTCGTCTGGCGCGATAAGTTTGTAGCCTTTGCCATGGATGTTGATGATCTCAATCTGGTTGTCATCCTTCAGATGCTTACGCAGTTTGGTGATATACACGTCCATAGAACGGGCGTTGAAATAATTATCGTCGATCCAGATGGTCTTCAGGGCGAAGTCACGCTGCAGAATCTCATTGGCGTGAGAGCAGAGCAGTGCAAGCAACTCGTTTTCCTTGGTCGTCAGTTTGGTCTGCTTGTCATCGATAGAAAGCAACTGCTTCTGGGTATCAAAGGTGAAACGTCCGATATGATATACGGAACTCTCCTTATTCTTCTTACCACGCACACGGCGCAGGATAGCCTCTACACGGAAGACCAGTTCCTCCATGGAGAAAGGCTTAGTGATATAATCGTCAGCACCAATCTTAAACCCTTCAAGGATATCCTCTTTTAAGGTCTTAGCAGTCAGGAAGATGATAGGTATCTCCGCATTGGCGCTACGAATCTCCTGTGCCAGTGTGAAGCCGTCTTTCTTAGGCATCATCACATCAAGCACACAGATGTCAAACTTAGTCTTCAGAAAAGCCTTGTAGCCTGCCTCACCATCGGGGCATAACTCTGCCTGATAGCCCTTTGCCGCCAAATATTCGCGCAACAACATACCTAAGTTCTCATCGTCTTCGCAAAGAAGAATTTTCAGTTTCTCGTCCATAATCTTATTCGTTTAAGTGTTAATATTTTATTTCTCTTACTCTTGATCCTCTTTTAATATCGGCAAGGAGATGGTAAACTTCGTACCCTTTCCCAAGTCGCTCTCACATTTAATCTCACCTTGGTGGAGGTCTACCACTTTCTTCACATAGGCAAGTCCGAGTCCAAAGCCCTTCACATCGTGCTTATTTCCCGTATGCACACGATAGAACTTATCGAAGATTTTCTTCACATTCTCTTTCCTGATACCCTGTCCCGTGTCCCGAATACTCAGCAACAAGCGGTCGTGGTCATTCCAAGTACGAATGTAGATATCGAGAGGTTCCTCTGGCTTACGGTATTTCACCGCATTGTCCATCAAGTTGGTGATGGTATTCTGGAAATGCACCTCATCGACATAGATCGCCGAGTCGACAGCCTCTATCTGGGTATATATCTTACCGCCCGTATTCTCCACACGCAGTGTGAACGTAGAGGCGATATTCTCCACCATCTCATTGAGGTCCAACTGTTTCTTCTTGAACACCACACTCTTCTTGTCGAACATCGACATCTGGAGCACTTTCTCCACAAGGAAGCGCAGGCGCTTTGACTCGTCGGCAATGACACTTCCAAGATGTTTCGTCATCTGCTCGCTCTTCGTCACACTATCGTCATTCATCATCTGCGCGGCAAGGGAGATGGAGGCGATAGGTGTCTTCAACTCATGCGTCATGTTATTGATGAAGTCGTTCTTGATCTCCGTATAGCGCTTCTGACGGAAAATCAACACAATCGTGAAGATAAACGTAATCAACAGCACTAACGTGAATACCAGCGAAGGTATCATGAAACGTACAGAGGAGAAGATATAACTGCTCATATCAGGGAAGTGAATCTTCACCACACCCATCTTCGACTGCGGGTCGTTACGGAACAGCACCTGAGTGTAACTATACTTCTCTCCCTCATCAGTATAATCGGGACAGCGATACACCTCACGTCCGTCAGAGGTAGACACCGTCAGGTGGTAAGGGATGTTGACGCCATTGTTCTGCAACTCATTACGGATATCATTGTCGAGCATGCGGAAGTTCACACGCTCCTTCAACGGTTTGTCGCTCGCCGTGTACAGGATATTATAAACGACCTCGTCGAGCAACGCCTTCTGGTAAATATAGCGGTTGCGAACAATCTCCTGCATCGACTTAGCCGCCTCTGAAAGCGAACTCTTGTCTTTGCGCAGAATCATCGCCTTAGGGACAGAGGCTGGTTTCATCTCGAAGGTCTTCAACTGGAACGAGGAATATACTGTGCCGTCATCAGCAGAGACCGCGAACTGATGTGATTGCTTGATGGTGCCATCCAGTCCGTCGACCATCACAGAGTCTTGGCTGAAGGCACGACGCTCCGTTGCCTGTACATCTTTCTCCAGATAACGAGAAGTCTCATCCAACTCCAGATTATGTGATGCTTGATACAAACTACGGCTCACACTCTCATCGAACTGTTCTTTCTTCATCTTCACCATCTCCTCAACATAGGAGAACTGAAGGAAGAGCAGCCCCAGGAATGCAAGTCCCATCACGATGGCTATAGCCCAAATAGTAGACTTCCTCATATCGGGAGCAAAGATACTGCTTTTACCGATATGAAGAAGTCTTTTAGTTAATTAATTCCGTTAATTTTAACGTTATTAACAAACTAAGTCTAATTTAGTTTTGTATTTGTTACTTAGAAGTGGAAGTTGATATCTACTCCTAATTGGAAGGGATTGCCCCGCTGGGCGAAATGGGAGGTGTCGCTTCCGAAGGTACTCTCAATGGCGAAGGTGTTATAATCTGTATTCGTCAGGTTACGTGCCCACAGTGAGATGACGACTGGACTGAGGTCAGCGTCGACATGTGCACCCAGGACGGCATAGAAGTTCTGACCGTAGGTATTCGCCTCGTCCCACCAGGTCTTACCCTGCGCTGCAATATTGGCTCCAACAGTCAGACTCTTCAATGCTCCAGAGCGGAAGTCGAAGCGATAGTCGGCATGTGCGGCCATTGTATGTTCAGGAACGAAGGGTACGCGCTTGTCCTTATAGTCGATGGTAACAACTTCACCGTTTACCGTGACCCGGTCAGTATACTCCTTAAAGACGGCACGGGTATAGCCATAGGATGCCGACCATGTCAGGTGGTTGTCCAGCACACTGCCACGCAAAGTCGTCTCGATACCGCAACTATAACTCTTACCAGCATTGACCATGGCACGTCCGAAGCCATACTGTGAGGCGAAGACAGAGAGTTGCTGATTACGAATCTGCATATAATAGCCGGCAAAGTCGAGATGTAAGCCATCCAACAGGTTCAGGTGTGTACCGAACTCGTAGTTCCAGGACTCTTCCGGTTTGTAGGAGATGGTGTTACGGATGTTCTCATAGGCTTCATCATCATGCTCAAGGACAACCTCACCACGTGCAGTCTGGGCTGCCCCTTGAAGTTCTGCCTGTAGGATGTCGCTGAACATCTGGATATTAAAGCCACCGGCCCGATAGCCTTTTGACACTATCGCATAGACATTGCTGCCTTTCCTGTCGATGTTCCAAGTGAGTCCGAACTTTGGCAACCACTGGTTGAAGGAGGCTTTCTCCGTGTGCTCCAACAAAGAACTGACGGCAGCCTGCACCTGAGTACCCATCACACTCTCGTCGAGACGAGTCACGGCACTGGTAGCATAGTCGATGGTATTACGAGAGTAGTCATAGCGCAGACCTAACGTAGCCGTCAGACGGTCTGTCAGACTGAGGTGTGTCTCATGAAAGAAACCCAGGTTGGTCTGCGGGGTGCGGAAAAGTCCGGGGATAGTCTCCATATCCATTGTGATATGACAACCACCAGCCCTTTCAATCATTGCCGCAGCAGCCTCAACACCACCCATTCGTGCAGCCATCGCATTGAGCATCCCATAATAGGCATAGTCCTCAATAGTCTTGGAGAGGAAGGCATTCATCTCTGGGTCGAAATAGACGGGTGCCACCGTCTTGAGCCACTGACGGGAGAAGAAGGCTCCCGTTGTACCTTGCCAGATTCCCAGTTTCTGTGTCTTCAACACCAGTTCATGGGTCATGGCATTCTGCAACTGTGCCTGCTCCATATGCATATAGTCCAACGGACGATAGTCGATATCCATCAGCATGTCATCCTTCAGGTACTGCCAACTAAGGGTGTACGACAAGGTTGCCCAATCAACTGCATACTTGGTACTCAGTCCTGTATTGAACATGTTACGCTCATAGTTCCCCTGGCGATTCGTAGAGAGAGCAGCAGCATGCTGTGACTCCATGTCCAGCAATCCGTAGGCAAAGCCGTTCTGCTTCACATACTGGTAGTCTGCCGTCCAGTCAAAGGAGAGACGCTGAGTAGGTTGCCATACCAGTCGCAGACGACCACCAGCCTCATTGCTCTTATCTGCCCGCTCGTCAGTAGCCTGATTGCGGAAGAAACCGTTAGTACCATTATAGAAAGCAGCCAGAGAGAAAGCGAACTGGTCGTTCACCTTATTATAATGTGCCACTTCCACATTACGATAGAAATGAGTTCCGATACCCAGTTTGATGTCCGTACCCTGATAGGTCATGGGATTCTTGGTGTACTGGCGTACCAGACCACCCTCGGTATTCATACCGTAGAGCGTACCTTGTGGACCACGTAACACATCAACACGGTCCACTTGCCAGAGATGACTGTTGAAGGCTGACTTGGACATCAGGGGGATATCATCCACATAAACACCCATTGAAGGACTATTCACACGGGAGCCAATACCACGCACATAGATGGAGGATGTGAAACGTGAGCCATAGTTAGGCATCACGAAAGACGGAACAAAGTCGGATACCTCACGGATATCACGGACACCCAGTGAGAACAAATTATCTCCTGACAATACCGTAGAACTTAAAGGCTGTTGACGGAGACGATAGAACTCTTTTGTCTGAGAGACCACCACGACCTCGTCGAGGTCGCAGACACGGGAAGAGTCAGCCATGGAAGGCGTAATGACAGCCTTGACAGGCAATACCGTCATCAACGCCAATGCCGCAATGACAATAACCTGCTTATCTTTGGATTTCATATTTTGCATTCTCTTTTGTTTTCGAGTGCAAAGGTACGGCAAACTTTCAGTTCCCGCAATCCATATTTATGGGGATTTTTCAGGTATTCATCGTGCCACAATGCGGACAACGCCCTTTCTTGGAGAGCCGGGCTCCACATTTCCCACAAGAATAGCGATAATGGGCATAGCGCGCATAACGATGAATAGCAAAGACAAAATAGGCTATCAGCAACAGGTAACCTATATAATATAAGGT
>FLNX01002933.1_pt1 | contig 30037 bp, 28 predicted proteins | sample 1140341 | NCBI WGS metagenome assembly FLNX01 (sample SAMEA3878208, study PRJEB12797) | bioreactor metagenome | biome: Moose rumen | place: Sweden | collected 2011-10 | reverse complement strand
TTTTGCTATGAGAGTTCCAACCCCTGATGTATCTTTGGTAGACGTTGTATTTGAACTTGCTAAAGATGTTACTGTTGAAGAAGTTAATGCTGCATTAAAAGCAGGTGCTGACGGACATGTTCTTTGCTATACAGAAGAACCGTTAGTATCTTCTGATTATGTTGGTACTTCTCAATCTTCAACTGTTGATGGCTTATTAACTCGTGTAATGGGCGGTAATCAGGTTAAAATTATTTCTTGGTATGATAACGAAATGGGTTATTCTACAAGACTTGCTGAAACAACATACATGGTTGCTTCTAAATTATAATTTTTACCGTAACGGTATATAACCAAATAGCGCAGGATATTATTTATATCCTGCGCTATTAATATGCCAATTAATTACATCCTAAATAATATTACTGTAAAACAATATAAAATTATCGGATTATTTATTATAACATACTAATCCTACAATTTATGAGAAATATACGAAAAGAATTGCGCTAATTGCCCGATTTGCATTATAATCAGTTTATGGCAGTAAACGAAAAAGATTTGTTGAAATATATTAAAGGGGTGGGAATAGATATTCATACCTCCACAAAAGCTCGGGGAAATCAGGGCTTTTATATGAAAAACCGAATTGATATTTCAAAAAATATTTCAAAAGAACGTTTTATTCCTACTTTATTACATGAATTTACACATTTTATTCATTCCCAACTTGAACCTTTTATGGAACGCACAGGCGGTACAATAGAAAAAATCTTTGATGATAATGAATCGAAATTCTACCTTGAAGAATTGATTTCCGTCACAAAATTTGTTGATAAAAATTCAAAATTTGAAAAATTAAACGAACATAAACAGCTCATAAAAGATAAAATTCTTGAATATGAGGATATCATTAAAAATAAATATCCAAAATTTCAGCGTTCAAAAAAATTTACAGAGTTTGAGTCATACATAAAAAGATCAGAAGCAAAATATCTTATGCGCTATGACAGAGTAAAACTGATTACAAAACCGTTTTCAAAACAGACAAAAACTTACTGTATCGAAAATATTGAAAATGATTTTACCGATATGCCAAAAGAGTTTGCGGCATATATAAGATTAAATTCCTGCAAGCGAAAGCAGTCAAGAATATCATCAAAAATCAGCAGGCTGAAAAAATACTATTCAAAACCGACAGAGCTTTTTGCAAGGTTTGTAGAAGGTCTTTATATAAATCCGCAGCAGGTAAAAATACTTGCTCCGAATTGTTACAAAAGATTTTTTGATTTGCTTGACTCAGGGTATTACAGGGAACTGAGAGAAATAGTTCATTACTTTATGTCAAATAACGAATAAAATATTTTCTGTCCCATACTCTGAGAGATTTTTCGTTTTGCTGTTTGGGCATCGATCTTTGATAATTCATCCCCGACATTGTTAAACAAATACCCGATTGCAGCGCTTGTTCTTTCTGCGTCATTTTTATATTCTTTACGGATTAAGTACAATTCCTCGTTATCAAGGAACTTCCCGCCGCAGATATAGCAATCATCAACAATAATTTTACTTCCGACAGATGCACTGTTTTTAACCATTTTAGCTCCGCATGCCGGACACATCCTTTGCGCATTTGTATCAACTTTATCAAATATTTTACCGTCAAGTTTTTCTTTTATTAAAGATATATCTTCGTGTTCTTCATTAAAAGCCTCAAACTCTCTGTTATCAAAAAATATTCCGCCGCAGCCGTCTGTGCAAATATCAATATTTATACCCTGAGAAGGGATAAAGACTTTTTCCATTTCTTTTCCGCATGCGGGACATTTGATTTTATCCAGTGTATCCATAAATTCTCCTTGTATTATAACCACTTAAAATATAAGCGATTTTAGGCTAATTTGCATCATTTAATTGAATTATATTGATACAATTTGCATTCTCTTAAATTAAAACATATAATAACAGTGAAAAGAGGTTATATTTGGTTAATTCACTTAAATTCAAAGGTCGCTGGAGAGATTATCAAAAAAGAATACTTGATAATCTTGATTTTCATCTGCGGGACAGGAAATTACACGTTGTAGCAGCTCCTGGGGCAGGGAAAACTACTCTGGGTATTGAAGTAATTTCAAGAATTGATCGTCCGACTCTTATTCTTGCACCTACAAATACGATAAAAAATCAGTGGAAAGACCGTATTTGTACCGCTTTTTTAGACGAAAAAGATTATGATATTGTATCGACAAACATAAAAGAGCCTAAATATATTACCGTTATAACCTATCAGGCATTACTTGCGGCTTTTTGCGGAGAAAATGATGACAGTGAAGATAGTCATACCTACGAAGACGACAAAGACAATGATACCTCGAACGAAGACTCTGACTCAATAAAATCATCAAAACGGTTTAAAGAACAAAAAGCCGATGAAATTATTAAAATACTTAAAGATGCAAAAATTTCGCTATTATGCTTTGACGAGGCACACCACCTGCGCAAAGAATGGTGGAAAGCTTTAATGTATCTGAATGAAAATTTAGAGCCTGAACAAACCCTTGCTCTTACCGCTACACCGCCTTATGATGCTGATATAAACGAATGGAACAGATATCAGGAGCTTTGCGGTGAAATAGATGAAGTTATTTCTATACCGGAACTTGTTGCAAACGGTGATTTGTGTCCTCATCAGGATTTTATTTATTTTTCAAAACTTAAGGAAAATGAAAAAGAATTACTGCGCAAATACAACAATGCGGTAAAACAGTTACTTGAAAAGCTTTTTGGAGATTATGAATTCATAAACTATTTGAGTAATATGAAATTTTTAACGGAAACTAAAGCATATACCGAAGAAATTCTGGATAACCCTGATTTTTACGTTTCGGTTGTTTCTTTGATACACAAATTAAATATGCCGGTTTCAAAGGATTTTTTAAAACTTTTTAAGGCGAGAGAATTTGAAATTCCTCAGTTTACGACAAAACAGGCTGCAAACTTCTTTACGGGATTTTTTGACCAAAAATCAACTCTGTTTAATGATATTGAGCCAAAGAAAGAAGAATACTTTAATTTGGCAAAACATTTAGGGCTTATACACAACAACAAAATCGTATTAAACGGAAGTATTAAAATCCAAAAACAAATTGCAAGCTCTATCGGTAAACTTGATTCGATATGCGAAATTGTCGGAATTGAAAGCGAAACTCTCGGAACTGAATTAAGAATGGTTATTCTGACAGATTTAATAAGAGCAAACGATACTGATAACAGCCATTTGGGAGTAATACCAATCTGGAGAGTTTTGAAATCAAAATACCGTTCAGATAAGATTTCCCTCGGAGTTCTTTGCGGTTCTTTGATTTTAATACCAAAGGAAAAAGAAGGAGACCTTCAGGAATTATTACTAAAAAATGATATACCGAAAGACAGTCTGTCTGTAACTTCATACCCTGAAGATGAAAACTTTGTAAAAATAACCCCGAAAGAAAGTACAAAAAATGCGATAGTACAACTCATAACAGAAATGTTTAACAAAGGACATCTGACTGTTTTAGTCGGAACACAGGCACTCTTGGGTGAAGGTTGGGATGCTCCCTGCATAAATTCTCTTATTTTATCAAGTACGGTAAGCTCATATATGCTTTCAAACCAGATGAGAGGCAGAGCGATAAGAATTGATAAACATAATCCCGAAAAAATTTCAAATATATGGCATCTTGCCTCAATAGGACTGCCGAATTATGAAAAAACACTCACGGAAGAAATTTTTGGAAAAACCGAAACGGATGCCGATTATGATGCAAACAGCGCATTGTTTTATGACCTAAATCAGCTTAAAAAAAGATTTGAAGGTTTTGAAGCTCCGGGATATTACGACAAACACGAAATTTCAAACGGATTGGAAAGAGTTCTGAAATCTTCAAAAATATGGGGAATTATTCAAAAACGCAAAGAAAAAGCGTTTGATGATTTGAATATAACAACCGTAAATTTTGCCAAAAACAGAGAACAGACCAAACAATGGTGGAATGAAGCATTAAATCTGGGGTACAACAATACCTCCATGTCGTTAAAAACAGGGGTTGAAGCAAGAGAAACATCAGTAAAAACTCTCACATACAAAGGTTATAAACAAATATTAGAAACCATTTGCGGATATTTTGCAGCAATATTATATTCCATTTTTTACGCAAGAGAAATGTTATTGGCATTTTTGGCAGTAGCCACTGCAATTTTTTTGGTAATTATCGTGTGGCTCGGTTTAAAATATTTAAAAACAGGTTCATGTGGCGGTATAATGAAGCAAATAGCAATTGTTATGCTTGAAACACTCTCTTATCAGGGACATATAAAATGTTCTTTAAAAAGAGTCGGATTAAACGTAAAACAAGACCCTGAGGGAATATACGTTTCATGTGTAAATCTTCCGACAGAAGATAATAACCTGTTTATAAAATGTTTGCAGGAATTTTTAAACCCCGTTGAAAACCCCAGATACTTATTTGTAAAACACGACAAATTTTTAAATACGATTAAGCAAACTGATTATTTCTCTATCCCTGCAATTCTTTCATCAAATAAGCGGGATGTAGAATTATTTAAAACACTTTGGGAAAAATATATCGGGAAATGCGAAATCGTTTATACACGAAATTTAGAAGGTCGAAAATTACTTTTACTTGCAAGAAAAGAATCATTCTCTGCACTAAAGCGTGAAAAAACAAAACGAATCTCTAAATGGGGATAAATATTTGGGGCGATAATGCTCAATAACACGTCATTCTGAGACTGATGTGATGAATCTGAAAAAAAATTCTTCAGGCTTTCTTTCTGAATGACAACATCATTTCATTTCTCAAAATTTATCCATATTATTATTTGTAACATTTTCTTTAATATAATAGCAAATTTTATCTTGATTAGAGTTAAATATAATAGTAAAGGTTAGAATGTATGATTAGCAGAATATACAGTTCATATCCGAATCAAAGTTTATTAAAATACAATTTTAATAAAAACAGTCGTAGTATACCTTTTGGTTCAGCATCCGAAAATAATCAGCCGCTAAAATCAAACCAACCCGAAAAAAACACGGATTTGGTTCATACAAGCTGGTTTTCGGTAAACGATCTTCACGGTAAAATGACTAAAATGGAACGTATTTACAATATGACCCAAGATTTTGATGCTACTGCGCCATCAAAAATTTGGAGCTTTTTTAACAATGTTCCTGACGATAAAATTATAAAATTCAAAGTAGCTCCGGGGGATATTTTTATCGGTGCAAATCCTAATAACAATCTTGTTGCCAGTAACTTTATAAAGTGGTGCAAATTCGATGCCATAACCCCGGGCAATCACGAATTTGACGTCCCAAACGCATCTAATCTTAACCAGCTTCTGACCAATGCAAATACAAAAATTCTTGCGGCTAACGTCAAAGTAAAGAACGGTTCTGCTTTAACGGGAAGATTTGAGGCTTCGATTGTGATTGACAGAGGAGGAGAAAAATTCGGACTGATAGGGATTTCCCCCTCAGATATGATGGAAAGAGTGAAAACTAACGATTCTCTTTCAGATATTGAAGTTCAGGACGTAAATACTACAATTGCAACTGTGCAGAATGAAGTAAACAAATTAAAAAGTCAGGGTATTAACAAAATAATATTGCTTTCCCACAGCGGTTTATCCAATGACAGAAAAATTGCAAGAGAAACAGACGGAGTAGATATTATTTTCAGCGCACATACACATGATTTATTAAAAGATATTGAACAGGGTAAAAATTTACTTTATTCAAAAACTTCTGAACCTGTTGTAATAACACAGGCGGGGAAAAACGGCGAATATGCGGGAGTTTTGAATGTAGATTTTGATAAAGACGGTATTATACGCAAAGTCCAAAACAACGTCATTCCGACAGAACCATATAACAGACCTTTACATGTAAAAGACTGCGTAGAGCAAATTATCGGCAAACCGGAAGTCGTAGGAAAAGTAAATACCGCAGTCCCTTTACCCAAAAATATTCTGATAGAGGATAACCCGCACGGAAATCTTATTGCAGATGCTATGCGCTATGAACTTAATACCGATATTGCCATACTTAATGCCGGAAATATCAGAGGAAGCTTCACATCAGGAGCAAAGGTCGATTCACGACTTCTTGCCGACATTTCTCCGTTTGAAGATAAAATGATGATTTTGAATTTGAGTGAAAAACAAATTGTGGATGCCATAAAAGTCGGGCTTGAAAAATCGTTCAATACCAAAGGTAATAAACCGGGAATTTTGCTTATGTCAGGCATGAAATACACCTGCAACAAAAAAGGTGAGCTTTTAAAATTAGAATTTATTGATAAAAACAATCAATCTCACGCAATAGATGTAAATTATCCGTCAGAAACAAAAAAATATACGGTGGCAGCGGATGACTTCTTTGCAACGGGCGGAGATAATTATCTGCCGTCAAATCCTAATCCTGACTTTGTTTTACAAACTTTTGATTTTGACAAAAATAAAATTGCCTGTGATTACATCAAAAAATTAGACCAACCTTTTGATGTTAAATACGACGGAAGATTGCAAATAATTGACTAATACCCGTATTGTTCGTGTGCATTGAGATATTCTCTTACAGCGTTAAGAGAAGATTGAACGATTCTTGTAACTCTTGAAGGGGATAAACCTATCTGAGTTGCAATATCTTTTACCTGCATATTTCTGTAAAATCTGTATTCAACAACGGTTCTTTCTTTAGGCGGTAATTTTGATATCGCAACACGAATCATCTTCCCCATTTCTGTCAATTCTGCATTTTCATCAGGGGTTGCGTGATTGTCTTTCAAGAAATCAAACGGAGAATCATTATCGGAGGCATCAGATGCAAGACCGTCAATAGACAGGACTGTTTCGTAAATCGCTTCACGAACTTTTGCCTGCTTCATGTCTATTCCTTCTGCTGCTTCATCCTCATCATAATCATCTTCAGCCTTATGTTTGATAGAATACCATTTGTAACGTATTCTTAATTCGTTTCTTATAGCCCAACGAACCGCAGTTGCAATATACGCCGCATTATATCTTTCAAGCTGCTCAGGGGTTTTATTTTTTATCATGACCTGTATTGCAATAATACCGATAGAAAGCAATTCCTCATACTCAACCATGTGCGACGGAATACGCTTATGCTCGACCCTCGCAACTTTTTGAACAATATCTATGTAATTTTGTAGAGTTTGTTTTTCTATATTAGCCATAATATTACACATCAATAATACAATAATAAAATAATATTGCATTCATATATTTGGAGTATTTTAACAAAAAGATACTTTCTTTTTATGTGAACGAAAAATGATGACTTTTATCCGATATATTATTATAATAGTTGTATGAAAAAAATTGTTTTAATATTAACCGTATCAGTATTATTATCTCAAATTGCTTTTGGGGCAATACTGACAGGCGGAGTGGAATACAGTGTGGATGATGCAAGAATCGAACTTCAAAACAACAGACCTGCCGTTACCGATTTTCTCCTGACCCAAAATAATATAACCGATAAAAATAACAAAGAAAATTTATCATATCTGTTAAAAGGAATAACAGAATTAAAAGACAGAACCCTCGGTCTTTTTTCTGATGGCAGCTATGCTGTTAATTATAAGAGTGACCCGCTTCATGTATGGTACTATGATAAAGACGGAACTTTAATAAATACAGAAGCAAGAACATCTTCGGATTTTCCCTACAAAAGCTATAAATACACCCCTGACGGTGAACTTGTTAATATGTCTTTAAGAACCTCCGAAACGGAAACATTTATTTTCAGCCCGTTCGGGAGGTTAATCGGGCATTGGGTCGGACAAAACTGCTATGATGAAAACGGGAATGTCTTAATGACAAGGAAAATTTTGAAATAACTTCCAACAAACGGTTGATTGAAGTATTTTCAATTTGTATTAAAATCTCAGTATGGCTATAAATAAAGAATTATACGAGCGATATAAGGCTATGAAAGCCGCAAAATTGCAAGAGCAGGAAACGCAGCAGCAAAAAACTTTAGTTTCGACTCAAGAAAATTTGGGCTATTCCCACAATGAAAATAACTGCGGGACATCTACCCTTAATGAAACAACAATTAACAATATCACTTCTCCTGACGAATACAGCAGCTCAAAGCCTCAGGAAATTCCGACCGTGCCTCCGGCAGTTGCGCAGGAGTATAATAAAAGTTTTTCATATTCGGGTAATATTTTAAACCCCACAAACCTGACTCAGCAAACCTCTTGCACTTATCAAAATAACGATTTACCCCTGAAGAAGTTTGCACTCATAGGATATCCGCTGGAACACTCATTGTCTGAGTATATACACAATGCAGGATTTAAAAGCATGGGGCTTAATGCGACTTATGAAATTATGCCTACACAACCGGAAGAACTTGTTGAAAGAATTAAATATTTGCGCAGTAACGGTTACGCAGGCTTTAATGTAACAATACCGTTAAAGCTGCCTGTCACAATGTTTCTTGATGAAGTAGACAAATCGGCAAATATCGTTAATGCAATAAATACGGTATCAATTGACCCTAAAACAAATTCAATGAAAGGTTATAACACTGATGCTGTCGGATTTATAAGTGCATTTTCTTCGGATTTTGCTTTTTATGGTAAAACAGCAGGGATACTCGGAACAGGAGGGGCAGCAAGGGCTGCTGTTACCGCACTTGCACAAAAACAAGTTAAATATATTAAACTGTTCACCAGAAATATTGCAAACTGTATGGATTTACTTGAATATTTGCGCAAAACATTCCCTAATACCGAATTTACTTCTCATCAGATTGACAGAATAACTGATTTATCGGATATAAATATTCTCGTAAATGCCACCCCTTTAGGAATGTATGGCGCAACCTGCGGATATACACCTGTTGAAGAACCGGAATTGCTCACACTTCCGCCAGATGCGCTTGTTTATGATATAGTTTACAACCCTAAAAAAACTAATTTTATTAAACTTGCGCAAAAGCATAATTACAAAACAATTACAGGACTTGATATGCTTATTTATCAGGCACTTGAAGCCGAAAAAATATGGACGGGACACCTTCCTGATTTTAAGGATATGAAAATTGCAGCTTTAGAAAACCTGTAAATTAAAAAATGGACTTTTCGCCTTTTGAATTAACACGTTCCTTTATCGCACCAATAGGTTCGTAATACGGTGAAACCGTCATGACCTTTGCCGCAATGTCGGGATAATGATAAATAAATTTTAATTCACTTGTTGTCAAAGGTTTTTGTGTATGAACGTTTGCATATCTGACAAGTTCAAGAATATTTCGTGCTTCATGCTCGTCTTTAAATTCAAGTTCAAGATTGTTATAAACGTTTCGGAACCCTTTAATACCACCGTATTCACCTGTTGTAATCATTCTGCCTGTTTCAATTATTTCAGGCTCGCCTCTGCCTAATTCTTCAAAATCATATAATTCATAATTTCTTCGGTCTTTTAATGCGCCATCTGCGTGTATTCCCGATTCATGTGCAAAGGCGTTATCCCCGACAGCAGGCTGATTCATCGGAATAGGAACACCGAAAGCATAAGCAGTATATTTAGCAATTTGCCATGCTTTATTTAATTTTATGTTTTCATCAATTTTATATTTCCCTTTAAAGCCTTCCGACTTCAAACATCCCAAAAGGCAAGAAACCAAATCTGCATTCCCTGCTCTTTCGCCCATACCGTTTATGGCTGTATTTATATAAGCATCAACCCCCGCATCAATTGCCGCTTTTGCACCCGTAATTGAGCATGCTGCGGCCATTCCCAAATCATTGTGGAAATGAAGTTCAACCGGAATTTGTATTTCCTTTGCGATTTTATATATTCTGTCATAAGTTGTCAGTGGATCTTCTCCCCCCAAAGTATCGCAATATCTGAATCTGTGAGCTCCTGATTTCTTTGCTTCTTTTGCATATTTTATAAGAAAATCCAAATCACTTCTTGAAGCATCTTCGGCATTAACACCGATTATTCGTGCGCCTTTATCAACCGCACATTCTACTGCTTCTTTTGTCATTCTGATAATATCATCAGGGGTTTTCTTACCCATATACTTGCCGTGAATCATCTGCTCTGAAGTTGATTGGGACAAATTTACATACTGCAAATCAGGTACATTTTTAAATGACAATTCTACATCTTCGGCAATTCCTCTCATCCATCCTGATAATTTTGTTGTGGATATTGCACCTCGTTTTATCAACTCAAGATTTGCATTAAGATAGTTTAATTCGTGCTTTGTTGTCGGAAAGCCAAACTCTGATTGAGTTATTCCCATTTCGTTCAGCATCATATTTATAATAGTTTTTTGCAATTTTGCCAAGCCCAAACGTGAGGTCTGAACCCCATCACGATTTGTAACATCAACAAAATAAATTCTGTTATCAGTCATTATATTATCCCTTTCAAACGGTATTATAGCATGAAATAATTATGGGAAAATTAAAATTCTAGCAAATACCTTCACGCAATCTGACAACAGCAGCGCCCCATGTCATTCCTGCACCGAAACCGCACAAAACTGCAGTTGAACCAAGTTTTATTTTTCCTTGCTCAACACCTTCTACTAATGCAATAGGGATTGATGCGGCTGAAGTATTACCGTAATATTTAATATTAGAAATTACTTTATCATCCGAATATTTCAATCTGTTTTGTATTGATTCAATAATTCTTTGGTTTGCCTGATGAGGTATCAGATAATCTATTTCTTCCGCACTTAAACCCGAATGAGAAATACATTCTTCTACATAAGGCGGAACAGTTGTAACTGCGAACTTATAGACCTCTTTGCCGTTCATGTGAATCTTGCCGTCCCCAACGGTGTCGCATTGTTCAACAAGCGGGCAACACTGCCCCGGCATATCTGTATAAATATAATGCCCGATAGAACCGTCTGCACTGACTTTGATTGATAAAATATCATCAACACCGTCCTGCGCTTCGGTTACAACCATAGCACCGGCACCGTCGCCAAATAAAATTGATGTTCCTCTGTCCTCCCAGTTTGTAATCTTTGAATTGTTATCTGCCGCTACAATCAAAATAGTTTTATAAATTCCCGTACCGATAAAACCTCTTGCAACCTGCATTGCATAAATAAGCCCCGTACATGCCGCAGTTAAATCAAAAGCCGGAACCTGATTAGGAATCCCTAATTTCTTTTGTAAAGTACATCCCAAAGTAGGATACAACTGAGGGGGAACGGATGCTGCACAAATTATGCAATCAAATTCTTCAGGCTTAAAACCTGATTTTGCAATAGCTTTGCTTGCAGCATCAAAACCCAAATCAATAGCGGTTTCATTTCCTGAAACTACACGTCTTTCTTTTATACCTGTTCTGGAATATATCCATTCATCAGATGTTTCATATAATTTTGTCAGATCTTCGTTTTTAATTACCGCTTTCGGAACACTGTACCCGATTCCCGCTATTCTCATCGGTTTCATTCTATTTTCCTTATATTTTATTCTTTATTTAATTTTTATTATAGCATGAACTTATTTATTTATGCTTTCTGAAATTTTTGAATTAATATCTCTGTTCAGAACTCTTACTGCAGCACCAACAGCGTTTTTCATTGCATAAGAAGAACTTCTGCCGTGAGCGATTACGGAAATCCCGTTTACACCGAGTAAAAGCATACCGCCGAAACCTTCCCAATTAATTCTTTTTAAAATTCTGCGCAAAAACGGCTTTGCAAATAAACCGATAATACATCCGATTATATCTGATTTGAATTCAGTCTTAATCATTTTTAAAAGCATAGAAGCAGTACCTTCGGTAACTTTTAATACAATATTTCCCGAAAAACCGTCTGTTACAATAACATCAGCTTTATCCTTAAAAACTTCTTTACCTTCAACATTTCCTACAAATTCAAACATTCCGTCTTCATGCATCTGTTTTAAAAGCGGATAAGTTTCTTTTACAAGCTCGTTTCCTTTGCCTTCTTCTTCTCCGATACTCAAAATGCCGACTTTCGGATTTTCCATACCAAGACTCAATTTTGCATAAGCAACACCCATCTGTGCAAACTGGGCAAGCATACCCGCATTACAATCACTGTTAGCTCCGCCGTCAATTATAACAACAGGTTTACCGATTCTCGGGAGAGTAACAGAAATTGCAGGTCTTGTAATTCCTGAAATTCTGCCGAGTCCAAAAAGGCTTGCCGCCATTGCCGCACCGGTTGAACCTGCTGATACAACGGCTTCACATCTGCCTTGAGCTACCGCATTAACAGCAGCAACAATCGAAGAATCTTTTTTACGTCTAATTGATTGACCTACCGCTTCTCCCATGCCTATAACCTCAGAGGCATGCGTTATTGTATAATCAATCTTATCCAAATCTATTTTAATTCTTCTTTTATGTCCTTTTGTTCCGCAATCGGAAAGAATGTATCCGACAGAACGTATATGGTCAAGTTCTTTTTGTATCTCATCTTCTCTGCCCACAAGTTCTAAGGCTACACCATATTCCATTGCTGCCCACAATGAACCTTCAACAATTTTTCTCGGAGCGTAATCTCCTCCCATTGCATCTATTGCTATTCTTGCCATACTCCCTCTTTCAAACTGTCCTTTTTTTCAACTTGTTTCAAAATCCTACAACAAAATGCGGGTTCTGAAACAAGTTCAGGATAACGATATTTTAATTCCCGTTATCCTAAACTGTTTATACCTATTCAGCTTTTTCCTCAGTTTTTGCTTCCTCAGTTTTTGCTTCCTCAGCTTTAGGTTCTTCAGCTTTAGGTTCTTCAGCTTTAACTTCTTCTGTTTTTACTTCTTCAACCTTAGTTTCTTCAACTTTTGCTTCTTCAGCTTTTTTAGTTGAAGCTTTTTTAGCTGCCGTTTTCTTTGGAGCTGCTTTTTTAGCCGCTTTTTTAGGAGTTGCAGCCGCTGCTGCTTTATCGGCTAATTTTACAGGTTGTCCTTTGTATGTACCGCATTCGGTGCATACAGTATGAGCTAAAACTGTTGCGCCACAGTTAGGGCATTTAGTTGTTTCAGGTTTTGTAGCTTTCCAGTTAGCTCGTCTTGAGCCCTGAGCGCTATGACCTGTTCTTTTCTTTGGTACTGCCATTTTGTTTTTTCCTTTTTATTTCTTACTAACTACTTTTTTGGGTTAATTTGGAGATTATTAAAGACTTCCAGTCTTGGGTCGTAATTATCTTCTTGGGATAAATATTCTTTCCCTTTACAATTAATACCACAAACCTTTTTATTTGGGAAATTTAATATTACAGATTGATACAATAAGTCATAAATGTCAATTTCATTTTCTCCGCAAAGGTCTGTTATAAACTGTCCTTCTTTGATTTCAAACTCTTTGTCAGAATTTTCGTATTCATCAATTATTGAGCCCTTTGAAAATAATTCATCAATATCAAAATTCAGTTTGTATTCAAATTTTTCAAGGCACAAATCGCATTCTAAATTTACACAGCCCTCGACATAACCTGTTATTCTGACAAATTCTCCGAGAGATTTTGCTTCTAAATCGGCTTTTATCGGAGTTACACAATTTATTTCATCAATTTTTTCGTTAAAAATACAGCGTAATGTTTTATTCTCCGAATTTTCAAGTTCATCAAGCGATAAAATTTTGTGCATAATAAGAACCTACATATACTGTTCTTCCTGAATAGCAACAGCAGCAAGCTGGCTTGACAAAAAGCAGGTTTTTTTGATAGGACCTTCCGTTTCCTGTTCAACTACAACATTTTTTTGTGATTGTATAAGTCCCGCAAGCTCATCATAAAGCTGTTGTGGTTCTTTTACATACAGAACCAAAGGTGCTGTCGAACCTTTTAAAAATGCCAATACTGCATAGCGTTTTTTAATCTGTGCATTCGGATTGTTATATTGTTGAGCCATAATTTCTCCCTTTCACATCTGTAATGATATTACAGAAAACAAGAAAGAAAATCAATAAATCAGAATATTACAATAGTTGCTTATACAAATCTATCTGCTTTTGATTAAGTTTTTCAGGTAAAACGATTTTAACCTTCAGATTTAGATTTCCATAAGTTCCGTCACCGTTTGGCAACCCTAAATTCTTTAATCTGAGCATTTTGCCGCTTGAAGTCATTTGAGGAATTTTTATTCCGATATTTCCATGGAGAGTCGAAATTTCTTTCTTACATCCCAGAACCGCTTCCGGCGGCGTGATTTCAACTTCTTTTGCCAAATCCGTACCGTTTATATCATAGGATGAATCTTTTGGAGTTACGATAAGGTACATATCTCCCTTCTGACCGTAGGCATCAGTTCTGCCCTCACCCTTTAGTCTGATTTTTTGACCGGATTTTATATTCTTTGGTAATCTTACTTTGACAGTTTTGTTTTCACTTACAATACCTGTTCCGCCACAGTGGGTGCAGTATCCTGACGGAGGACACTGAGTACATTTTGACATATCATTATAACGAACGGTAACAGGTTCTTTTGAAAATAAATCCTTTGCCGTCACGTTAAGATTTAAAGTTATATCCAAATCTGATTTTTTTGATTTTTTAGGTGCTCTTGAAGTACTTTGAGAGTGTCCACCAAAATCAAAGCCCCCAAAACCGCCTGCATTTTGAGCACTCTTACCCATCATATCGCCGAACAAAGAGCTGAAAAAGTCGGAAAATCCGCCCATATCGCCCCCGCCAAAATTGAATTGCTGATATCCGCCCCCCGGATTAAAGCCAAAGTTCTCAAATCCGGGAGGAGGGGTATAATCCGCTCCGCCCTGCCAATTTGAACCTAAGCTGTCGTATCGCTGACGTTTTTGCTTATCACTCAAAACTTCATAAGCTTCATTGATTTCTTTAAACTTTTCCTCTGCGGCTTTTGTTTTATTTACATCAGGGTGGTATTTTCTTGCAAGCTTACGATAAGCCGATTTAATTTCGGAATCTGATGCTTCTCTTTTTACACCCAATATTTCATAGTAATCTTTATACTTCATTAGTTATTGTCTCCTAATAGCATGTTAATATAAATTATTCAAAATGTGATTATTTTTAATTATTTCTTAATTATGTTATACGAAAAAAGATGCGTACATTACGCATCTTTTTTATATGAAGTATTAATATCTATCGTAATTATGCAGCTTTAGAACCTTTAATTTCTCTAATCAGATATTGCGCAACCCATTCAAAATCTTTGTTATTTTCGGCAGCTTTTTGTAAATATTCAACCGAAGCATCACCGATTCTGATTAAAGTCATTGCAACAACACCTCTTTTAAGACCTCTTACCACCTGTAATTTGTCTACAAGGTTTGGAACAACAGAACTGCCAATGCTTACCAATTCATTTTCAACTCTGTTTTTTGTTGTATTGTCTACGTTATCTAATTCAATTAAAGCTTCTGTTAAAGTACACATTATTATCTTCTCCATCTAAATCTTATTTACATACAAATTATAAACGATATTTTTATCAAAATTAGATTTCATTACATAATCTTTATATCTTTTGAAAAATATTAATATTATCTTTATATGGTTACAATACAAAAAATAAAAATACTACTTTAACTTCTTTAATAACTTATTTATCCAGGAACTTTCTTCCCCTAAGAAATCTTTTTCCGACTTTGGCAGTTTTGACGACATTTCAAAGGAATCTAAATTTTCTTTTTCAAATAAACTGCCTCTATGGTCTTTATTTTTCTGCCGACCGCCCCCTCCGGTCATATAACCGAGATTTCCTCCGCTTCCGCCGTCATTGTTCATTCCTGCGGCTGCCTTGATTATCGGTTCGGCTCTACCTATATTTACATCAAAACTCATTGTCCTGATTCCTATGTTGTACCCTACTTATATAAAGTAATTATTTGGTAAATTTTTGTTACAAATATATACTTTTTGTAATAAAAATTTACATCTGCTTTATCGGCTAAAATAAGCCTGTAATACATTTATCCGACATTTGTAAATCTTTGTTACAAGTATAGTATATTATTAAATTTTTAAAGAGCAAGAGCCGATATAAAAAATAAGGATTACTATGAGGTTTTCTACTACATGTCATTAGCAATTGATTCAACATACGAATATCTGCGATCAAAACTCGGTCTTACTCAGGCCAAGATGATTGAATATCGCAACAAAAGTATTCGTGAAATATTGGAATCTGAAGCCGCACAAGGCAATCAGGCAGCAATTCAACTTGCTGCGGATATGTTTACAAATCCTGAAAGACTCATTGAATTATTCCAATTATCCGACCCTGAAAACAAACTCGTAATAATGAAAATGATGACCTCGCAGCAATTGGAAAAACTGCTTCCGATGCTTGAAAAAGATGATATGGTACAGGGTTTAAGATTCTTTACCATGGATACTTTAATGAAAATGCTCGAAAAAATTCCGAAAGAAGAACTTGTCAAAACGGTTTTCCAATTATTCTCGGAAGCTCAGGTTATTGAACTTATGCCCGAAAAACAGCTTGATAAGGTATTAACAGGTTTTGATATGGACAGAGAACTTTTACTCAAAAATCTTAAATCTATCCCTGAAGAATATTTAAGACAAATGATTGAAAGTGTTACGGGCGCAGAAGCTCAGGGTAATCAGGCAGAACTGATAAATACCATATCTCAATTCGGGGACCTTGATTACAAAAATGCAATTAAAAATCTTGACCCTGACCAGAAAAGAAAACTTACACTGCTTATCACAAGCACTGATAATAAGTATTATATGAATTTCGATACGGATGCATACACCCACATGATATCTCAAAACAGAGAAAAAGAAGATACCGTAAAGGCAATGGGTGTAATAAAACCGGAATATCTCGAAAGAATGCTTACGCATCTGCCGCAGGATTTGCTCCAGATAGTAACTACTCAGATAGATACCGAAAAATTTGCACACGCACTAATATACAAATTCCCTGAATTACTCGCAAAATTAGTAGCAAGTTAGAAAATAGAAATAATGCAAAAGAGTAATGTTACGAATTCGTAACATTACTCTTTTATAAGGCAATTATTTCAAATTCATATACTTTATATATACATAGGGGATATTAATAATGGTCGTAAATTGTGGATTTTTTAATACGGGAATATTTGCAAACGCAATGCCAATGATGGTAATGCCGCAGATTAACTTTGCAAATCCATTTGCAGGAAGTTTATTTGCTGCTCCGTTACCTTATTGTCCTGTACCTACCTTCTTTCCTCCCGTATTCAATCCGATGATGAACTTTTTCAACGGATTTTTACCAACATTTCCATCATTCAATTTTAATACAAATGTAACAACAAATACACCTGCTGCAACAAATCCGAAACCGCAGGGGGTTGGAGATTTGATATCCGAAGGTTATGCAAAAACTAAAAAAGTTGTTAAAAAAGTTGTAAATAAAGTAACCAATTTTGCATCAAGCATGGTAAATAACGCAAAAAAATACCTTGGATTTAACGAAAAAGACGGTTCATACAAAAAATTTACACACGGCAGAACAGAAGCATGGTGTGCAGACTTTGTTTCTTATGTAGCAAGAGAATCTGGCAAGACAGGTTTTGATTTTCCTGCAGTTCAAGGTATCTGGGATTGGGGCGTTGCAAACGGTAAATTCAGCAAAACGGCAAAAGTAGGGGATGCTGTTATATTCAAAGGTGTTGATAAAAAAGGTAAAAGAGTTTCTCATACAGGTATCGTAACAGCTATCGAAAACGGTAAAATCAAAACTATTGAAGGAAACGCTTCAAACTCGGTTGCAGAAAGAACTTATGATTTGAACGACTCAAAAATTACAGGATATGTAACTATCGCATAGTAGGGAAAAAATGATTTATGAATATATTAGGAATTTTAAAATTTGGTTTAAGACAAACAAAACCTGCACAAAAAGCGATTGAAACTACATTAAATCCTTTCAGAATTTATGAAGCAACGGGCAGACGTATGATTACACCTTTAAAAAGCTTTAAGGGTAATCCTGCCGATTTAAGTTATGTTCCGAAATTTGAATTGGGTTCTGAAGTTAATTCAGGCATTGAAGCGGTTGTATATAATGTAAAAGGATACAAAGACCTTGTCGCAAGAGTTAAAAAAGGTACAACTTTTGACTATTTAAAACTCAGACGTTTTGAAGATGAAGCAAAACATACGGTAGCAAAATCCCCCGACGGAAAAATAACAATAATGAGAAAAATAGAGGGAGAACCTCTGTATGGAAAAGGTTGGAATATACGCCAAAAACCTAAAACCGAGGACTTTGAAAGAACTCTTGATAAACTTGAACAAATGCCTGATTCAACATATTCACAACTTATTGATGACGTTATAGACTTAAGAAAAAAAGGATATGACATAGATAAAATAAACCCTAACAACTTTCTGCTGGATACGAAAAAACAAAAAATCAACATTGTTGATATTTCAAAAAACTCTCAAGGGCACAACGGAGTTGAATTAGATGATATAATTGAGCCGCTTCTTGATGACAGACGAATAATGTATTTAGACAGACTTGATGAAAAAGTTATATCAAAAGTTAAATCATTTATAGACAGAATAATATCCGTCGGCAGAGCAAAAAATCTCGGTTTTACAATGGAAAGGCTTGACCATTCAAAATTGCAGACAAATCTTGTGTATCTTTACCACAATGACCAATTGATGATTAATTCAATCAGACACTAAAAATATGCCCGGGGGGAGTCAAACCCCCGACCTTGAGCTTCGGAGACTCACGCTCTATTCAACTGAGCTACGGGCACATAAAAAAAGAGTTGTACGAATACAACTCTTTTTATAAGAACATATATTACTTATCTCTGTATAAATAATCTGCAGCACTGACAGGTTTTCTTGCATCTTCGCCTGCTTCAAAGAACGGGCAGGATTTTACTCCAACCAATACTGCAATAACAGAGCTTGGGAAGATTTCAACAGAATTGTTCAAATCATTTACGGCACTGTTATAAAATCTTCTTGCTGCTGCGATATGTTCCTCAACTTCATTGTATGTCTGCATAGAATGAACCATTGTTTGGTCTGATTTCAATTGCGGATAATTTTCTACGCTTATCATAAATTGAGACATTTTAGCTGAAATCTGATTATCAAGATTGATTTTTTCTGCGATAGTATCCTGATCTGAACGAATACCTGCAGCTGCGGTTCTCAACTGCGTAATTTCAGTCATTAAGCTTTTTTCGTGTTCCATAAATCTTTCCGCAATCGTCAGGATATTAGGAATCAAATCATATCTTTTTCGTAACTGAACATCTATGCCGCCCATGGCCTCTTTAACTTTGTTACGTTTCATAATAAGCTGAACATACATGTTGTAAAGAATTACAATCAATCCGAGTCCTGCAATAATACCTGCAATGGCAAAAATGTTCATAATAAATCCTTTCTCTTAATACTACAAATTACATTATACAATATTTTTCATGGGTTTACAAGCCCAGTTTCTTGTCAAGCTTGAAGTGATCAACGAGTTCCAAAATTGAAATCAGTTCGTTAAATAACTGAATAAACTGTGCCCCGTCATCAATTCTTTTGCGCAAACTTCCTATGTTAAACAAATCCTTTGTGCAATATGGCGCAATATAAACATGTTTTCCGCTGAACGCACAAAATGCAACTTTTGAATCAAAAGCCACCGCAATATTTCTAAACCGTTCAATAAAACTTGTCGTTAGCAAATATCTTGATTCCACCTGATCGGTAGAGAACGTAAAGTATGTCTTATTAAATTCAGTATCTTCAAGCTCAATCTTTTCAAGTTTTGCTTTTTGCAAATCTTTTACATACTTGAATTCTATACCTTTTTTAGGTCTTATAACCGTAAGTCCTTCAAAATTCTTGTTCATTTCAATTTTAATAACAGCACCTTCAAAAACAGTCTTTTTACCATATTCAAAAGTACATTCCGTTATATCAACCGATACTCCTCTGTATTTACCCAAAAAGCAGTCATCTGAAGTAACTTTACACTTCGGGATTAGCGGGAATATTTTTGCCGTAGCCATATCTTCAACAGTAACCGGCGGTTTTTCCTGCCAGTAAAAATCAGGTATTGCCTTCATCAGAACTGGCATTACTTTTCGTTTTATTTTCTTTTCAAATGATTTTTTAATCAAATACCATGAACCGCCCGCAGCCCCGAATAATGCGGCAACCAAATCTCCGCTGATTTTCGGTGCGAAATAAATATAAAGCAGTGTTATAATTACGAGACCACCTGATGCTGCAATTGCACCAATCAGTCTTTTTTTACGTTCTCCTTCGTAAGCCCCGAGCATCGGTATTACCTGAGAATTAAGTTTTTGGTTATAATCTGCTTTAAATTGAGCAACAGAATATTCCTTAACATTTTCCTGTTCTTTTGGAACAGTTGTAGGAATAACAGACGGTAGAGCATCTTCTAATGTCTTTGTTGATGAAACAGGAGCATCCGTTACCACAGGTGCAGGAGTAACTGCGGTTTCTGACGGGTCATCCAATATATCCAATTCATCTAAGATGTCCAAATTATCAACAACAGAATCAGCTGTCGGGAAGATATTTGCCCCCGCATTCGGATCAACCGTTTTTACCCTGATAATTTTATCACCTATTTTTGGTATATTCATAAAAACCTCACTTTATAATATTTATACTAATTTTCATCCGCAAGTACAACGGTAAAATCGCTTGCCGCACACTGATAATTTGCGGGTTCATATACGAATTGCTTTGATTTTACGGAAGGGACTTCTTTTTTAAGTTTTGCGTAATAATCAATCGTCACATATTTTGAATGTGCAATAAACTGTGAATGAGTAGAATTTGACGTCCCGCTGCATATAACCTTTATACCGTTTTCTTCAAGTTTTTTCTTAAGATTGGCAGCATCTGATTTTCTGTCTTTTGAACTCATAATACTTGCCGTGTATTCTTCCTTATAGCCTTCGGCCTGCTGACGGTGTATAAGTCTGTCTACAACATCCTGCGTTTTTTCCGGGTCTAGAATCCAGTAACTTGTATATCCGTGTTTGTTCGGAGCCCCGGGGAGCATTGCAATTTCAATATTATCCATATCAAAATGAGTTGCAAGAGTAGCGTACTGGCTCATTTCGTAAGGAGTCATATCCGTTTTCACATATTTATTTGTAACTGAAACAAGTCTTGGTATTTTTACAATAGTTTCAGGCTTTTTCAAGTCTGACAGCAAGCCTCTCAGAAACCACTGTTGTCTTTTGGTTCTTCCGATATCGCCCATCGCATCATGTCTGAAACGCAAGTATTCAACAACATCTTTATCCGTTAGATGATGTTTCCCTTTTTTAAAGTTTATATGCAAATTCCCTGCATAATCATCATATTTCATATTTTTTTCGACATAAATGTCTACTCCGTCTAACGCTTTTACAACAGCACGAACACCCTCGTCATGAAATACTATATATCTGTCAATTTTGACTCCGAGAGTATCTTCTATTGTACGGACGGTCATTTTTATTCCGCCTATTGCGTGAGCGGCATTTATCTTTTGCGTACCCATACCGTCAGGCAGATAAACTTTACTGTCTCTGGGGATAGAAATAGCATTTACGGTTCTTGTTCTTGGATCTATATTCATTAAAATGATGGTATCCGTTCTTGTTCCTACCCACAAATCAGAATCAGCACCGTTTGAATCGACTCCCAAAAGCAATATATTTTCCCTTCTCGGCCCGAAAGGTAAATTAAATTCGGGCGCAGATTTTGAAACATTCCCTCTTGAAATTTTTGAAAATATTTTAGAGAAAAATGAGTTTTGACCGAGTTTTTCATTTAACATTTCTTGATTATTGGCAAGCAAAAGTATCCCTGCCAATAAAGTAAAAAACATTATAGTCATTACTGTCAGAGCTTTTTTAAACGATGAAGCGGTGTTTGTTACACGTCTGCCTTTATAGTCATCATACGGGGTAGTGCGTATTCTGCGGGCAATGCGTTTTCTGCCGTTTCCACTGTTGCGACTTCTGCTATTTCTCATTTATTTAATTCTCTACATACTTTGATACAGTTTCATTCTACAATAAATTAAAAAAAAATATATACTGTGAAAGAGGGATTTTTGGCAATTTTAAAGATTTTTATCATTATAAAAACATTAAATTTTGTAAAATGTATGGCATAATTTGTTATTTACGCATACATTTGGGGATTACATGACATGTATAAAGCTATTTTCTTTATTTTCTCCTACACTAACCTTTTACCTAAAAGCCGTCCCCAAAGCGGCTATTTTTATGGCTTGAAAAAAGCTGTGCTTTTTGTTATTATGTTTCGCATAAAGGGATAGATAGCACAATTTAAAGCAGAAGGGATAATATTATGTCAGGACATTCAAAGTGGGCAAACATAAAAAATAAAAAAGCAAAAACAGACGGACAAAAGGCTGTTGTGTTTCAGAAATATTCAAGAGAAATTATTGTAGCAGCAAGACTTGGCGGGCCTGACCCTGCCGGAAATTTCCGTTTGAGAACTGCTATTGAAAAAGCAAAAGCCTCAGGCTTGCCAAACGATAATATTAAAAGAGCTATTGATAAAGGTGCAGGAGCAGGTGCCGCAGACAATTACGAAGAAATCACTTACGAAGGATACGGCGCAGGAGGAGTTGCCGTCGTTGTTGAAGCAATGACAGACAACAGAAACAGAACCGCAGGTGATGTAAGAAGTATTTTTACAAAATTTGGCGGAAATCTTGGGGAAACTAACTGCGTAAGTTATATGTTTGATAAAAAAGGCTCAATTTCTTTTGATGCAGACGAAGTTGATTATGAAAAACTTTTTGAAACCGCTATAAATCTGGATGCGGAAGATGTTGAAGAAGATGAAGATTCATACAGAGTAATAACATCTGTCGAATCTTTTCAGTCTGTTGTTGAAGGGTTAGAAAAAGAAGGGTTCAAAAGCTCTAATGCGGAATTGACAAGAATACCTACAAACACTATTGATATTACGGATGTTAAAACCGCTCAGTCTGTTATGCGTCTTATTGAAAGACTTGAAGAACTTGATGACGTTCAGAACGTATATTCAAACTGCGATATATCGGATGAAGTTGCGGCTCAGGCTGAAGCATAGTGCTTAACAAAAGGATTTTAAATTTTATTTATGCTGAATAAAATTGAAAAACTTGCGCATATTTTGAATGAGAGTTACAGTGAAAAATCACTTGACTCTTCTTTGGCTGCATTTTTCAAAACTGATTTTGCTGCTGATGATTTTTATCTCAATACAATAGAAAAAAAAGAGAGCAAAAATCTTGCATTTTCCGTTCCGCTTTATAAGCATAAAAAAAATCTTGGGAGTCTTGAATTTTCGCAGAAAAATGAAGAACTTGAAAAATTTTTGCAAATTACATCTCAATTCATATCCCTGAAAATACAAAATATATTGCTGAATGAAAAAATGCAGAGGGATGTGAATTTTCACGACACTATGAAAAATATTGCAAAAATCATTGAAACCCAATACGAATTGAAATATATTATCCCGCTTATAGGCGAAATGCTTGACAAGTTTTTTGAAGATTACCTTATTTACATATTTATAAAAGACGACAATTCGCAGAAAAATATTTTGTCATGGCCAAATGCGTGCAAGGATGAAAAAATTCTCTCACTTGTTAAGGATATTGAGGAAAAAGAATTTTCACCGGATAAAAAGATTTTTGCCCTGCCTTTGATTAGTGAATCAAAAAATGTCGGAGTACTTGTTGCAAAAAGCACAGAAGATGAAATCTCTTCAAAAGATACCGACTACTTAGAACAGCTTGCAGGACAAATTGCGATAACTATAAACAGAGCAAACGTATATGCTGAAATCCTTAAACACGCAACACTTGACGCTTTGACAGGTTTTTATAACCGCAGACAACTTGAAGAACGTATTAAACAAGAAGTTGCAAATGCAAAAAGACAACACGCTCCGCTATGCGGAATAATGACGGATATTGACTTTTTTAAAAGCGTAAACGACACTTATGGTCATGCTGTCGGTGACCTTGTGCTTAAATCTATTGCAAAGGTCATAAGAGGGCAATTAAGAGAATACGATATTGCAGGGCGATACGGCGGGGAAGAATTTTCACTGCTTTTGCCTTTCACCAAGGTTAATGAAGCACAAATGGTTGCCGAACGTTTGAGACAGGCAGTAGAGGACAAAGTTATTGATATTTCAAAAATAAATCCTGACAGCGAGCAAAAAACAATAAAAATAACAATAAGCTTAGGAATATATGAAATAAAAGAAAATGATAACGAAGACGATTTAATAAGAAAAGCAGATAAGGCTTTATATCAGGCTAAAAATACGGGAAGAAATAAGGTTGTAATAAATAATGACTAAAATTTATGAAAAAATATGTGAAAATCTGAATGAGACAAAAGAACTTGCACAAATATTTGCAAAACTGATAGAAAAGAACGGATGTTTTATCAGTTTATACGGAGAAATAGGAGCGGGGAAAACGGCATTTGTAAAAGAAGTGGCGGCAGCAATAGGCATAACCGAAAAAGTAACAAGCCCGAGTTTTGTAATTCTTAATGAATACCATAGTGCCAATATTCCGGTATATCATTTTGACCTTTACCGCTTAGAAAATGAGGGTGTAAAGACTATTTTCGATGAACTGAGCGAATACTCGGAAAGCAGACAGATAACTTTTGTAGAATGGGCAGAATTTTCACAAAATCAAATACCGTTTGACCATATAAAAATTAATGTTACTTATGACGATAATGATTACAGAAAATATGCGTTTGAGGGATTTGGCGAGGAATGCGAAAAAATTGTTTCGGAGTTGAGCCGATTTAAAAATTGACATTTTTTCGTATAAATTTTAAAATCAAGTAAAAGGAGAGAATAAATGAGAGTAGCGGTTTTATCGGATATTCATGCAAACGTACAGAGCTTGGAAGCAGTAATGACGGATGTTGTTGAGCAGGGATGTGAGCATGTATTTTGTCTTGGAGATTTGGCTCTTGCAGGACCTCAGCCAAAAGAAGTTATGGATTATGTAATGGCGCAGGATACATGGACTGTTATTCAGGGGAATACCGATAAAATGATTGCAGGTTACGGGCCTGAAGTTGTGGAATTTTTGGATGCGCAATATCCTGTAATGGCTAATGCAATAGAAAGTGACGTAGAATTGCTGGATGAAAATTACAGAGTATATCTTTCAAATCTTCCTCCTCAGCTCAGTCAAAATATCGAGGGTGTTGAAGTTTTGTTTGTTCACGGTTCCCCAAGAGCCAATAATGAAGATATTTTACCGGGAATGCCGATTGAGACGATTGAAGAAATAATAGCAGATGCAAACGAGAAACTTATATTGTGCGGTCACACACATATTCCTTGCGGATATCAGACAGTTTCAGGGCAAACAGTTGTGAATGTCGGCAGTGTAGGTCGTCCGATGACGGAAGAACCAAAATCCTGCTATGCAATAATAGATTTTAATGATGGTACATTTGAAATCCGCCACAGATTTGTCCCTTATGACAACCATCTTGCGGCAAGATTAATGTCACAGAGAGATTTTATCGGTTCGGACAGACTTGCCGATATGCTATTAACTCCAGGACAAAGACATATTTAAGTAACAACAATATTATCAATCTGTTGCATAATATCATTAGTTAATACAAGTGCTTTGATGATTTTCTGATAGTGCAGGATTTCATCATAACTTAATATCCTGCCTTTACGGTCTTTGAGCCACTTTTGAGCTGGCTGATAACCGCCTATGTAGAAGTTCCATGCCACCTCTGGCACGTTATCAAAGTATTGAGTGCGGTTAATATAGACTTTGTTGTCTTTGTATTCTGGCTTGATGACTTCATTATCACCGCTTACACCGTATGAGGTAATATATTCTGATACCTGTTTTGAGTCCATTAAATGTATTTCTCTGAGTTCCTTACCCAGTTTAGCGACCTTGAAGAAATAATCAGCATTAGCCCTTACATTAGTTTTGGGGTCGTGCTTACCGTCTGCAAAGTTGTCTACGTGCGTAGCACCAGGGTACGGAATACGTGGGAAGTCTATTTTCAAGAACTCTTTATACTTAGTTCTGTATTTGTTAGAGTGCAGAACACCATAAATGTAATCTAATATGTCAATCGGTGCAAATGTACCCTCTGTATCTTCTTTCTCAGGTGTAAATGACAATCCCAGAGCCGTTTCAAGCGTATGTACTATATCCATGTTCAAGTTTGGCTTACGGTTTACATCAAAGAATGACTTTTGTTCTGAGTCATCATATAGATATAATGGGAAGCTATAACTTTGAAATCCATAAAAATTTTTATCAACAATAGTTCTACTAACGAATATATTTTTAAAATTTTCGACATCGACAAGTTTTCTCATTAAAATTATTGCAAAATTATCATGCAACAAATGTTTTGAATTAAAATCTATTGCCCTACGCAACAAATTTTTATCATAATATAAGTACCTATAATCAAAAACTTTATAATTATATGAATAAATGTTAAATTTAGAATAGTTTGATACTTCATTTATATTGAGTCTTTGCAAATATTTGTTTTTATTTTTTAATTCTTTCAACATACAAATACTGTTTATTTTTGCCTCAAGAGCCCCATTTTTATAATCCACAAAAAAATCATCGGCACCAGTTTCAACTCCTGAGCCATTTATTACAAATAATTCATCGACCTTAAACCCTTTATCATAATCTGCTTGAGCATTAAAGTCTTTTGGTACAAAGAAGTAGTACGGTTCAACCGGTGCAAGTTCCTTGTATTCAACTGTATCAAACTCATTATTATTCAAATATTCAAACTTATTCTCTCTTACCCCTAACAATTCAGCATGATAAACCTTAGCCGGTTCATTAGGTTGTTTCATGCCACTCTTAACAAAGATATTAATACTTACACCCTGTTGAATGTCAAATACATTCTCATCTTTAGAGCCGTCTTTTGCTGTCTCTTTCTTCTTTGCATTACCATGCAGGTCAAGTATATAAATCTTGTCAAAGGTTTCCATGAGGTGCTTTCTCATCTGGCGGTGTATTACACCGTCTATAAAACTGTTATTTGAAATATATGCCAGTACACCCTCTTTGTTCTTCTCTATGTAGGTTTCACCCATACGGATAAACTTGATGTAATCATCTGATAACGGTTGTATGTTCTTCTCATTAAGGTCTTGTTTATATACTTCCATTATCTCGTCAATGTAATCACTCTTATTACAACTGCTGACACTATATGGAGGATTGCCTAAGACCACCATGATAGGTGTTTCAGACTTGATACGCCCTGCCTGTTTTGCTTCTTCTGACAACCAATCCAAGAGCGGATATTTTGTGTTCTCGTCTTTTTCAAGAGAATTAGTCAAATATACATTAAACCTGTTTGTCTGGCTTGTAGTCTTATATCCTGTGTCCTGTAACAATAAATCCAGTTTCAAATGACACATAACATAAGGTGTCATCATAATTTCAAAGCCGTTCAAACGTGGTATAAGTGCCTTATCAACGTATTGAGACCATATCCCCTGTTGATTTACAAAGTATGAATATATTTTTCTGATTGTTTCGGCTAAGAATGTACCAGTACCGGTCGCAGGGTCAAGTATCTGCACCTTATAAATTTCTTCTTCTTTCCATATTTCTTTTGGCTGTTTTGTCCTCTTGTTTGACGTATCAACATACAGAAATCTTTTGTGTTTGATTTTTGTATCATCAGCAAGACCATGAGACAAATTAAAATCATTTTTTAGAATTTTATCAACAGCAGAGACAATAAACCTTACAACCGGTTGAGGGGTATAGTAAACCCCCCGTTTTTCTTTATTAACTTTATCATAGCTTTCTAAAAATGTTTCGTAAAAATGCAAAAATGGGTCTGACATTTGAGTAGTTTTGCCATAATTTCTTAGTAATTTATTCAAATCTACATGTCTGAATACTTCCACCAAATCATCAACAATCCATATAAGATTATCGTCAAGGTTTGCTCCTGAGATGTAATCGAATAATTGTCTAAGGAATGGATTATTCTTTGAAACAAGTTCTCTTGCTTCCTGTCTTGAAAAATCATCCAAAGTTGTATCATTCAATCTCGCAACAAATAAGCCGTACGCAATCGTCTGAGCATACATATCTGCAAATGTTCTGTTGTTCAAGTCATGTAATAAGATTTGCTTAAAAGCATCTCGCTGACTTACAAGAGAGCTTTCCGAATAAAGTTCAAGCGCTTTTATAATTACATCCCTTATCATCACAGCTTTTTGTGCCATAAGATTTGCAAGCTGTTTAGGAGATTTAATGGTTTGACCTTTATATACACAAAAATTTTTTATCGCATTTATCAATCTTTGATATTCGTCTTCATAAACTTTAATCTTACCGTTTGAAAGTTCGGCAATCTTTATGACATCAACTCTTTCACCTTTTATATAAAACCAAAATTCTAAATAATTTGTTAGTATTAGATTTTCTAAACTTGACTTGTATCTTTTTAATTGGTCTGTTTTATCAACCACTTCCAAAATTTTGTCTAAATCTTTTGCTTCAATATAGCCAATAGGTATATTTTTCTTTTGTATGATGTAATCTGGCGCACCACATTTTTGTCTGTGCGGTTCATTGATTGCCTGAACCCCCACAACAGTTCTTTCAACAAAATCCTGTAAGTCACCCCTAAAACTGTGTTCAGTAGTTAATCCTGTTTTATATTTTTTTATAATTCCATTAAGATACTTCTCAACCATAAAACGATTATAACATAAATAAGATGAAATATTACAAATTCTTAACATTTATCCCTAAAATCCTAAAGTTTCGTGTTACATGTGCCGATTACTCACATGTAAGGAAACAAGGGATTGAAACGATGAGTCTGAATGTGAACTATACAGCACTATATCAAAACGGCATAGACAGATCAATGCTTAAAGAAGTTTCTAAAGAAATTCTCAATCGTGCTGCGCAAAAAAGTTCTAATTATTTAGCTTCAAACAATTTATCTTCAATCAATGTAAACTCTCTTGCAAAACCTGTTGAATTAGGGATAGATTTATATCAGGGAAGAATTGATACAAACGTTCAGAAACAAATAGCTTTAAATAATTCATTACAGTTCCAGTTTAATACGGAAACATTAAAATCAATCCAATTCTTAAACTCTCAGGCGGCAATCGCTTCCAAAATTGACGGCAAATATATGCCAAATGTAAATGCTGCCGCTCCTTCTACCGAAGTTCAAAAAACTGCTGACAATAACAAATCACAGTTTATGAGTATCTTTACATCAGAAACAGCCAAAGACAAAAACGGCTCAAATCCTTTCTATGGCGGCGAATTACTTATGAATAACAACAATCCGTCATCAAAACAGGAAGAAACCAAAAACGATTTAAAAAGCATTTTTGCTTAGTTATAAAATCCTCGACGTAGAGGCATCTTAGTGTTTATGTGTATAAAAAACCTTTCAGAATACTGAAAGGTTTTTTATTTATAATACTATTCTAAAATTTTGGTCTTGAACGATAATATCCGCTTACTTGTGTTCCGTCATTTCGTGTGTAAGAATTCACATACACTACTGCACCGCCATTTATTGCCACTCGTTGCAAATCACTGTTGGTGGGCATTACACAAGCCGAGCAGAGGCAGGTACAAAGTACCAGACCGACAATTATGTAAAAATGAATATTTTTACTAATTGGAGGCGTTGCCGTTTAATGCGAGGCGCAGTTTGTTAAAAGATTTTATTTGAGCCATTATTTCTTTTTCATACTTGGCAAACTCATTACCTGACATTGCTCCGATTTCCTCTCTTGTGAAAATCCGCTTATTCCCTGTCAATGGGTTTGTGTAATCTGAATAGTCATCAGGTCTATCCGTTGGGATATTTTTAAGAACATTAAATAAAATGTTTATCAGTTCGTTGCGTGCGTTTATGTTATGCGTGATACCGCCAATCGAATTGG
>FLNX01004576.1_pt1 | contig 30287 bp, 33 predicted proteins | sample 1140341 | NCBI WGS metagenome assembly FLNX01 (sample SAMEA3878208, study PRJEB12797) | bioreactor metagenome | biome: Moose rumen | place: Sweden | collected 2011-10 | reverse complement strand
GCGCGTAAGCGGCGGCGGTGAAGCCGGTGTCCGTGGCGGCGGCAATGGTGACCTCTACGTATATATTTTCATCAAACCGCATAAGATTTTCCGGCGTGAAGGTTACGATGTCATTGTGGAAGTGCCGGTATCCTTTGTGCAGGCTGCCCTGGGCGACAAGGTACAGGTACCGACTATCGATGGCACGGTGGAAGTCAAGATTCCGGCCGGCACACAGTCCGGGAAAATCCTGCGCCTGCGTGAGCGTGGTATTCCGCACCTGCGCGGCAATGGACGCGGTGATGAGCATGTGGTCATCAAGGTGCTCACGCCGCAGAACCTCAACCAGCGCCAGAAGGAACTTCTCAAGGAGTTCGGCGAAATCAGCGGGGATAAGGTGAATCCCGAGCAAAAGAGCTTCCTCGATAATATCAAGAATCTCTTTAAAAAGTAAGACTGGATAGTTCGATGTGTTGATGCGTGGCGGCAGGGCTGGTGACTACTGACGCTGCCGCCACGAAGCTGCAAATTAAAATATCCTGTGCTCCACAGCTCATCATCCTGTCACGGACTTATTTCCAACATATATTTATGCTATACTAAAAAGAGTTGCAATGCGGAGACATAAGGAGACTATATGCAAATCCAAGTGGCCGAAGTGCCTATTGAAGTACAGAAAAAGCGTATAAAGAATATGCACCTTTATGTTAAGCCCCCTTATGGACATGTGGTGATTTCTGCACCGCTCAGAGTGCCGACCAAGGCGATAGAGCTGTTTGCGCGGAGCAATCTGCCATGGGTGCGGCGGCAGATAAAAAGATTTCAGGAACAGCCGCGCGCGGCAAAGCGGCAGTATGTTTCCGGGGAAACTGTGTACCTTTGGGGCGTGGCTTATGGGCTGGTGGTCATTGAAGCAGCAAAGCCTGCCTATAAAATTATGGGCGATAAAATCCTTCTTTACCTGCCGAAGAAGTCCAGCGTGGCGTGGCGCGAAAAATTTATGCGTGAGGTCTATCGGGCGGAACTGATAAAAAAAGCAGCCATGCTTAAGCCCAAGTGGGAGCAGCTAACGGGGCTAAAGGCCAATGAATGGCGGACAAAATACATGAAAACGCGCTGGGGGACCTGCAATATCATCGCGAAAAGAATCTGGCTCAATGTCCAGCTGGCCGAAAAGCCCCCTGTGTGTCTGGAATATGTAATCCTCCACGAGCTGACCCATTTAATCGAAAAACACCACAATGCCAGATTTTACGGCTATGTGGCAAAGTTCATGCCGGACTGGCAGGAAATCAGGGCACGGCTGAATAATTTTAAAACCGAAGCGAAGTAAAATGGAAAATTTGGTGAGTTTATAATGAAAAAATATCAGCTTGAAAGTGATTTGCTGGCAGAGATTGTCGCTATAGCCAAGGCACATAAAATAGAAAAACTGTTCCTGTTTGGTTCACGGGCCAGAGGCGATAATCATGAGCATAGTGATATAGATTTAGCCGTGGCTGGCGGTGATGTACTGGGATTTTCTTTGGATGTAGATGAAAAGACCAATACCCTGCTGTCTTTTGATGTAGTGGATATGGGCGAGCAGATATCGGCTGTTCTTCGCAGGGAAATTGAACGTGATGGCGTAGATTTATATGGTTGGGGATGTGCAGGCATGAAAAAGTTTGAATCATTTTCCAGTTGCTTAAACGTATTGGCACAGGCAGACAAAAATCTGGCTAAGCAAAATGAGATTTATCGCATGGGCATTATCGGCCAGTTTAATCTGACTTTTGAACTCGCTTGGAAAGCCTTGAAAGAAATATTGGAGTTGCATGGCGTGGCAGACGCGGCAACTGGTTCGCCCAGAGAGATTTTTAAGGCTGCATATAAACTGGGCTGGCTTAGTGATGAAAAAATCTGGCTGGATATGCTGAAAAAACGCAATATTGCCGTTCATGTCTATGATGAAGAAAGAGCCGTGACGGTCACGAATGTGATTTTTACTGAGTACATTTCCGCATTGCAGGAGCTTGGCAAAGAGTTGTCAAAGCGACTGGAGGGGCTTACGTAACCATATTTGTTAAGCGGATGTCTGCATACCTTGCGCTGGCTGGGAAATAAAGATAAACAGGCGGCTGACTTGTCAAATTGACTTGTCAGCCGCCTGTTTTGCCTATTTTTCTGTTTACACAACTTCGGCAGCATTTATCATGCTGATTACTTCGCTCTGGCTCAGGGCTTTGCCGTTCAGGGAATAGGTGTTTTTGCTGGCAAATACACCCGTGCCGAGCGCACCGACGCTCAAATCGGACTTAATGCCCAGCTGGTCAAGACCATGACCGACTGCGCCTTCAAGCGCAATGTTCAGAGGGCCTGCCAGACGGCCAAGCCCGGCGCCCTTTACGGCGTCTAAAGCACCGCCGATGACTTTGCCGCAGGTTCCACCCTTTTGGCAAAAAGCTCCGGCTAATTCGTAAACCTCGTCTAACGTGCCGCCGGATACCTTGTCCAGTGCCTCATAATCCAATACTGCGTTCAGTTTGCTGTTCTTAATCATGGTAATCACTCCTTAGTGTAACTGTGTTTGCCTTTCTGTCTATTTATACGATTCAGCTTCTCAGGCATTACATATTTTTGGAGATTTTTTTCGCTATATTTTTAGCTTGTCAAAAACGGCGGCCATCGACTATTATATGATGTGATTGGAAAGCAAACGATTGACGGCGGTGGAGTAACCTTATATAATGAGATAATTGCTGAAAAAGTAAAGGAGCGATGTACATGCAGTGGGCGGAAGTCAGTATTCAGACAACCCATGAGGCCACGGATGTGGTGGCGGAAATTTATCATGATATAGGTGCTTCCGGGGTAGTAATTGAAGACCCGGAGCTTTTGAACAGTTACATTGATGCCGGACAATGGGATTTTTCCGGTATTGACCGCGCCGCTGATACCAGTATTGTCACGGTGAAGGCTTACCTGCCGGCGGACGAGGACTTAGATGACAGGCTGCGTGCCTTTGAGGAGCGCATAAAGGCCTTTAAAACCATCGAGGGTGACGATATGGAAAAAGGCCCCTGCACGATTTCATGGAATACTGTCAGGGATGAAGACTGGGCGGATAACTGGAAGGCTTATTTCCACCCGGAAAAGGTGGGCGGCATGATTGTGATAAAGCCCACCTGGGAAGATTACGAGGCCAGCCCCGATGATATTGTGATTGAGCTGGACCCGGGCTCAGCCTTTGGTACGGGCACACATCCCACCACGGCTATGTGCATCAGAGAACTGGAAACGCTGGTCAAGGGCGGTATGCGCGTCTTTGATGTGGGCACCGGCTCCGGCGTGCTGTCCATTGCGGCGGCAAAGCTGGGAGCGACCGATGTTACGGCGATGGACTATGACAAGGTAGCCGTAGAAGTAGCGGCAGAAAATATCCGTCAGAACGGTGTGGAAGATATTGTCAAAACTGGCGTCAGCGATATATTAAAATCCTTTGACGGCAAGGCTGACCTCATTGTGGCGAACATTATCGCCGATATCATCATCATGCTCTTTGATGAGCTGGACGAACATCTGGCTGTTGGTGGTCATCTGCTGGCTTCGGGAATTATCTCCGAGCGTCTGCCGGATGTGACGGAGGCTTGTCTGGCGCATGGCTTTGCCGTGGACAAGGTGACGGAAGAAAAAGGCTGGGTGGCTATGACCATCAGCCGTGGTGATGGCAAATGAGGCGGTTGTTTTATAAGGGGCTGCTGGCCGATACTATCGAAATCACAGGCAGTGACGCCCATCATCTCATGCATGTGATGAGAGCAAAGGCCGGTCAGGAAGTCACGGTAGTGGATGATGAAGGCAGTGTCGCCCGCATGGCAATGACGGCTTTTCGGGAAGATGCGGTGACGCTTGTTTTGCAGGAAAGACTGGCGGCCAATACGGAATCTCCCTTGGAACTGGTGCTGGCTCAGTGCCTGTTGAAGGCCGACAAGATGGATTATGTGGTGCAAAAGGCTGTGGAGCTGGGGGTGACGGAGATTGTCCCCGTCAGAAGCCATAACTGTGTGGTGCGCTACGATGCGAAAAAAGCGGCGGCCAGACAGTCGCGCTGGCAGAAAATCGCTGAGGAAGCAGCCAAGCAATGCGGCAGGACAGCTCTGACAGAGGTGGCTCCAATAACTGACCTGTCAGCTTTATTGCAGTCCTATGGTGGAGAAAATACGGAAATTGTCTTTTGTTACGAAAATGAAGACGAAACTACGGTAAAATCATGTTTGCAGGCTGTAAAGGGCAAGCGTCTTATCCTGCTTATTGGGCCGGAGGGCGGTTTTACCCTTGATGAAGCGGCGCAGGTGCAGTCCGCAGGAGGCCGGGCAGTGACCCTTGGCCCCCGGATTTTACGGGCGGAAACTGCGGCAGTGGCGGCAGTAACGGTTGCCCAGTATGAAAATGGAGATTTAGGATAGGAAGGAAGAATTATATTGCCAAAGGTGGCACTTACGACCTTGGGCTGCAAGGTCAATCAGTTTGAAACGGAAACCATGGAAGGCCTGTTCAAGAAAAGCGGCTATGAAATTGTGCCCTTTGAGGAAAAGGCTGACTTTTACGTGATAAACACCTGCTCGGTGACGAGCCTTGGCGACAGAAAGTCGCGGCAGATTATCCGCCGGGCGCAGCGGACAAATGAGCAGGCCATCATTGCTGTCTGCGGCTGCTATTCGCAGGTTCACCCGGAGGAGATTAAGGCCATTGAGGGCGTGCGTGTGGTGCTGGGTACCAAGGAACGCAGTAAAATCGTGGAGTATGTCGAGCGTGCTGCCCGGGAAGATGGTATATTGGATGAAGTGGGCAATATCATGGAATCCCATGAGTTTGAGGATATTCCCCTCTACGATATGCCTCAGCGTACACGAGCATTTCTCAAGATTGAGGACGGCTGCCAAAACTTTTGTTCCTATTGTATTATTCCCTATGCCCGTGGCCCGGTGAAGTCCCGGCATTTGGATAAGATTCATAGTGAAGCCAGAAAGCTGGTAGAGGCCGGTTTTAAGGAAATCGTACTGACGGGCATACATTTGGGCGCTTATGGCCGCGACCTGCCCGGAGAAGTGAACTTAGCCGATGCCTGCCGGGAAGTGCTGAAGGTGGACGGTCTGAAGCGCCTGCGCCTGAGTTCGCTGGAATCAATAGAAGTTTCGCCGGAATTATTTGAGCTAATCCGCGATGACGAGCGCTTCTGTGCGCATTTGCACCTGCCCTTGCAGGCCGGTTCGGACAGCGTGCTCAAAGATATGAACCGTCATTATGATACGGCGGAGTTTGGGCGGCTGATTGCCCATATTGAGGAGCAGATTCCCGGCGTGGCGGTGTCCACAGATATTATTGTCGGCTTTCCGGGCGAGACGGAGGAGCAGTTTGCCGACAGCCTGAAATTCGTGGAGCAGATGAATTTCTCCCGTATGCACGTTTTCCCCTATTCCCGGCGCAGCGGTACACCGGCAGCGGCGCGTAAAGACCAGGTGCCTGAGCAGGTCAAGAAAGACAGAGCCAGACGAATGCAGGAACTGGCCAATCGCAAGACGGAGGAGTTCCATAAAAGTTTTCTGGGCCAGACCATGCACGTGCTGTTTGAGACCAATACAGAGGGCATTACCGATGGGCTGACGGATAACTATATCCGCGTCTATACGGATTTTCAGGTGAAATGCGGTGATATTTATGCTGTCCGGTTGGAAAAAATTTACCGTGACGGTGTTTGGGGAACTGTAGTCCAATAACAGATAAATTTTCGTTAAAAGCAGGTATTTTGTAATAAAAGTCGAATAATATACCGTATGTGATTGGCAAAGGAGGTGTAAATGATGGCAGATTGTATTTTTTGCAAGATTGCACAAAAGGAGATTCCGTCCACAATGGTGTACGAAGATGAGCAGGTGGCAGCCTTTAAGGACTTAGAGCCGCAGGCTCCGGTGCATGTGCTGATTATTCCGAAGAAGCATGTGGACAGTCTGGCTGCGCTCAAGGCTGAGGACAAGGAACTGGCAGCGCACATTATGGTGGATGTCATTCCGCAGCTGGCTCGTGAACTGGGCGTTGATGAATCCGGTTTCCGTGTGGTAGCAAATACTGGCGCAGAAGGCGGTCAGACGGTCAAACATCTGCATTTCCACCTTCTGGGCGGTCGCTCCATGCAATGGCCCCCCGGCTAAGCGAGTTGTGTGGATTTGTGTTGACATGCTTCGCCCGATTATAGTATAATAGCGTGGTGTAGTTATGAAAACACAAACTCCCATGTTAAGTGGAGGGGGGGAAAAATAGATGGCAAACGAAATTAAAGTTGGTAAAAATGAATCAATCGATAGTGCTCTCCGCCGCTTCAAGCGTATGTCCCAGAAGGCTGGTACTCTGGCTGAAGTGAGAAAACGTGAACATTACGAGAAACCGAGCGTTCGCCGCAAGAAGAAATCTGAGGCAGCTCGTAAGCGCAAGTTCAGATAATTTGCGTGAGACATCTGCAAGTCGCAAGATTTTCAGGTGTCTCTTTTTCTATATGAAGGAAAGTGCAGGAGGATGAATATTATGGCATTGAAAGAACAACTGACCGCTGATATGAAAGAGGCAATGAAGAATCACGAAAAGGAGCGTCTGGCTGTTATCCGCATGGTGCGCGGCGCTATCCGCCAGCAGGAAATCGACGGGCAGAAGGAGCTGAGTGACGATGATGTAATTGCCGTTATCAGCAAGGAAGTAAAAATGCGCCGTGATTCTATGGAAGAATTCCAAAAGGGCAACCGTGATGATTTGGTAGCCAAGACGCAGGGCGAGATTGATGTCCTGCTGCCCTATCTGCCGGCGCAGCTGTCGGAAGATGAGGTGCGCGAGCTGGTGAAAGCTGCCGTGGAGCAGACCGGGGCGGCAACGCCGAAAGATATGGGCAAGGTTATGGGCGTGCTGATGCCGAAGGTCAAGGGGCGTGCTGATGGGAAAATGGTTAATACCATCGTCAAGAGCTTCTTGCAGGGGTAAGATTTGCTAAGACGCCCATAAGGCTGGCAATATTTTTTCTTCGCTGAGACGCAAGCGTCAAACGCTGCGCAAAAACATCACCAGCCTTATGGGCTTAGTGCGATGCTGTTGCTTCGCTGAAACGCAAGCGTTAAACGCCGCAAAAAAACATCACCAGACTTATGGGCTTAGTGTGATGCTGCTGCTTCGCTGGGATAACTGCTTTGCTGTGCAGGGCAGGATTTGGGGGATAATGTGTGGAATAACGTCAAGGGGGGTGAAGTTATGGATATTGCAATAGGTATGCCTGTATTGCAGATGCTTCTGCTGGCGATTATGTTTTTGGCCGTGATGGTGGAGATTAAAACCGGCGGCATGGGAGCAGGAATACTTCTGGGGCTGGTGGCTGCCGGGGTGTTTTGGGGCAGTCAGTATGTGAAGGGGCTTGTTTCCTTATATCAGATTGCCATTTTTATGGGCGGCATTATGTGTATTATCGTGGAAATGCTGCTGCCTACGGTGGGCCTGCTGGCAGGTCTGGGAGTGGCGGCTATGCTTTACAGCGTGGTGCTGGCTCTGGGCGGTGATATTCAGGCTCTGTATGCCATGCTCATTTCCTTTGCGGCGGCTATTGTGATGTTTGCGCTGATTGTGAAGCGGCTGCCATCCAGCAAATTATGGAACAAGGTCGTTTTAAAGGATGAAAGCCGTTCCGAGCGCGGCTATGTCAGTGCAGAGCCGCGTGAATCCCTGCTGGGGGCTACCGGGGAAGTGTTGACAGAATTACGTCCGGCCGGCAGTGTGCGGCTAAACGGCAAGCCTGTGGATGTAGTTTCTGAAGGAGCTTTTATTGCTAAAGGCCAGCAGGTGCAGGTAGTGGCTGTTGAGGGCAATCGTGTGGTAGTAAGACAGGTTTAAGGAGGTTTTGTGCTTATGAGTGGTTTGATTGGTTCCGGCTTTTTACTGGTATTGTTAATTGCCTTTGTAATGATTTTTTTGCATTTTGTTCCCATCGGGCTGTGGATTTCGGCTTTGGCGGCCAATGTGCATGTGGGCATTATGACTTTGGTGGGGATGCGGATGCGCCGTGTGCCGCCTAATAAGATTATCCTGCCGCTGATAAAGGCTAATAAGGCAGGTCTTGATGTGGCGGTAAATCAGCTGGAGGCTCATTATCTGGCCGGCGGTAACGTGGATAAGGTCGTGGATGCCCTTATCGCGGCGCATCGCGCTCAGATTCCGCTGCCCTTTGAGCGGTCGGCTGCCATTGATTTGGCTGGCCGTGATGTGCTGGAGGCCGTGCAGATGAGTGTCAATCCGAAGGTCATTGAGACCCCGGTTGTTTCAGCCGTAGCCAAAAACGGCATTGAGCTGAAAATCAAGGCCCGGGTGACGGTGCGCGCCAACATTGACCGTCTGGTGGGCGGTGCTGGTGAGCCGACGATTATCGCCCGTGTCGGCGAAGGCATTGTCACGACGGTGGGTTCTTCGGAAAGCCATAATGATGTGCTGGCTAATCCCGATGATATTTCCAAAACGGTATTGGGCAAGGGGCTTGATGCCGGGACGGCTTTTGAAATCCTGTCCATTGATATTGCCGACGTGGACGTGGGCCGCAACATCGGTGCAGAACTGCAGACCGACCAGGCCGAAGCCGACAAGCGCATTGCCCAGGCCAAGGCCGAAGAACGCCGCGCTATGGCTGTGGCCAAGGAGCAGGAAATGAAGGCCTATACGCAGGAAATGGAAGCCAAGGTCGTGGAAGCGCAGGCAGAAGTTCCTCATGCTATGGCACAGGCTTTGCGTGAAGGCAAGCTGGGGGTAATGGATTATTACAATCTCAATAATGTACAGGCTGATACGGATATGCGCAATGCCATCAGCACCGGGAACAGCGGCGGCAAGCTGCAGGCTCCCAGCGCACCGGTTAAGGGCTGATAAGGGGGAATACCCATGGATTCCTTTTGGGCTATAATTCTCTTTGTGATTTTTGCGATTATATCCGACAGGACTGGCAAGAAGAAACCTGTGCCCAAACGGCGTGTGCCGAACCCGGGGCGGCGTCCCGTGCCGGATATTTCCGCACCTGACGCAGACCGGGTTGAGAGGGCAAAGCTGGAGATTCCCGAGCTGAAGGGCGCACCCTCGCTGCCGGAGCTGGAAACTGTTTCGCAGGTTCAGGCTGAGGCGGAGATAATCGCCCAGCAGGAGAAGTATCAGGAAATGCTTCGGGAAAAACGCAGGCGTGAGCAGCGTCGGGCAGAAGAAGCGCAGCAGCGTAAGGCTGACAAGGAAGCTGCGGCTGCGGTAATGCCGGGGCTGAACGAAATACAGCAGGCCATCGTCTGGTCGGAAATTCTCGCCAAGCCCCGGGCTTATAGAAGAATCAGGTAAATGAAACAGAGTCACTGCAAAGTGGCTCTGTTTTTATGTCATAAGAGGAAAAAATACGGTTTGGGTGGAACATATTATGGGGGAGGGATTCATGTAAATTATCTGTAAAGAGTTGCATAATTGGTAAATATTTGTTATTGTGTTATACAGACTTTAGGATGGCGATGGCAATGGAAGAAGCAAATTTCAGGCTGGCAGTAATGCTGCGGTGTCCGGGGATTGGCTGCCGTTATATGGGGCAGCTGCTGGAAGAATGTCAGGATGTGGACAGGCTTTGGCAGGCAAGCGGTGCTGAACTGGCTGCCATGGGCAGGCTGCCGCATTCATTGGCACAGCGGCTGGCCGATTTCTGCCGTCAGCATGAGGCAGAGGCAGAGGCGCTGGCGGAGACCTGTGAGAAACGGCAGATAAGCGTTGTATCTTTAATGGAAGAAAACTATCCGCAAGTCCTGCGTGAAATTTACGCGCCGCCTGTACTGCTCTACTATCGCGGTACTTTGGAAGCGGATGCCCGGCGTGTGGCGATGGTAGGCTCCAGAAAGTATTCCGGCTACGGTGAGGCCGCTGCCTTGGAGTTTGCTGAAAAAATTGCCGCTCAGGGCATTACGGTGGTAAGCGGCGCCGCCCGGGGGATAGACACATTTTCCCATCGGGGAGCGCTCAAGGCAGGCCGCACTGTGGCGGTGCTGGGCTGTGGCGTAGATGTGGCTTATCCGTTTGAAAACCGGCATCTTTTAGAGGAGATAGCCGAAAGCGGCGCTGTTATCTCGGAGTACGAGCCGGGCACAAATCCTCTGCCTGCGTATTTTCCTGCCCGTAACCGCATTATCAGCGGACTGTCTGAAGGGACGCTGGTGGTGGAGGCGGCTGCCAAATCCGGTTCGCTTATCACGGCGGAAATGGCGCTGGCGGCAGGACGGGATGTCTATGCCATTCCCGGCAGCATTTACGCGCCGGGATGTACCGGCTGCAACCGGCTTATTCAGCAGGGGGCAAAGCTGGTGCTGACACCGGCTGATGTGCTGGAGGAATTTCAGATTACAGCAGCGCCGGTTAAAAAGAGCCTGAAGCTCCTGCCGGAGGAACGGCAGATTTATCAGGTGCTGTCCTTTGAGCATCCGCTGACCATGGATGAAATCATCATGAGCATGCCGGATGGTGAAATAGCAAATTTATCCTATTGGCTTCTGTCCATGGAGCTTAAGGGGATTGTGATAGAAAACGAAATGCACGGCTTTAGGCGTGCTGAGAGGGAGTGAAGTTTTGGCTGCAGAAAAAGGGAAGACAAGCACTAAGGCCAAGGCAAAGACCAAGAGCAAGGTCAAAAAGACTTTAGTTATCGTGGAGTCACCGGCCAAGGCAAAAACCATAGAAAAATATTTGGGGAAAAAATATATGGTGCGCGCATCCATGGGACATCTGCGCGACCTGCCGAAAAGCCAGTTTGGTATCGATGTGGACAATGATTTTGCCCCTAAATATATAAATATCCGCGGTAAAGGCGATTTAATCAAGGCGCTGAAAAAGGATGCCAAGAATGCCGATAAAGTTTATCTGGCAAGCGACCCTGACCGTGAGGGGGAAGCTATTGCCTGGCATCTGGCCTTTATTCTGGGGCTGGATGCTGATAAGGACTGCCGTATCGTCTTTAATGAGATTACCAAACCGGCCATTCAGGAGGCGGTAAAACATCCCCGGCATATCAATATTGATCAGGTGGATGCCCAGCAGGCACGGCGTATGCTGGACCGCATTGTGGGCTATAAGCTCTCGCCGCTGCTCTGGCGCAAGGTGCGCAAGGGCTTGTCGGCCGGACGCGTGCAGTCGGTAACGGTAAAGCTGATTTGCGACAGGGAAAAGGAGATACAGGCCTTTGATTCGGTGGAATACTGGACTGTCGGCATGAAGCTGCGCAAGGATAAATCCGCCATGTTTGAGGCAGAACTCACCCATGTGGATGAGGAGAAACTGGCCTTGCATACGGAGACGGAAACGGAAGCGCTGGTGGCTGATTTTGTCAAACAGCCATTGACGGTAAAAACGGTGAAGAAGAGCGAGCGCAAGCGCAAACCGGCGGCACCATTTACCACCAGCTCCCTGCAGCAGGATGCGGCCCGGAAACTGGGCTTCACTTCCCGCAAGACCATGATGCTGGCGCAGCAGCTGTACGAAGGCATTGACATGGGCCGTCAGGGCGCTGCCGGTCTTATCACCTATATGCGTACCGACTCTACCCGTCTGTCGGACGTGGCACTGGCTGAGGTGCGCAGCTACATAGAGAATTCCTTTGGTGCGGAATACATGCCGCCCAAGGCCAATATCTATGTGACGGGGAAAAAGGCGCAGGACGCTCACGAAGCGATTCGTCCGACAAATGTCAATCTCACGCCGGACGTGGTGGAAAAATACTTAAACCGCGACCAGCTGAAACTGTATACCCTGATTTGGCAGCGGTTCACCGCCAGCCAGATGGTACCGGCGGTTTACGATACCATGAGCATTCAGATTCAGGGCGGCAAACGTTATCTGGCCAAGGCCTCCGGCTCCAAGCTGAAATTTGCCGGTTTTACGGCGGTGTATGCCGGAGCCGATAGCAATAAAAAGGAAAAGGATGTGCTGCTGCCGGATCTATCCGAGGGCGATGAACTAAATATCGCCAAGATGCTGCCCCAGCAGCATTTCACAGAGCCGCCTCCGCGCTATAATGATGCGTCTTTGGTAAAGACGCTGGAAGAAAAGGAAATTGGCCGCCCAAGTACCTATGCGCCGATTATTGAAACCATTCAGGCCCGCGGCTATGTGCAGCGCATTGACAAGCATTTCCAGCCCACGGAACTGGGCTTTGTGGTGGTGGATATGCTGGAGGAATACTTTAAATCCATCGTCGATGTGAAATTTACCGCTGATTTGGAAAATGAGCTGGATGAAATTGCCGAGGGCAAGGTTGACAAGAACCAACTGCTGCGGGAATTTTATGACCCCTTTGCCAAAACTCTGGCGGATGCCGATGAAGCGATTGGCCATGTGGAGCTGCCGGAGGAAGTCTCCGATGTGCCCTGTGATATCTGCGGCCGCATGATGGTGGTTAAGCAGGGACGCTATGGCAAGTTTTTGGCCTGCCCCGGTTTCCCGGACTGCCGTAATACCAAGCCGCTGCTCATTGACACCGGGGTGAAATGCCCCAAGTGCGGCGGAGCCATCGTGGAGCGCAAATCTCACCGGGGCCGCAAGTTCTACGGCTGTAAAAACTATCCGGAATGTGACTATACGACATGGGATCAGCCCCAGCAGGAAAAATGCCCTGAATGCGGTGCTTTTCTGCTGAAACATCACTATAAGAATGGCCGGGGGCTGACCTATTGCAGCAATGACGACTGCAAGACCCGTATCAACCATCCCATCAATAAAGAGCTGGAAAAGATGCGCCAGCGGGCCGAGGCTAAGAAAGCCAAAGAAGCAGAGGCAGCGGCCGAATCTGAGAAGAAAAGCACTAAGACTAAGAAATAAGACAGGATAGCATAATGAAAAAGGTAATAATCATAGGCGCCGGACTATCAGGCGCCGAGGCTGCATGGCAGGCGGCCAATCGGGGGGCGCAGGTGACGCTCTATGAAATGCGCCCGGAAAAATCCACGCCGGCGCACAAGACGGCGGATTTTGCCGAACTGGTCTGCAGTAATTCCCTGCGCGGCGCAGGCCTGGAAAATGCGGTGGGCGTGCTGAAAGAGGAAATGCGCCGTCTGGGTTCCATTGTCATGGAAGCTGCCGATGCCACCAGGGTTCCGGCAGGCGGCGCTCTGGCCGTTGACCGTCATGGTTTCAGCCGGTACATTACGGACAAAGTGGGGGGACACCCCAATGTTACGGTCGTGCATAAAGAACTGACGGAAATTCCCCTGTCAGAGGATGCCATTACCATCGTGGCCAGCGGCCCTTTGACAGAGGGAAAACTGGCGGAGGAAATTGCAAGGCTTACAGGCGATGATTCCCTGTATTTCTACGATGCGGCGGCCCCGATTGTCAGTCTGGAATCGGTTGACATGTCAAAGGCCTATCGCGCATCCCGATATGGCAAGGGCGAGGCCGCCTATATCAACTGTCCCATGACCAAGGAAGAATATGAAGCCTTTTGGACGGAACTGGTAAATGCGGAAAAAGCGCCGACCAAGGACTTTGAAAAGGAAAAATTCTTTGAAGGCTGTATGCCCGTGGAGGTTATGGCCAGCCGCGGACAGGACACGCTGCTCTTTGGCCCGCTAAAGCCTGTGGGGCTGGAACACCCGGAAACGGGCGTGCGGCCCTATGCGGTGGTACAGCTCAGACAGGACAATGCTTCGGCTACGCTTTATAATATTGTCGGTTTTCAGACGCATTTGAAATGGCCGGAACAGCGCCGGGTCTTCGGTATGATTCCGGGACTGGAGCAGGCAGAGTTTTTGCGCTATGGCGTAATGCACCGCAATACCTTCCTGAATTCACCCCGGCACATGCGTCCGACCTTCCAGTTTAAGGACATTGACAATCTGTTCTTTGCCGGGCAGATGACGGGCGTGGAAGGCTATGTGGAGTCAGCGGCTTCCGGCCTTGTAGCCGGTGTCAATGCCGCCCGTATGGCTGAGGGCAAAGCACCGCTGGTATTCCCGGAGGAAACCTGCCACGGTGCTCTGGCGCACTACATCACCACCAGTGAGGCCAAGCATTTCCAGCCTATGAATGTGAACTTTGGCATTTTGCCCGCCATTGTCATGCGCAATGAAAAAGGCAAAATCATCAAGGATAAAAAAGCTAAGAAAATGAAACTTGCTGAGCGGGCTTTACAGGCCATTGAGGACTTTAAGCCGGCTATTGGAGGCTGATTACAGTGGAAACACAATTTCATGCAACGACAATCTGCGCGGTACGCAAAAATGGCAAAACGGCTATCGCCGGTGACGGTCAGGTGACTTTCGGAGAGCACACCATTATGAAGGCCAATGCCCGGAAAGTCCGCCGCCTCTATCATAATCAGGTGCTGGCCGGGTTTGCCGGTTCCGTGGCAGATGCCTTTACCCTCTTTGAAAAGTTTGAGGCCAAGCTGGAAGCCTATAATGGCAATTTGCAGCGCGCGGCTGTCGAGCTGGCCAAGGAGTGGCGCACGGATAAAATCCTGCGCAAGCTGGAGGCGCTGCTGCTGGTGGCGGACAAGGATACCATGCTGATGCTTTCTGGCAACGGCGAAGTCATTGAGCCGGACGGCGATGTGGCAGCCATTGGCTCCGGCGGTTTTTACGCACTGTCGGCAGGCCGGGCGATGGCCAAGCACACGGACATGACAGCCGGGGAAATCGCGAAAGAAGCCTTGTCCATTGCCGCTGATATCTGTGTCTTTACCAATCATAACATCAAGGTGGAGGAACTGGACTAAATGGAAAATTTTGGAACGAATGAACAGACTCCGCGCCAGATAGTGGAGGAACTGAATAAATACATCGTAGGTCAGGACGAAGCAAAAAAATCCGTGGCCATTGCCCTGCGCAACCGCTGGCGCAGCCGCAAGCTCTCGCAGGATATGCAGGAGGATGTGGTGCCCAAAAATATTTTGATGATTGGTTCCACCGGCGTAGGCAAAACAGAAATTGCCCGGCGTTTGGCCAAACTGGTCAATGCCCCCTTTATCAAGGTGGAGGCGACCAAGTTCACCGAGGTGGGCTATGTGGGCCGGGATGTGGAATCCATCGTGCGCGATCTGGCAGAAACCTCCGTGCGGATGGTACGCCGCCAGCGTCTGGACGCTGTGCAGGACAAGGCCAAGGAAATGGCCGAAGAACGGATTCTCGATGTGTTTGTCCCCGAGCCGAAGAAAAATACCAATCCGCTGGGGCGGCTCTTTGGCGGCTCCGATGATGAGCAGGAACAGGAAGAACCTAAGGAACCCAAGTATCAGGCAGGCCGTGACTGGGTACGCAAACGTCTGGAAAAGGGCGAGCTGGAGCAGGAAACCATCGAAATTGATGTAGAGGATACCGGCAAGCCCATGGTGGGGATGTTTGCCGGTTCCAGCCTTGAAAGCATGGGCGACAACATTCAGGATATGATTGGCAACCTCATGCCCAAGCGTCACCGTAAACGCAAAGTGACTGTAGAGCAGGCCAGAAAGATTTTTACCCAGGAAGAAGCGGAAAAGCTGGTGGACATGGAAGCGGTGGCTGATGAAGCCATCCGTGTTGCCGAGTACAGCGGCATTGTCTTTTTGGATGAAATTGACAAAGTTGCAGTCAAGGGCAACTCTTCCGGCGCTGATGTGTCCCGTGAGGGCGTGCAGCGCGATATCCTCCCCATTGTGGAAGGCTCTACCGTGATGACAAAGTACGGCCCCTTAAAGACCGACCATGTGCTGTTCATTGCCGCCGGTGCGTTCCACATGGCAAAGCCCTCGGATTTGATTCCCGAGCTGCAAGGGCGTTTCCCCATCAGAGTGGAACTCAAATCCCTGCGCAAGGAAGACTTTGAGAAAATCCTGACAGAGCCGCAGAATGCTCTGCTGAAGCAGTATAAAGCCATGCTGGCTACGGAAGGCGTGGAACTGGAATTTAAGGACGAGGCCATTGGCCGTCTGGCCCAGCTGGCCTGTGATGTCAATGAGCAGGCCGAGGACATTGGTGCCCGCCGTCTCCACACGCTGCTGGAAAAGCTGCTGGAGGAAGTGAGCTTCACGGCGCCTGAACTCACGGAAAAGCACGTCGTTATCGACGCTGCTTATGTGGACAAGCAGCTGGCAGACATTGTTGTGAACCGGGATTTGTCGCAATTTATTCTGTAAAATTGGTGAAGAGAGGAATCTTTAGCAGGATTCCTCTCTTCATTGCCAAAAATAATAAGAAAATTTAATTAAAAATATTATTCAGCATCTATGATTATTTTGAAAAATATGATAAAATATTTACAGATGTGTATAAGACGGTCAGCCTTGGCGTTATGACTGTCAAAATATTTTGGTAAAGGAGCAGAGCTAATGGCAACACTGTTAGAAAAAACAAGAAAGATAAACCGTCTCCTGCAACGCTCGGAGAATGTGGAGTACGATGGAATTTCCCGGGTTCTCAGCAATGTTCTCAATGCTAATGTCTATATAACCAACAAGAAGGGCAAAGTCTTTGGCTATGCCTTTATTGATGACTTTGAATGTGACATGATGGTCGACAAGGTGATCAATCAGGGCGAATTCCCGAAGGCTTATGTGAACTGGCTGATGCGCATGGACGAAACGAATGCCAATCTTCACTCCAAGACCGGAATGTGCGCTTACGAGGAAAATACCAAGTGCATGTTCAACGGCAAGAATACCACCATCGTTCCTATCTATGGCGTGGGCGAACGCATCGGTACGCTGATTGTGGCCAAGTATGATGAAGAGTTCAGCGATGAGGATTTGCTGCTCTGCGAGTACGGCGCTACGGTAGTAGGTATGGAAATGCTGCGCGATCACGCAGAAAAAATTGAAATCGAAGCTCGCAAGAAGGCAACGGTACAGATTGCCTTGAATACGCTGTCCTATTCCGAGAGCAAGGCCGCCAGAGCCATTTTGGAAGCATTGACCGACCCCGAGGGCGGCACGACTATCGTGGCCTCCAAAATAGCCGATGAAGTCAAGATTACCCGGTCGGTAATCGTCAATGCCCTGCGCAAGTTCGAGTCTGCCGGGGTTATCGAATCCAAGTCTCTGGGCATGAAGGGCACGAATATCCGCGTCCTCAACGAGTTCCTGATGGACGAAGTGCGAAAACTGAAGGTCTGATAACGAGGCAAGAAAATGTTCCCCACCTCAGCAGGTGGGGGCACGAATACCAAAACAGGCGGCGAGCATATCTCTCGCCTCGTTGCGAAGCGAAGCTAGTCCTTTAGGGAAACGCCAAGAGGAAGTTTTGCCTATGGCAAAACTGGAACAACGGCGTTATAAATACAGAAGCAAAGGCTGGCGTTGTAGGCGCCGGTCTTTTTTTATTGCTAAAAAACAATATTATACTTGTTTAAATGAGAAAAAAATGCTAAAGTTGGGAAGGAGTTATAACCATTATGTAGAAAATAAATAAAAGGCAACTTTAGAGAGTGAATCGGAAAGGGGTGTGATTCCGGCATGCTGGATCAGATTATGAATTCTGCAAACTTCGACTATCTGTCACGGGGAATGTCAGCAGCTAATCTGCGGCAGGAGGTTATCAGCAACAATATCGCCAACGTGAATACTCCGCATTTTAAGCGCAGTGCGGTGAACTTTGAAGACCTGCTGGCCAAGGAACTGCATCTTGATGATGACGGCAGGCGTTTGGCAATTGTGCGCACCCATGACCGCCATCTGCCCATTCCCATACATGGAAAGGTACACGCGGTGATTGAAGAAGACCAGACTACGACCATGCGCGTTGATGACAACAACGTGGACATTGATATTGAAATGGCCACCCTGTCCAAGAATCAGCTTTATTATAACGCTATGGCTACACAGCTGGGCGGGTACATGACGAAATTGAAAAATGTTATCACCAGCGGACAGAGTTAAGGAGCAGGTATGTTCCTAAGCTGGCGGTAGAAAGAGTACAGGAATGAGACTATGAGTATGTTTTTGGGGATAGATGCAGCAGCTTCGGGGCTTACTGCCGAGCGGCTGCGTATGGACGTTATTTCAAACAATATCGCTAATGCCAATACGACCCGGACGGAAGGGGGCGGTGCCTATCACCGCCGGTATGTGATTTTTGAGCCGCGGACCAAGAATACGGGGCCGTTCCAGTCATTTTTGCAGCGTTCCATGAACAAGCTGCAGGCTGGTGACGGTGTACGGGCTACCCGGATTGAAAGCGATGATACGCAGGGACCACTGGTTTATGACCCGGGACATCCCGATGCCAATGCAGACGGCTATGTGGAGCGCCCGAATATCAATGTCGTGGCGGAAATGGTGGATATGATTACGGCTTCCAGAGCTTATGAAGCCAACACCACCACCATAAATGCGGCCAAGGCCATGGTGACCAAGGCTTTGGATATGGGGAAATAACAACCTTGTTTTGAGAGGGTAAAGATATGGAGATAGCAGCATTACAAATGACTCCGGTCAAGATGCACGCAGAAAGCCATTTGGGAGAGACGCAGGAACCAAAGGAAGTAAAGAGCTTTGGTGCGTATCTTAAAGACGCTTTAAATAAAACCAATGCTTTGCAGCTGGAATCTGACCGTCAGAACGCCCTGCTGGCAGCAGGCCGGGTTGAGGATGTATCTCAGGTGGTCATTGCCAGCCAGAAGGCGGAAATAGCCTTGCAATTAACCCTTCAATTAAGAAACCGTGCGATGTCAGCTTATCAGGAAATCATGCGCATGCAGGTGTAACGGCTAAGATAGTGTAATTCAGCGTGAAGGGATTGAGATCATGGGAGATTGGAAAGAGCGGTATAAGGAGCTGCTGGAACGATTCAGCAAGCGCCAGCGTTATATTATGCTGGGGTCCGCTTTGGCTATTCTCATTGCCATCGTCGGTGTAAGTGCGTGGTATGGCAATAAACCGGACATGGTTCCCCTGTTTACCAACATGGAAACCAAAGACGCCGGCGAAGTAGCTGCGAAACTGAAAGAAGCCAAAATTGAATACGAAGTCCAGGAAACGCGCCAAGGCACCACAATCATGGTTCCGTCACGGGACGTGCATAATGCACGTCTGGATTTGTCAACTCAGGGCCTGCCTCGTGGCAACAAAGGCTTTGAAATCTTTGACGATAGCAAGCTCGGGGTCACGGAGTTCCAGAACAAGGTAAATTACCTGCAGGCTCTGCAGGGTGAGCTGACCCGTACTATCGAACAGATTGCCGCTGTGGAAAAGGCCCGTGTCCATATTGTGCTGCCCGAGGACAGCCTGTATAAGAAAAATGAAAAGCCGGCTACGGCTTCTATCATGCTCCATTTAAGACCGAATATGGAGCTGTCCAAGAAAGAAATCAAGGGCATTGTCAATCTGGCCGCCAACAGCGTCCGGGGCTTAAAACCGGAAAATATCACGGTCATTGACGATACGGGGAAGATTTTGAACGACCCCGACGAAAATGATGAACAGAACGTCACGGCCAAGACCATGACCCAGCTGGATATGACCAAAAAGATTCAGGACAATATCCAGAAAAATGTGCAGTCCATGCTGGATCAGTCCATGGGTGAGGGCAAGGCCTTTGCCCGGGTCAGCGTGGAACTGGATTTTGACGACCGTACCACTGACAAGCAGACATTTACTCCTGTGGTGGATGATTCCGGTATTATCCGCAGCCAGCAGGATGTCAGTGAGACGTATAACGGCACTTCCAACCAGCCGGGCGGAGCTGCCGGGGTTCAGTCCAACGTACCCGGCTATGTGGCGCAGAATGCCAATGCCAATGCCGAGTATGAGAAAAAGGAATCAACGAAAAACTTTGAAATAAACGAAGAAAAGTCCAAGGTGGTAGCAGCTCCCGGCTCCATCCGCCGCTTGACGGTAGCTGTGCTGGTAAACGATGATGTTACCCCCACTCAGCGTGAGAGCATCATGCGGACGGTGAGCAGCGCTGCCGGCATCAATACGAACCGCGGCGACACAATTTCTGTTGAACCGCTGCCTTTCAGCACGGAGCTTCGCGACCGCCGGGCCGCAGAAGAAAAGGCTGCCAAAGACCGGGAAGACATGATTTTCTACGGTACGATTGCGGCCATCCTGCTGGTGCTGGCTGCTATCGGCGGTTATCTCTACTATCGCCGCAAGAAAAAGCTCGAAGCTATTGCGGCCGAACAGGAGAGAATCCGTCAGGAGGAGGAAGCAAGGAAGAAGTTGGAAGAAGAAGAGCGCGCAGCTTTGCTGGCTGCTGGTGCTTTGGAACCTGATGAACTCTCGGAAGAGGAGCAGCAGCATCTCACCGAAAAACAGACTCTCCAGCAGCTCATCGACCAGAAACCGGCAGAAGTGGCTATGCTTATCAAAACTTGGCTTGCGGAGGAATAATAAATGGCACTTGAAGATATGTATGGAGATAGTGAATCTGAGTTCACAAATACGGAAAAAGCGGCCATTTTGTTTATCGCTTTGGGGCCAGAGTATTCGGCCAAGCTGTTTCAACATCTGGCCGACGATGAAATTGAGCGCATAACGCTGGAGATAGCTAACCATAAAAAGGTCAGCGCTCAGGTGAAGTCTCAGGTGGTCAGTGAATTTTATCAGATGGCTATGGCCAGCGATTATCTGTCCACCGGCGGCTTGGAATATGCTCAGAATGTTTTGGAGAAGGCTCTGGGCTCGGAAAAGGCCATGGAGATTCTCAACCGCCTTACCACGAGCCTGCAGGTTCGGCCTTTCGATTTCCTGCGCAAGACCGACCCTTCCCAGCTCATGAACTTTATCAACAACGAACATCCTCAGACCATTGCGCTGATTATGGCGTATCTGGATCCCGATCAGGCGGCTACCGTTTTGGGCTCCTTGTCGCCTGAGGCACAGGCAGACGTTGCCAAGCGTATTGCCCAGATGGACAGGACGTCACCGGATGTTATCCGCGAGGTAGAGCGTGTGCTGGAACGCAAGCTTTCTTCGCTGGTTACGCAGGACTTCACCACGGCAGGCGGTGTCAAAGCCATCGTGGAAGTGCTCAACCGTGTGGATCGCACCACAGAAAAATCCATTATCGAAACCTTGGAAGTGGACAATCCGGAACTGGCCGAGGAAATCAAACGCCTCATGTTCGTATTCGAGGATATCGTCCAGCTGGACGACCGTTCCCTGCAGATGGTTCTGCGCGAAGTGGATACCAAGGATTTGTCCCTGGCCCTCAAGGCAACGCCGCAGGAAGTGGCCGACAAGGTCTACAAGAATATGTCGAAACGTGCTGCCGATATGCTCCGCGAAGAAATCGAGTTTATGGGCCCGGTGAAGATTCGCGACGTCGAGGAGGCACAGCAGAAGGTCGTCAATGTCATCCGCGTACTGGAAGACAAGGGCGATATCGTAGTATCGCGTGGACAGGGAGACGAGATGATTGTCTAGGGTTATCAAAGCCGCTATATGGGAGGAGAATCCGCATCTTATCCATACCCCCGAGCCGCCTAAGCCCGAGGCCGTGGCGGCTGAGAACGATGGTCTGGATGAGGAAGCCCGCGCCCACATGCTGGCAGAAATTGCGGCCAAGGAGCAGCGGGCTATCCAGCTGCTCAAAGATGCCAAGGTAGAAGCCGAAATAATCAAACAGGAGGCTCAGACAGAGCGGGAAAACCTGCTGGCTGAGGCTCAGGCAGAAATTGAACAGGAAAAATTAAAGGCCTCTCAGGAAGGACGCAATGAAGGCTATGAAGCCGGCTATAAGGATGGCGCCGACAAGGTCAGGGAAGAGATGGCGGAAAGCATCGCTGAGGCCAATTCTCTGGCGGAGAAAACCCTGCAGGATGCCAAGACAGCCACCAGAGACTATATCCAGCAGGCCGAGCAGGATATGGTCAGGATTGTGATGGCCGTGGTGGAAAAGATTCTGCCGCAGCATTTCATTGATGCCCCACAGGTGGTACTGCCCCTTGTTCAGGAGGCTATTTTAAAGGTCAAAGACCAGAAAGAGCTTAAAATTCATGTGGCGCCGCAGGATTATGACTTGCTGCTTTTGGCGCGCAATGAGCTGCGCGGCCTGCTGACTTACGGCGATGCGACCATCGAGATAAACTCCGATGGCAGTATGCAGCCGGGGGATTGTCTGATAGAAACGCCCAACGGCACGGTGGATGCCCGTCTGGCCACTCAGATAGAGCTGGTGAGACAGGCCGTTAAGGATGTAATGTTATAGCCCGAGGGCTGGATGGTGAAGGATATGGATACACATGGTGGAATAGAAAATTTCCGGCTTAACATTGATAAATTCATTGATGCCATCCATGACTGTTCCAGTGTCAAGCTCACCGGCAAGGTTACTCAGGTCATCGGTTTGGTCATTGAATCCCAAGGGCCGACGGTCAGCGTCGGGGAGCTTTGCTATGTAAGTTCCCATACGCCGGGCGTACCGCCGATACCTGCCGAAGTCGTAGGCTTTCGGGAAGGTTATGTCATGCTGATGCCTGTAGGTGAAATGCAGGGTATCGGCCCGGGCTGTGAGGTGACTTCCTCGCAAAAGATGCTGAATGTCAAGGTGGGGGAAGAACTTTTGGGCCGGGTTCTTGACGGTCTCGGCAACCCCATTGACGGCAAGGGGCCAATCCTGTGCAAAAAGGAATATTCCCTGCAGGCAGATCCACCTCATCCCTTGTCACGTCCGCGTATTCACGAAAGTTTGTACGTGGGGGTACGGGCGATAGACGGCCTTATCACCATGGGGGAAGGTCAGCGTATCGGCATTATGGCCGGTTCCGGCGTAGGAAAATCTACGCTGCTGTCCATGATTGCCCGTAACACGGAGGCTGATATCAGCGTCATTGCCCTTATCGGTGAGCGTGGCCGTGAGGTTCGCGACTTCATCGAGCGCGATTTGGGCGAAGAGGGTATGAAGCGCTCCGTGGTTGTGGTCGCAACCTCTGACCAGCCGGCGCTGGTGCGCATAAAAGGCGCCATGACTGCCACCGCCATTGCCGAGTATTTCCGCGACCAGGGGCGGAAGGTCATTTTGATGATGGATTCCGTTACCCGTTTTGCCATGGCTCAGCGTGAGGTCGGACTGACCATTGGCGAGCCGCCGGCAACCCGTGGTTATACGCCCTCCGTATTTGCCATGCTGCCCCGGCTGCTGGAACGGGCCGGCACCAATGCCACCGGCTCCATTACCGGTATCTACACGGTGCTGGTTGACGGTGATGACATGAATGAACCCATTGCCGATGCCGTGCGTTCGATTCTTGACGGGCATATAGTCCTGTCCCGTGCCATTGCGGCACAGAATCACTTCCCGGCCATTGATATCATGCCCAGCGTCAGCCGTGTCATGAATGAGGTGGTATCGCCGGAACACCTGAAAGCTGCCCAGCAGATGCGGCAGCTGATGGCGGTTTACCGCGATGCCGAAGATTTGATACACATCGGGGCTTATGTAAAGGGCTCCAGCGCCAAGATTGATGAATCCATTCAGAAGATAGATTCGATAAATGAATTTTTATGTCAGGGCATCTATGAGGTAGACACCTACGAGGAGACCGAAGAAAAGCTGATTAAGATTTCCGGGTGATGGCGATGAAAAAATTCAAATTTCAGCTGGAAACCCTGCTGAGGGTCACACGGCGCAAGAAAGATGATGCCGAGCGCGATTTTGCCGAAGCCTCCCGTAAGCTGGAAGAAGCCCGTGAGGGGCTGAATACCCTCATGGCTGAAATGCAAAAGGGGCAGCGCGATTATGATGCGCTGGCGCAGGAAGGCGTGAGGGTGACGGTAGGCCGCCTGATGGCCTTCAACAGTTTCTTTGCCTGGAAACGTGAGCAGATTGAAATGCAGCAGGGCATTGTCCTGCAGATGAAAGGCGAAAAACAAAAGAAACTCAAAGCCCTGATGGAGGTCATGAGTTATTTAAAAAGTATTGAACAGCTTAAAGAACGTCGCTGGCAGGAGTATCAGACAGAAGCCCTGCAGGAAGAACAGAAGATGCTGGATGAAATCGGCTTGCAGCTGACCATGCGTCACAAGCGACAGGAGGTTGAAGCATCATGATGGATTTGACGGGAGTACGCCAGGTACAGGCAAGGATTGCCCAACTGCAGGAACGGTTTGGCATGCCGCTAAAAATTCCCGGCGCTGATTTTTCCAAGACTTTGGAAAAGGAAATGCAAAAAGCAGCAAGAACGGATGCCGGCAAGGAAATAGCGTCAGTTCAGAATACGGCTAAGACAGCCGCAGCGGTTTCTGTTGACCCTACGCCGCGTGTCCTTGAAAATATGCCGCTGGCTGACCAGAGTTTAAGCAGCTTAATTGATGCGGCGGCGCATAAATATCAGGTTGACCCTAAATTGGTAGCAGCTGTTGCTGAGGTGGAGTCAAACGGCAGCCAAAGCGCTGTATCTTCGGCAGGCGCCATCGGCGTGATGCAGTTAATGCCGGACACGGCGGCATCACTGGGCGTTGACCCCTATGACAAACAGCAGAATATCGAAGGCGGTGCCAAATACCTGCGGCAGATGCTTGATACCTTCGGCGGCGATGTGAAAAAAGCTGTGGCCGCTTATAACGCCGGCCCCGGAGCTGTCAGGGATTACGGCGGCGTACCGCCCTACAGGGAAACGCAGAACTATGTGAGCAAGGTACTGGATATCTACAGATAAGAGGTTGGTAGGATAATGGCAGAGAAGAAGAAAAAAAAGAAAAAAGGGAAAAAAATAGTAAAAGTGCTATTGGTACTCTTCCTGCTGTTAGTGCTGATTATCGCCGGCTTTGCGCTGGGGATTTACCTGCGGCTCTTTGATACTCAGGAGGCCAATGAAAAGCTGAAACTTTATGATTTGCCTGTGGTTGGGCAGTACTTCGTCCGTCCGGCACCCACGGAGGCGGAAATGGAAAATGCTCCGGTGGAGGATGCCAAGATAAACACCAAGGATAAGGACGATAAGAAAGATGGCAAAAAAGAAAATAAAAAGCTGGTAATATCCAAGGAAGATATCGAAAAACAGGTGAAAGAACGCGAGGCTGCGGAAAAGAAACGCGTGTCCAAACTGGCCCGGCTTTACAATCAGATGAAACCCAAGGATGCGGCCAAGGCCTTGGACGCTCTTGATGATGATATGTGCATTGCCATCCTGCAGCGCATGGATGAATCCGTAGTGGCCAAGATAATGTCCGAGTTTGAGGAAGAGAAAACGGCTCGCATCACCCAGATAATGTATGCAGGCACGCGGAAAAACGTCAACACGGAAGAAGAAGTCCGCAAGATGCTGGAAGAACAGCAGAAAAAGAAGGATGAAGCCCAGCAAAATCAGCAGGCGCAATGAGAAATTTATGGCGATGGAAAATGTTTTCGCGAAAAATGTTTTCCATTGCTTTTATTTTTATAAAAATTAAATTTAAGTTGCCGGGAGATTTGACCGATAAATACCATGAAGAGGAGGTGATTTAGTGAATACAGCAAATGTAATGGCTATTTCTCCCAAGCCCGGTACCCCGGATAAAATCCAGCCGGCAAGGACAGCGAGCAAAGCTGGCGGGGATACGGTAAGTCAGGAAAAGGATTCCTTTGGCGAGGTTCTGGGAAGAGCCGGAGAAGATGTAACAGGGAAAGTACCACAATCGCCGACTAAGGCACAACAGGGAAGTGACAAGGCAGAAACCGGTGCTGACAAAAACAATGTAAATGCAGAAGCAAAATCCGTAAACGATATCGCAGCAGACGTCAAGGAAAATCTTAGCGAAGAGATACCGGAGACTGTAAAAAATATGGCTGGGCAGGCGGCGCTGCTGAACTTTACCACCGAGGGCAAAAACCAGCTGGTGGCAGAGATTGAGCCGGAAGCCGCAGCGAAGGTTGATTTGCAAAGCCTGATACCGCAATCAGCGGAGACCATGCAGAAGAACAAAACCTTCCTGGCGATGCTGTCAGGCCAGCAGATACAGCCAGTAGCAGATGGTAATACCAAAGAACAGGCCCTTAATGTTGATTCACTACAAACGCAGCTGTGGGGACAGGCGCAGAATAAGCAGCCCGTTACCGTGCTGGAGGTTCAGTTAAACAATCATCAGCTGGCAAATCAGCTCGAAGAACAGTTGCCGCCGCTGAGTGAAGAACCGCAGCAGCCTATCTTTAAGGGTGACAGTGTAGCGTTACAGGTCAAAGAAACGCCTACATTAGTGCAGTCTGATGTGAACACTGTAAATATGCTGGATGGTGGCAAGGATACGTTATTTAATGCCAAAGGAATGGCACTTCCTGAGCAGAGCGAACAGACGATGCCGTCAATGCCTGTTGGGGGAGTGAATAAACCAGCAGAACTGCAGGATAATCTGAGCCGTACCATAGCTCCGGCAGCCGTGACACCACCGCCCCAAAAGGAAGAAGCACAGAGCAGCAATCCCTTGGCCGGTGTCAATGTAGTCGTTGAAGAGGACGTTCCCCCGGTAATGCCGGGAATGGAGGCGCGGCAGTTTGCCAATCAGCAGAATGGACAGCGCCAGCAGGCTCCACAGCAGGAAATAATCACGGATGAGGGTGAAGCTGTCACCCAGCTGGCAGAAGAGGCCGTGGGTGACAAGGCTCCGGTGAGGAGCAGTCAGCCGGCGCAGCAATCAGCCGCCAGTGAGCCGGTGAGCATGTTCCAGCAGAGCTTGAACGACAGCATCCGCGGTCTTGACAGGCCGGCTGATGTACAGGATGTCAGAGCACCGCAGGATGATTTCAATGTGCCCCGGCAGATAATCGAGCAGGCAAGGCTTCTGCGCCGTGGCGAAGACACCCAGATGGTCATCAAGCTCAACCCGGAGCATTTAGGCGAGCTGACCTTGAAGGTTTCCGTCAGCGCGAATGGCGCGGTCAACGCATCCTTCCACAGTGACAATGCTCAGGTCAGGGCGATTATCGAAAACACGCTGGTGCAGTTGAAGCAGGAGCTCAACAATCAGGGCTTGAAGGTTGATAACGTAGATGTCTATGCAGGCCTTGGCGATGGCCAGCTGCCTCAGGGCGAAGGCCAGCAGGCATGGCAGCAGAATCAGGGTCGGCATGGCACAGGTACAGGCAATGTGGTCAGCATCGGCGGCGTGGAAGAGTATGGTGAAGATACTGCAGTCACGGCTGCTGCTGCTGCAGAATCTCAGGCCGCAGCCGAGGGTGTAGATTACAGAATTTGACGAGAAGGTGAAAAATGTGGCCAATACACTAAACACTATTACCGTAGATGGCGTAACACAGACTTTGGAAAGCTATCAGGCATCCCAGACACAGAAAGCAACGGATAACAGCGCCTTGGGCAAGGACGCTTTCTTGCAGCTTTTGGTTACTCAGATGAAATATCAGGACCCACTTGACCCACAGGATAACGGTGAATATCTGGCTCAGCTGGCACAGTTCTCCGCCCTTGAGCAGATGACCAACGTAGCTGACGGGCTGGGTGATGTGTCCAAACTGGTGGGCAACATTGATACCTCTGTACTGGTAGGCCAGCTCAGCAATATGATTGGCAAGGATGTACAGTGGATTAAGGAAGAATCGTCCACCGATGAAAACGGCAAGGTCACGACTACCAATACAACTATGGAAGGTGTGGTGACAGGCGTCAGCATTTCCGATGGCTCGCCCACGATTATCGCCGATGTAAACGGCACGAAGCACAAGGTGACCATCAGCGAAATCAGCCGTATCGGTGATAGCACCTGAACAGTCAAAACCGCATAAGGGAGGAGTCATATCATGGATGATACGAGAGTTTTTATGGGCACAATGCCCATCCTTCCAACTCAGGGACGAAGCGCAAAACTGTCAGCGGAACAGGGGCAGCAGTCCTTAGGACAGCTCAGTTTTCAGGCGTATCTTAAAAGTGCAAGGGAGAAGCAGTCACAGAATGTGACCTTCTCCTCCCATGCACAGAGCCGCCTGCAGGAGAGAAATATAAACCTGACAAATGAGGATTTGGCCCGGCTCAATTCCACCGTTGACAAGCTGGCGCAAAAGGGAGCGAGAGAATCTCTCGTTTACATGCAGGAGGTGGCGCTGGTCGTCAGCGTAGCCAACCGCACGGTAATCACCGCCCTCAATAAATTGCAGGGGGCAGACAACATTATAACGAATATTGATAGTGCAGCAATCATTTAAAAGTTGGACCGATGGGAGATAGCTCCCTAGGAGACTTGGAGATACCGACCGATTGACGTATCTTACCTAAATGAATATTTTAGATTGCTGCATCATAAGAACGACTTTGTTGTAAGGAAAGGATGTCGATTCATTATGATGCGTTCACTTTTTTCGGGAGTTTCCGGCCTTAAAGGACATCAGACGAGAATGGATGTTATCGGCAATAATATTGCCAATGTAAATGCTACGGGCTTCAAGTCCAGCCGTGTTACCTTTGCCGATACGCTTTCACAGACCCAGACGGCGGCCTCCGCGCCGGGGGCTACGCTGGGCGGTACGAACCCCAAGCAGATTGGTCTTGGCACGGGCGTAGCCAGCATTGACCTGCTCTTTACCGATGGCAGTGCCCAGTCTACAGGCAAGAATACGGATGTGGCATTGGCTGGCAATGGCCTGTTTGTGGTTAAGAGCGGCAATGATACTTACTATACCCGTGACGGCGCTTTTGAATTCGATGCAGATGGCAACTATGTATTGCCGGGAAGTGGTCATTATGTACAGGGCTGGATGGCTACGAATGGAACATTGAATACCACTGGTGCCACAGAAAATATTGTTGTAAAAGCAGGTAAAAGTATGGAGGCTAAAGCCTCATCAACGGTGACCTATGAAAATAATCTTAATTCTGCGGCGTTGACAATTACGGCTATAAGTGGTGGAACAAATTCTGTTTTGTCTAATTCGTCATCGCCAATCACATTGGCAGCTCCGTTGGCAAGTTTATCTATTACAGCTGGTACACTTCCTGATAATGATACATCAGAAGATTATACTATTACTAGTATTAGTGGTGGGACAAATGCTAATGGTACTGTAACAGCAAGTTCGACTGAACCGGTGGTTGTAAAACTTACGAGAGATGGCACAACTTATACTTTGGTGGCTACTAGTGGTACTTACACTGCATCAGCGGTGACTTCAGGCACGACAACAACGAAATATGCGTCTGGAGGTAAAGTGTCTTCGGCTTCGACAGCTTCGACATCTAATCCTGTGACGTTGACGATGAGTGATGGTACTTCGCAGACACTTACTTCTGGTAGTTATACCGCAGGCGCTAGTATGCCTGTTACAACTACGGTAAATGTATACGATACATTAGGAAACGCCCATACAGCATTGGTATATTTTACTAAGACGGATGTATCCAGTGCCAATGGTAATACATGGACTGTATCGTTGACGCCGGATACTAGTGCTGATGCAACGACCTCAATTATTGAAGAAGATGACGGCACGGTGACAGTTTTGACAATGGATCCCACCAAGACACGCTTTACCACATCTGGTAAATATGATTCAGCTTATAATACGACCTCAAAAACTGTTCTTACAATGAGTAATGGTTCACAGGCTACGCAAAATGTTGCTTTAGATCTTACTGCGCTGACCCAATATTCGGGTAATAACACTGTAAAAGGTTCAGCAGATGGCAATGCAGCCGGCACTTTAAAGAGCGTTTCCATAGATGGTTCTGGTATTATTACTGGTGTATATACCAATGGTGTGCGCCAGTCGGAAGCGCAGATTGCCATTGCACAGTTTACCAACGCCTCCGGCCTTACCAAGACCGGCAGCAGCCTTTATCAGGAATCTAACAACTCTGGTACTGCTAATGTAAAAACGGCGGCTGATTTGGGCTGTACGATTACTCCTTCGGCTCTTGAAATGTCCAATGTGGATATTGCCAATGAATTCTCTGATATGATTATCACCCAGCGCGGCTTCCAGTCCAACTCCAAGGTTATCACCGTCGGTGATGAAATGCTGGAGACCCTTATCAATATGAAGCGCTAAGTTTTATGTAACTCCGTTGACGCTATGGTGGCGGCAACGGAGTTTTTATGTAAATTGCAGTTGTCCAGTTACCTGCGCCGGGCAGGCCAACGGCGCTCCTTTCAACGTACTTACTTAGCTGATTCCTACGGCGTGCCGGCCTTCGCTGACGCTCAGGCAGTCGCTCCAGACAGAAAAACCACTCCCCGTTCGCCCCAAGGCACGAATTATACATTTGCTACGAACCGTCCCCTTCTCGTAACAAGCACATCGATGTAATTGTCTGCTTACCGCCGCAGCCCAACGGATTGATATAAATATTTGCTCAGGTGGAGGTGGGGATGCTTTTTCGCAGCGGAACGACTGCCCGAACAA
>FLNX01000088.1_pt1 | contig 30292 bp, 32 predicted proteins | sample 1140341 | NCBI WGS metagenome assembly FLNX01 (sample SAMEA3878208, study PRJEB12797) | bioreactor metagenome | biome: Moose rumen | place: Sweden | collected 2011-10 | reverse complement strand
GGAAATTAATTCACATGTATCATTGATACCGTCCTTAATTTTATTCCATGAATCAGTGATAGCTTTCCAGATTGTTTCTGCACATGATGTGAGCCAATCACTTATACCTGTCCATACTTTCTCGATAAGGTCGGAGAGTAATTCGCACGTCTCATTCACGCCATCTTTGATCTTTTCCCAAGATGAAGTAACACTATCATAAATTCCGCTCACACATTCTATGAGCCAACTGCTTATGCCGTCCCAGATTTTCTTAATTAAACCTGCAATAAGGTCAAGACTTTCTCCAACACCGGATTTAATTTTATCCCAAGCTTCGATAATGCCTTCCTTGCAGTTCTCCCAGATGAACATAAACGGGACAGTGATAATCTTGAACGCTGCGTCAATTAATGAGCCAATGGTACGAAGTGTAACTTCTACATAATCTTTGATAGCGTCCCAAATGGCAGTGAATCCTGATTTAATTCCGCCCCAAACTGTGGAGAATACCGTAGCAATGCCGTCAAACGCAAAAGAAATCGCTGAACCTATTGCTTTCAGAACAGTCGAAACAATAGTTGAGAAACCCCACCAGATATTCTCGAATACGGAGCTAATCATATTCCAGATCATTTCGCCCGTAGCTTTTATGGCGTTCCAGCCTGCTTCCCAAGCTATTGAAAGAGTTCTAAAGAAATTATTGAGAATGCCAGACCATATTGTCCTGAGTCCCTCAAAAATTCCCTTCATAGCTCCCCAAACACCTTCAAATATTTGCTTAATGCCATTCCAAAATGTGTCCCAGTCGCCAGTGAATAAGCCTATAAATACGTCCAGAATCCCTGAAAGCACATCGACTGCGCCTTGGAGTATTCCCGCAATCGCTGTAAATACACCTTCAATAATGGGAGCAAGGGCATTACAGAATTCGTCCCAGATAGTTTTTAGCCTATCTACACACGCTTCAAACAAAGGCTTGAGTGCAGTCAGTAATTTCTTGATAAAATCATATAAGCCTTGAAACGCTATTTTGACCTTCGCCCAAATTTCGGTAACTTTTTCGCGAAAGTCCTCATTAGTTTTCCACAAGTAGACGAAACCTGCTGCCAATGCTGCCACAGCAACAATGATAGCCGCAATTGGGCCTGTGGTAAGCGTGGTAAATACTCCAGAAATTTTTGCTCCCCAGCCTACACCCAACTGTGCTTCTTTGTATAAGGTCAAGAGCTTTTTGCCAACACTAGCTATTCCAGTAAGCACAGCTCCAAAGCCAGAAGTTAAATGTCCCAATACAGTTAGAACCGGCCCTATTCCCGCGATAAATAATCCCCACTTGAGGATAGAATCTCTTGTGGCATCGTCGATATTTTGTAACCACACAACCACAGATTGAAATTTTTCTACGATTTTCCTAATAGAGGGGGTTATAGCGTCGCTGATCTGAATAGCTAATTCTTGTAAGGCAGATTTTAGTATCGTGAGCTGGCCTTTCAGGTTATTAAGCATAACTTCAGCACTATTTTGAGCAGTACCTACAGAATTATCTATGGCATTAGCAAGGTTATCGAAATCTTCTTGAGAGGAATTAATAATCGCTAATAACCCTGGCATGGCGCGTTTCCCGAATAATTCTGCGGCGGCTTGTAATTTCTCTATCTGTGTTAAATTCGAACCTTCAGAATTAGATAAATCTTGCAGAATCTGGTCAAAATCTTTCTCAACGCCATTATGGTCAGTCAATTCAACGCTGTAATCTCCCAGAGTATCGCGGAGAGTTTGCATGACTTCGCGGAAGGATTTCATACTGCCGTCCGAACGAGACATAAGAGTATTCTCGTCATCCATTATTACAAGAGAACCCTCTAATGCCTCGTTTAATTTTGCCTGCTTTTCCTGTAATCTCAGTTTAGCTTTCTCTAAATTATTATGAGCAGCTATTGCTTTTGGACTATCGGCAGAATTTTTCTCTATAGTGTTATTATATTTCTCTTGCGCGGAATTGAGACTGAGATTTACTGTCTTTAACTTGTTTTGGGCACTCTCAAGCTTTTTGTGCGCAGCCTCAGCTTCCTTACTGTTAGTGCCATACTGTTTTACAGCGTCATTATATTTCTTCTGGGCTTCTTCGACATTTTTGGTGGCCTCATTAACCTTAATTTGGACTTTCTCGATATTATTATGCGCGGTAATAGCGGCGGTGCTTTTAGGGCCTGCTTCACTAAGAATTTTATTATATTTAGCTTGAGCACTCTCTACATCTAGGGTGGCTTTCCTTACGTCGTTTTGGGCTTTTTCAACCTTACCTGAATCCACAGCATACTTTGAATTCATGAAGCCTAATTTAGCCATCATCTCAGTTTGTTTCTCAGTGGGTTTTATGAGATTGACAATACTACTGGTCAAATTCGTTCCGGCTTGAGAACTTTTTACTCCCATATTAGCCATTAAGCCTAATGCCAAAACCATGTCTTCTATAGAATAATTAGCGGTTCCCGATACTGTACTCATATACTTAAATGATTCGCCAAGCATATTGACATTCGTGTTTGAATTATTTGCAGTTGCAGCTAATACATCTACAAAGTGCCCCACGTCTTTAGCTTCAACCTTAAAGGCTGACATAGAGTCAGTGACAATATCTGTAGCAGTTGCTAAATCAAGATCGCCAGCCGCCGCTAAATTTAACGTCGATTTAATACCATTCAATATTTTATCGGTATCCCACCTCGCCATGGCCATATAAACCATTGCATCAGCAACTTCTTTTGCCGAAAATTTCGTTTTAACTCCCATTTCACGAGCTTTATCACGGAGGGCGTCAAAATCTTCGCCAGTTACGCCACTAATAGCTTGAACCTTTGACATAGACTCGTCGAAATTAGCCCCCACAGCCACAGCCGCAGTACCTAATCCCACAAGTGGAGCAGTTACATAAGTTGTCAGAGTTTTCCCCGCGCTACTCATAACTCCGCCCGCTTTTTGCATGACATTCCCCACATTACCAATATTCTTTAAGGCAGTGTTTGCATTAGCAGCTTCCTTGGCAAGGTCTTTAAGTTTATTCTCGGTGTTTATGATTTCTCGCTGTAAAGCGTCAAATTTATCTTGGCCAAGTTTACCTTCTTCAAGTTGCTTTTTTGCCTGTTCTTGGGCTTCTTTGAGTTTGTCTAATCGGTCCTTAGTCCCCTTAATGGCGTCTCCGAGTTTTTCCTGCTTTTGTCGAAGTAATTCTGTATTGCTGGTATCAAATTTCAGGAGTTTATCAATTTCCCTAAGCTCGCTTTGTGTACCCTTAATTTGCTTATCAACATCTTTTAGAGCATTAACGAGACTAGTAGTATTGCCCCCGATTTCGATAGTAATACCCTTAATATTTGCCAAAATCACACCTCCTCTCTTCCTTAGAAATTGTCAAAATCACTTTGTGAAGCTACGCGCTGATAAGTTTCGTTATCATTGCCAGATTCGATAATGAGATCAAGGATAAAGCCTTCATCGAGTTCATCAAGTTCGTTGAGTGTTAGCCCCAGTTGTTTAGCACGCAAGACAAACAGAGCAGTATTCATCTTGCGTTCTGTAGGGCTTACCCTTTTTTTGGTATGGAATGAGTCAACCTTGAGCCAAGATAAAGACCTACGATTTCTTCCATGTGAGCAAGGATTTCTGAACTTTCTAATTGATCCAACCATTCAATGAATGAATCATAATTTAGCGTCTTCATATTCTTGCCTTCAGCTTGGGCATTCATGACGTAAGCTAATTTATCTGCTATGGAGTAATCAATATTAGCTTCTATACCTTGTAACTTGCTCATTAAATCTTCATGGAAAAGTTGTTCATAGCGATAAGCCGTTGATCCACAGGCTAAAAATTTGAAAGTTTTCTCCTGCCCGTCAACGCACTTTAAATTTATCTCTTTGTACATTTCCTATTCTCCGTCGTCTTCTGTGTCTGTGGGTGTGGATGTGGATGTGGTAGGCATATAAACTTCAGAATACCAGCCGTTATAAGTTGTACTGTCAGTATCTTTGCCAGAGCGAGCTTTCACAATATTCTTGTTAAGGGTTGTATCTTTGATGGAAGTTGCTGTAATTGTGAGTGACTCTGTCCTAACTTCAACTGATGTTTCCTTCGTCTGTGATGACACTGATGGCCTTGAAGCTGTACAGTTATAGAGAACGTGCTTAACCTGATGGGCGTCGCCAGTAAATTCAAACAGTAAAGCAAAGTGTACCGGCTGAGCGTCTGAATCTTCAATTAACACATTTTTCCCGTCAAGTGTTTCGCCTAAAACGTCCTTACGGAAACTTTCAGGAATTAATGCGCATTCAAAATCACCCTGATAACCTGAATTTGAATTTGTAATGTAATACTGAATATCGTCAGCCCAGAAAATATTCTGATCTCCTTGAGCATCAAGGGATAAAGAAACAGCACCAGGCCAAGCTACGGGAGTTTCATAGGTAGCAGTACCATTAGCCGCTATTGTTGCGATTGCGTAATGAACATTCTTAAGTCCATATTTGATTTTATTCTCTGACATTAATTTTCCTCCTCAAAACTATAAATAACTTCATAGAGTTTTTCTGATTCGATCCATACTTCCGATTTCTCGTAAAATATTTCATTCTCAAGAAGTAAACGCTCTAATAAGTTTTCTGTGGTTAAATCTTTCTTGTCTGTGTATAGTTCAATACTGACTTCATGAACTGGATAATACACAACATTGTCGGCTGCAAAATTATTTGAATTTGGGAATAAATAAACAGCAAAGGGAGGTTGCGGACTTTCGCCCTCTGCAAAATGATCATAAGCAAATGGAAGTCCAGATGCTTGTAATACCGTAAGAGCTTTAGACATACTGAATAGCTCGCCTCACGTTTTCTTCAAATGTTTTTATAACTTCTTCCTCAACGGGTTTTATATGAACATACGCACGCGTTCTGCCACCATTTCTATTAGCATGGCCATTCTCTAATAAGTGAGCAAGTCCGGGTTTCTTAGCGTTATAAACAGTTACATGAGCTCCCAGAGTTGACCATGTGTAATCTCCCACAGTCCAACCATCAGCATAATGTTTGTTACTCTTAGGACGCCTTGGAGAAACTTTCTTTAATTGGTCTCTGGCCTCATTTCCAGACTTCTTGACCATTCTTCGGGTGACTTCGCGAACATCATCACCATATTGTCTAAGAATTTTCTGCAAAGACTCTGAAAGTTTAGCTGAATCAATCTGTATCATGAACGCCTCGCCAAGTCTGCTGTAAATTTCAAGGATTTTTTCAGGAATGACATATTATTAATGCTGGAAATATTATAAATTCTTCCCTCAAAGATAATTCTGTATTCGGTGGAATTAATAACCGCGGTCTTTTCGCAGTAACGAACAGTGAAATCTAATTTTTGTTGCTCTAAAGTTTGTGCAGTATCATCGGTTTCCCTCACAGATAACTTTGAAGCCGCAACCGCCGCCGCCGCCCAGCACGAATAATAATCTTCCCAAGAATTTATGTGATTGCCAATTTCATCAACTGTAACTATGTGCTTCTGGAAAGTAATACGAGAGTTCAGAGTCGAAACTTTCAAAACTCTGCACCCTCTCTAATACCTGAAAGCATAGCGCGAAGACTCAACATAAGATCATTATGTTCAGCTTCTTCACGATGTTCAAACAAGTAAGCTACCGTATACAACACAGCACCTTTTAATTGAATCTCTATGACGCGCAGATCACTTTCGAAGTAGTCCAAATTATGAATAGTTCTTTCTTCGTGATTGATAATTGCTTCCCAATCATCATTTGAGAGTCTGGCAACGTCTCGCACTAAAACCTGTGCAGTTTGTAGAAGTGTGGTAAGTGTGGTAGCCTCGTCATCGTAATCAATACGCAGATATTGTTTAGCCTCGTCGAGTGTAACAATATCAGTCATGACTAACTAGCCGCGCCTAACTTCATGAATTTCATAGCTTCGGGAAGAATTAATTTACCGTCGACTCTTTGTGTACCGATGAATCCTACTCGATCGTTCACAGCATAAAGCTCATCAAGTCTACGAAGAGTTCTATTTGTCCTATCAGCAATCCAGTAATACGAGAAATCACCAAATAAGCATACTTTCTTACCCTTATCTGTGTTTGCTGTTCCTGTAATAGCCGGCATATAAGCAGAAGTGTAAATTGGACGGCCAAGGATAGTATCAGGCTTACCAACTTCAAGACCAGGCTTCCAGATATAATGCTCATTCTCGTCTTTAAGCAACATAAACTGAAGCATTAATGTGTCATGGCATAAGAAAGCGGCTTTTTTGCGATATGGAGATTTTAGCGAGTAGTACAGCTTGTAAATATCATCAAATGATATTGTTGTGGCATTCGCGGTAGTAACGGCGGCCGTGGTTAATGAGGTTAAAATTCCTGTTGGCTGACTGGGAGTAGTGGCAGGAGTTGCAGATACACCCGTACCGTTAATAAATGCGTCCTCTTCAGCTTTGCCAAAGCTGGATCCAAAGCACTGAGCAATATAAGAGGAAATATTAAATGCTGAATCATTCAATAACTCATTACTGACCTGAATAAGTCTGCTGAGCTTAAATGCGGAAAGTGTAGTATGTGAGAAAGTAGGATCAGATTCTGTAATAGTTCCGCCCTCTTCAGTCCAACTAGCGACTCCGTCAGCATCTGAAGCAATAGGAATAGAACGAACACCCGAACTTGTACGAATAACATGTGCAAGCCCACGGAAAATGTTATTTTCCTCTAAAGCCTGAATAAGTTGACGTTCAAATTCATCAGGAACTGTATATCCGCCCTCTGAACCCGTCCCTACGGATAAAGCGTTCTTAACTTCCATAGTATTACCATGCCCACGTACCATAGCCCAAAATGCTTTTGCGTATTCAGCATTCTCAAATGGCTTTACCGAGGAATTATCCTTTGGCATATTAAGCGTGGGTTGTGTGGTAGGAAGACTCATAGCTGCGTCAATAGTAGCCTGATTCTCTAAACGATCAATCTCAATCCCCAGAGCTTTAACGTCATTAATTCTTCTCTCGTATTCTTCAACTGAAGCAGCATCTACGAGACCATTTTCTCCCCTGTGCTCTTCAAGGAATGATTTTGTTTCCTCCCAAAGAGCGTTTCTTTTTGCGCGTAAATCTTGGATTCTATCCATGAAAATACCTCCTAAATTTTGTGTAAAGAAATTCTAATAATCTGATAATCTGACAAGTCCACCAACAAATAAGGCTTGTATTATTTCCATGTTTTCATAAGCATCAATTGTTTAGCGAGAAATTCATAAGACACAGAATTGTCTACAGGATCAGGCGTTTTAATTGTTGGTTCACTAACTTTTGCTTTTGCCGCTGTGACATCGGACAATCTATTAAGCATGTGCGCTGCCATGGCTCTTGCTGAATATAATCCGGTTTTGCTTTCTGACGCTGTTGATCTTTGCTCATTTGAATTCCTTTCAATAAGACCATCTGCCAATCCGTATTCGATAGCTTTGTACGCGTTCAACCAAGTCTCATTTTCCATAAGTGTGGCAAGTGTGGCACGACCGGTTTTAGCTCCTGCTTTAACTTCATAAGCGTTAAGAATACTTTCCTTGACTTCTTTTAATATTGCTATAGTCTGTTCCATGTCGTTAATGTTGCCAAAAGCTATTGTTGATGGGTCATGAATCATTAACATAGCGGTAGGAGACATAAGAACTTCATCGCCAGCCATTGCAATAACCGAAGCCGCCGAAGCTGCAAGCGATTCAATTTTCACACTAACTTTGCCCTTATATTCATGAAGCATAGTGTAAATTTCAGACGCAGCAAAAACATTTCCGCCAGGGGAATTAATGTAAGTGGTAATATCACCGCTCCCAGCTTCTAGTTCATCTCTAAAAGCTTGAGGAGTAATTTCGTCTCCCCAAAATAGGTCAGAATCAATAGGGCCATCAAGCCTTAAAATTCTCTCTCCGGTTTCTTCATCTTTAAGCCAATTCCAAAACTTATTCATTAATTTTCACTTCCTTTCTTCTGTGAATACGCTGCTCCTATATCTTTAAGTTTGACATAAGAGCCATTCGCCACATAAACATTTCCGCCTTCCTCGTCCGGGATGGGGTCTAAATTCTCAAGCCGCCTAATATCATTAGGGGACATGAAGCCATTAGCGAAGGCGATAGCATAACCTCTCATACGACTTTGATAATCGCCACGTAATAAGCCATCAACATTAAACAATGGGAAATATTTATCTTGTTCATTCTCCAGCAACACATCTTTTGTAATGGCTTGCTCAAAACGATTTAGCCAAGGTGTAAGAGTGTGCATAACAAAATCAATACTCTGGTGTTCAATATTAGAGAAAGTTGCATGCCGTAAACTCTGTACCATATGTGGCGGTACTCTGAAAATCCGGCAAATTTCGTCAACGCTAAATTCACGTGTTGATAAAAATTGCGAATCTTCAGGTGGTAGTTGTATAGGTTTATAGTGGATTCCTTCTTCGAGAACTGCAATACGATGAGCATTTCCAGCACCTCTATAGGCAGCTTCCCAACTATCACGAAGTTTTTGTGGATTTTTCAAGACTGTGGGATGTTCAAGAACTCCGCTAGGTTGAGCACCATTCTTGAAGAACGAACTACCATATTTCTCAACTGCGATACTTGATCCTAAACTGTTTTTCTCCATAGCGATTGGGGAAAATCCAATAAGACCATTAAAACTGAGGCCCAAAATATGCAGAATGTCGGAACGCTTGAATAAAATATCCTGATTAGTTTTCCCTGGTATTTCATTAGAATAAGCGTGATAAACATAGAATAAATTTCCATTCTTATCTCTGTCCATTTCCATATTCTCAGGCAACAATGGATAAAGACCAAGAACATTATTGCGTCCGTCTCGTACAATTTGGGCATAAGCATTACCCCATAAGAGTAAATGCGTCATCATAACTTCACGGAAAGTGAAGCTAGTCATTTCAGGGTTAGGTTGACGAGAGAGAATTTTATACAAGGGGTGTTTTCTGGCGCGTTCTTTACCTGAATCAGTGTACTTATATAAATGTAATGGTAACGAAGCGACTGATTCAGCTAACAACCTAACACAAGCATAAACAGTAGCAATTTGCAATGCCGATCGCTCATTGACGTTTTCACCGCTATCAGCTTTACCGAACATAAAGAGCTGTCCAGAATCGCGTAAATCATTTTGAACTTTCGGAGCGTCTCTTTGCTTAAAATGTTTGATTTTCTTACTCATAAAATTAAATCACCACTAAATCATAATCTGGATCATCATAAATACTCTCAACGTCTCCTTCATGACGAATACATCTATCAAGAGCCATTATTGCCGCTATAATTCCGTCGATTTTTTCTGCTGATTTTTGCTTAGTAGGTTTTATATTCCCTGCTGGATCAGTATCAACGACCACGTTTCCTGCCATCCATTTGAGAACAGGATTCCCACCATGCTGAATTTGCCCTTCCATTAACAATTTATAGAACTCTTTTGTGGGAGGACTCATTTCTTTGTACCCTTGACCAAACGGGACTACAGTAAATCCCATTCCCTGTAAATCTTGAGTCATTTGGGTGGCTCCCCACCTATCAAAAGCTATCTCTAATATGTGATAAGTGTGGCCAAGTTCCTCGATAAATTTCTCTATAAAATCGTAATGAATGACGTTGCCTTCAGTTGCTAACAGAAATTCTTTTTGGTGCCAAGCATCATAAGGAACAGAAGCGCGTTTAACTCTTCGTGGAATACTTTCTTCAGGTATCCAGAAATATGGAAGCATGATATATTTTTCAGTATCATTACGTGGCGGAAACATTAACACAAACGCTGTAATATCTTCGACGCTTGATAAGTCTAAGCCTGCATAGCATTCTCTCCCCTCTAATTCAGCAAGATTGATCGATTCATTTCCTAAATCCCATATGTGTTCAGGAATAAATCTTGTTAAACTTGATACCCACATATTTAATCTGAGTTGTTTGAATAAATTCTCCTCTGTAGGATTTTCGAGAGCTTCTCTGTATGCGTCTCTAACACGTTCTATAGAGATTGTTTTACCTAAACTTGGATTAGCTTTGTACCAGTTAGCCTCATCATGCCAATCATCATTTTCAGAAAGCCCATATATTACCGGATAAAAACTCGGATCAATTTTTCTGCCGTCGAGAATATCTTTAGCCTTTTGATGAAGTTCGTAACAAATAGAATTTCTATCAGTTCCTGCGGTCGTTATGAGGAAATATAGCGGTTGTTCTCTAGCGTCTCCTGAACCCTTAGTGAGTACATCATAAAGCTTTCTGTTAGGTTGAGCGTGAACTTCGTCAAAAATTAATCCAGAAACATTTAAGCCGTGCTTAGTAAAACTCTCTGAAGAAAGCACTTGGTAAAACCCTGAATTTCTATAATTCACGATACGCTTATTAGCACCTAGAATTTTACTGCGTTTCAATAAGGCAGGAGCCATTTGTACCATTTGATTAGCGACATCAAAGACTATACTTGCTTGTTGACGGTCAGCTGCTGCACCGTAAACTTCCGCGGAGGGTTCATTATCTGCATAGAGAAGATAAAGTGCGATGGCTGCTGCCAATTCTGACTTACCGTTCTTCTTCCCTATTTCCACAAAAACAGTCCTAAATTGCCTATTTCCATATTCATCAACTATCCCGAATATATCTCTAACAATTTGTTCTTGCCAATCGAATAATTTGAACAGTTGCCCGCTCCATTTACCCTTTGTATGTCGTAAATTTTCGATAAATTTCACAGCCCTGTCAGCTTTATTCCCATCATAGTACGAAGTGGGTAACATAAATTTTGAAGGCTTATACATTTAATATATCTTCCATTTCGTCATGTACTATAGATTTTTTTGCGTCAACAATAATTCTTGAACGTGCTGAGGCATTGAGACCTAACAAAGAGCCTGATTCATTCATTCGCTTCATATAGGTTTGAGCTATTGAAACTTGTGGTAATTGTTGAATATATCCAGATTGAGTTCGCATAATAGTTCCGTGTAACGTCAGAAATTCTTCAGCTTCTTTCCAACGCGCATAAGACTGGCAGAAACTAGCAAAAACTTCACGATCTACAGTTGTTAATGTTCCCATTTGTGCTAATTCTATAGCCAAACGCTCCCATACTTTCTTAGCTTCGGGTTCTAGCCATTCTGGACAATCAGGGATACCTTGTTTGGGTTGGGGTTCTTTATTATTGAGTGGTCTTTTACCGGGATTTCCTTCAAGAATTTTTATTGCTGTTGGTTTAGGTTTAGGGCCTCGAATAGCCATTCATTTACTTCACTTCCTTATATTATTTAGCTCTACGCCATCCGCCTTTTTCATGAGACCAATAAGCCTCATTTAGACGTTTACCTTCTGTAGATATAGGACTTCCAAATAATTTTTGCACATTCGCATAAATATCTTGATTAGCTAAAGCTTTTTCGTGATCAGATAACAAACGACTTCCCCATTTTTGTCCGATTTCCAGATTAGGATAACCATTTAATCCACGGCTAGAAGCTGCTAATTCTAACGCGCCCCGGTGATTATATACAGCATATTTCACAGCACCATCTTTGACAGCTTGGCTAACATCACGCCCCGGTAATCGTGCCGAAGTGTCTTCACCATGGAGCATATTGTAGTTAAAGCTAATTTCGAGACTTCTGCCCATATCTTCAACATTATAATCGCCCATAACACCAGGTAAATCTGGATACAAACGATCGATAGCCTCTAACATTTGCTTTTGTTCTTCACGTCCGCCTTCAAGTTTGCGGGGAATTTCGCCATTCTTAGCCATAGCTTCAATATCTTGCACACTATTCGCAGATTTATCAGAGATTGTGAGGGTTTGTTGTTCAGATTTAGCAGAACTACTGCCTCCACCGCCACCTCCCCTTCCACTACTTGAAGAACCACGACCGCCGAAAAATTGCAACTTAATTACATTTTCTAGCGTCAAAATACTTCACCTCTGTATCTCCAAAATCATAATCAATACGCACACCATAACAGATAATACATTTAGGCTTAAGCTTCTCAATAGCGAAATCCATTCCAGTTTTCCATATGCCCTGAGCTTTCTTATTACGAACTACGCCTCTTGTAGAAACTGCAAATACTCCGCCAGGTTCCAAGCCATCAAAACAAAATTCAAAACTTTCCTCTTCCGCCCATGATAAAGTGGGTATAACTTTTACCCCTGCATCTTGCATAATTTGACCGATTAAACGCGATCTATATACATTCCAGATTTTCATAGCTCTAGGCATATCAAGGAATAACGAGAAATCAGGAGTAAAAACGCAAGAAAAATCTTTGAGGCGTTCCACTTGTCTATGTGGAGTAATCCACATTCGCTCGAATTGATAGTCGTCAAGGAAAAAATGGACTCCGATTCCGTCACGGGACTTTCGCCAGCTTTTTACATAGTTAAATCCTATAATTTGTTCAGGGACATAATAACAAGGTTTTAGTACGGGGATTTGGTAGTAACCTATAGCACGATTTTCATCATACTCACTTAAACGGTAAATCATATTATAAAAACATTCTCGATTTCTGCTTAATCCGGATATTGGGAGCTTACTCTCGAGAACACATGCTTATAACGCTATTCCACTAACAGAAACGAGAGAAGTAACACCTTCAGAAGAGACGTTAATAATCATTTTCACAAGTCGTTTCTCAGGGGTAGCGGTAATTATTGTTTGAATTGCTAATACACAATAATTCGTACCATTAACAATTTGCTTGCCTACGTACAAAACCGGCTGATATTCAGCACCAACTAAACCACCAGTAATAGCAGTAAATGCACTTGCGACCTTTTGAGGAAGATTAACACTTTTGATCTCATCAATATTCCAACTACCTAACATAAATAAAACCTCCTTAAATATTAATTACAGAAAGGAGCCCCACATTATGCAGGGCAAACAATGAAAGAAATTTAGTGCCAACAATCGCGCAGAGGAAAGGACTCGAACCTCTAACCGCCCGAAAGCTACTCCACCAATTGAGCTACCTCTGCATATTTAATTTCTTGACCATTTCTAATTAGCATAATGTTTTCATCATGTGTATATTCCGCGTAACGTTTCACGATCACATCAACAAATTTCGGCTCTAACTCAATCCCAAAACAAACTCTATCAATTTCGCAGCAGGCTATTAATGTACTGCCACTCCCTAAGAATGGATCAAGCACTATCCCGTTCGTCATTGTTGAATTAGTGATTGGGTATGCCATTAACTGAATAGGTTTCATCGTTGGGTGAAGCTCTGAATGTTGCGGCTTATCATATTCCCAGATAGTCGTTTGTTTGCGGTCAGAGTACCACTGATGTTTACCGTTTTGCTTCACACCATAAAGTACTGGCTCATGCTGATAATGATAAGGTAGTCGTCCTAGAATTAATTGATTTTTCTTCCATATGCAGGTCTCAAATAATCTAAAGCCAGCGTCCTTAAAAGCCTTTCTAAAGTTTAACCCTTGAGTATCAGCGTGAAAGATATATGCGCTTCCGTCATTTGCTAAATGTTCATGCATACACGTGAATACGCTCAAGAGAAAGTTATAAAAATCATTATCGGCCATACTGTCATTCTGAATCTTACCGGCTTTGCCTTCATAGGCAACGTTATATGGTGGGTCTGTAAGAATCAAATTAGCCTTTGTGCCCTCCATAAGCCTTCGATAAACTTCAACTTGTGTAGAATCTCCACAAATTACTCTGTGTTTACCTAGCAAATACAAATCTCCAGGTTGTGAGAATACCGGCTGCTTCAACTCATTATCAACGTCAAAATTATCTTCTTTAACAACTTTTGAGAAAATATTACTCGTTAATTCACTAATTTCAGCCGCGGAAAAGCCTGTGATTGCCAAATCTACGTTTTTACACCCTAACTCCTGAAATAAATCGACTAATTTAGGATTGTCCCACGTATCAGGATTTTTGTTAAGTCTAATATTAAGAGCTTTTTCAGTTAATTCATCACATTCAATAACGATACAGTCAATTTCATTTAATCCTTGAGTTTTAAGAATTTTTAATCGTTGATGACCACTAACAATATTTCCTGTCGTTTTATTCCAGATAATAGGGTCAATATAACCGAATTTTTCTATTGATAACTTTAAGTCTTCATATTCTTTGTCACCAGGCTGTAAATCTTTTCTTGGATTATATTTCGCTGGATTAAGCTTTTCGATATTAATCTTCTCTAAAATCAGGGCAAATACCCTCCTTCAAAATTAGCGATTTTTTGCGCGAGACTAGGCGCCGGTCTCCGCCGTATTACCTAGTAGAGATTTTGACCACCCCCCACCTCCGCGCGTTAGTAACTGTAAACAGGTGTTGAATCGTGCAAACCTGTCTTCTTATCATGACAAGCCTTACACAAGGGCTGCCAATTCTTATGATCCCAAAAGAGTTCTTTGTTCCCTCTATGTGGGATTATATGGTCTACCACGGTCGCCACACTTCCACACATCGCACAAACAGGGTGGTGTCGCAAGAAATTTTCTCTAGCTTTTTGCCAGGCTTTGCCATACCCTCGAGAATTTGCTGACGCTCTTTCAGGTGTTTTGTGTTTATCGCAAAATTTTCCAGTAGTCAGGTTAGGACAACCAGGAAAACCACAAGGCTTTAATGGTTTAGTTGGCATAATATACTCCCATAAAAATAGCTCCCACATTTCTGCGGGAACTTTATCACGATATAAGGATAACACGAGGAATTAAGAAATCGCGCAAGAAAAATGCAAGAATAATGCAAAGATCGCGCAAAAATTGTGCAATCAAAACGCAAGGTAACTAATTGTCATAATCACAAGTTCATGACGCTTGTAAAAAAATGTCCGTTTCGCTATTCTCAATTCATCGATAATTGCATCTGGAACATTTCGCCCGAAGTACATCAACTTCAGAATCTGTAACAGAATCTCATTATCTGAGCCTTCAAGATTTTCTGGCGCGTTCAGGTCTTCCATTAATTTTGTTATCGGCTTAGTGTAACGCTCTAAAACTTGTATTCGCCGCTCAATACCTTCAATTTTAATCAGCCGCGCTTCTTCCGGATTCTTAGGCTCTCCACCAAAACCGAATGTCAGTTGATAATTCTGTGCGTGAACATCTGTATCAACTTGAGCCACCCGCAAATCTTCACGAAGAATATTTAATGCGGCCATATTTCGCTTATATTCATACAAACATTTTTCTGCATACCTGAATTTGTCTTTTTGCTGCACGTTATCACCTTCCATTGTTGATTTCTTGTTGCCAACCCTGATGGTAAATTATTCTCTCGTTTATCATTCCCTAAATAAGGCCCGAGCTTCACAAAATCTATACGCCTGCTAATATAATCTTCATATTCACATGGAATTTCATCATAACCAGTGAACAACACGGACATTAATTTACAGCCGCAACCTTGCTCTACCAAATCATGAATTAATTCAAGTTCTCTCGCATCTTGGTCGAGTGGCTCGCCACCTAACACGCAATAGAAAAACTCTGTTTCTGGCGCAATCCGAGAAATATTCGTAAATCTCTTCCTTATATAACTCTCTACATTATTAATATCTCCGCCACGCTCAAAACTCCACAGCGAAGGATTCTGACAATCTGGACAAGGATTTCCCTGTATAGCTTTCTTGCAACCGGAGAACACTGCCACGAACCCCACATATAACTTCTCCGGATCGCAAAAAGGTAGCGGGAAGTTAATCCCGCCATAATCAATTGTTATTCGACTAAACATAAATCTAGCTGAGTGCGCTTCTCTTCCAGACGTGCTGAACTCCATGTTGAAAGCGGAGTCACAAAGCCTACCACGCGTGTGTACTTTTCCAGCTCCACACTTCCACACTTCGGGCAATGTTGTACGTTTGAGGAGTGTGAAATTGTCCCACAGTTCTTACAGCACGAATACATGTAATTCACAGCGAAATACACATTTTCAGTCTGAGCCGCGTAATCAATGAGAGCCGCCATGGATTTCTCGTTGAGTTCATTACCGGACGTTATATGGACAATCGCCCCGCCTGACATAGCACTATCCAAAGCTCCTGAAGTCTCAAGACGCGTGAAAATATCGCAATCATAAGAGAGTGGTAGCCACTGGTTAGAGAGCAACTTGTAATTATGTCGCCCAAGTAACCTATCAATAGCAGCAAGTTTTACAGCCGCATTCTCAGCCGGTACCTGTTCAAGGTTATAGATTGTGTTGGTACTCTCATCGGAGGCCGCTTTGTTGCCTTCATTCAGAACGTCCAATACATCAACGTAGTAGCCTAAACTTTCTTCAGCCCTCGAATCCTTAAAGCAGCCTAACAGCTCTAACGCCTCATAAGCTCCGACGATTCCTACCGTGAGATACAGAGACGCAGGTTTGATAAAACCGTGTGTGAAGAGTGGAAGTTCTCCGCGCTCAATAGCTTTCATGACGAAATGACGGCGAACACGAATTAATTCCCTAGCTACATCCGCATAGTGTTTAACATCGTCTAAGAAGTTCTCGTAAGAATAATCCTTACTCTTCTTGAGTCCTTCGCCAGCAATGCCTGCCAGATTTAATGTGCAAGCTCCCCATGAGCCTATCGAGTCTCCGCCAGCTCCAAGGCTATTTGTATATTTCAGTGGGTCGGTGTAATTGAGCATTCTGCAACATGAAGCAAAGTTATTGGGGTCGTAATTCAGCAGAATGTTTGAAGAGCAGTGGCGCACATTCTCTTTCACAAACCAGTTCAAGAACTCACGATCTTTTGGAAGTCCCGTCTTCTCGTCCTTTATCATTGCGGCGGTCTGAACAGGGAAAGTTACAGGGTGTCCTAAAACGTCAATCGTATCATTAAAAAACTCATAAAATTCTCGCTGAATCTGATCGACAAATTCAAAATCAGGCTTGCTACCATCAGGATACGTGAAGTTGCCATATTGTCCAAGCATGTAATCATGATCAAGCATTGAAGTGTTGATGAATGGACTTTGAGCTGAATATCTCACAGGTTGATTCATTGTGAATATGAACTCTTGATAATCCTGCTGACGTTCTTTCAGGGTAAGATTGTCTTTCTTAGCATAGTAGGCATAAGCAACCCATAAGCCAGGAATCGCCGCCGCGCCCGATTGATGATTCGCTGCATACTGTACAAACTGATTCACGTGAGCTATGAAGCTCCTAGCATGTTGAGCAGGTCGTGAGTACAGCTTCGGAATGAAGGGCAAACCTTTCTTCATGATTTCTTCGGCCGAGTACGCATAGCAATAATGGCAATACATAAATAATGCCAGATCGTGAGGGTAAAGCAACCCCGTCAGTATATCGTCAATCACTTCATCAGCATAATCAGCATCATGCCATTCAGAGAGAACTTTGTGAATTTGTTGAAGTGCGAATTTCTTCTGCCGTGGTTTGTCTATTTCCTCCATGATAGCCGCCGAAGACCTGGACGCGACATTCGCATTTGAATCCACAGAGTTATCTGCAAAATTTCCGCTCGTGAGACACTGATAAAAGCTTTCAATGTTGACTTGCTCATCAGAAACGCCATTGAGTCTCAACAACTCATCAGAATATGAATACTGTTTCAAAATTTTCCTCCTAAAAAAATCACCTAAGATAAACACGCATGAACACTAAAAAATCCCCGTCTAGCGTGTCCGTAAACCGAAATTTGCCCATTTTGGGGGTATTGTAAACCTCCCTCAAGGTTTGACCTTATCTAACCATTAAAAGCGCTGAATCAGAAAGTGCACCTAATAAATTTGACCAAAAGGCGCATGAACACTAGAAAATTCTTAGGTGCAGTTTTTTTCCTATATACTCCAATAATTCTTGATTTTCACCCCCCTTCCGCCTTCAAAATTTCATTTTCTATTCAACTAAGTTACAAAAAAAGTGCACCTAAACAGAAGTAAGTAATCATCAATGTTTAGGCCAAAAAAGTTAGGTGCAGTTTTTATTTTGAAGAAGTGCACCTAAATTTGCAGGAACTACTTATTTATGTATGGCAAGAGCTGTAAGTTGATTCTTATCGCGGTTTCTATGTCTCCCGATCCGCCGTAATCTACATGAAGCGCCGCCCGTTCATCAACATCATCTCTTAAACTTTCATCGACTTCATACATTTCAAGAAGTGCTGCGACTTGCGCATCTGTGTTCTGCAATAATGTGTTGAAATGATCCCGCGCTGTTATGTCGCCGCCCTCTACATGAACTTCACCAGCACAATAAACCGCCTTCAAATGCCATTTCTTGCATTGCTCTAAGAACTTACTCATGCTATCCGTTATCCGAAAACTTCCTCTTTTGAAGGAAGCTGCCTGTCAAAGTCAAAGCAACGGAACCCCATAACAGTTTTCTCTTGAACGTAAGGGAGTAGCTGTTTTACGGTCTGGCGGAATTTCTGTAAGAATTTGTTACGGCCAGCTTTCTCATGCCCCGCTTCTGTTGCCCACTCCTTATATTTCTCGTAAAGTTCAGCCGTGCCAAGCCTGCCGGTTTCTTTAGTGAGTTCTTCCTGAATAAAGGCGGCTACAGGATTCATGACCTTCATAAACTCTTCCATGATTTCGGTTTGCTCTTCGGTCTCCGTGAATTCTAGTTGATCTCGCAAGCGTTTATAGCCTTCATACGCCCAATTGAATATCCCTGAAAGTTCAGTTTTCAGCTTGCTTTCCAGATTCTTATCCTTGCTCTTGCCTTCAAATGTACGTGTGAATTTCACGAAAAGTATTCGCCTCAGAAAGCCATAAGTTGTATCGCGAGATTTCATGAACTCATTGCTAGCGGTGATAATTTTGCAGCGCGGCTTGAAGGTTACAAAATCCTTGTTCTTGAAGCAGCCGTTAATCGGATCGCCAGCCACTATTTGCTTGAAAATGCTCTCTGCGCCCTTGACGTTTGAGTTAGTCTCCGTGGTTATGTTTACAAGCGAATTCATCATGCTTATGCGCTGGAAGGGTTCAAGAAGACTACTCATTTCAACGTTTGATACATTTTTCTCGTTAAACACTGCCGCGATCACATTCAGTAAGACGCTTTTGCCGTTGGAGCCGTCGCCAATCAACATAAAACATTTCTGGAGTGAGCAATCTTCAAACAGTATGTACCCCGCCATTTCTTGCAACAACTTCATTTTAGGCGCGTTATCGTCCATGATTTCAGCTATGAATTTCTCCCACTGCGGACACTTTGCTTTCACGTCATAGTCATAATTCATCTGGATCGAAGACATATCTGAAGGGCTATGCTCGCGTTTTTCACCCGTTGCTAAATCTAGCGTTACGTTTCGAAAATTGAAGATTGGCCTACGGTTGAATAGCTCCTCCGTTGTGGTCTCTGCTTTCAGGTATTTTAGCAGTGCTTCCAACTTGTTACCTTGAGCGTAAGAGCCTAGGCGGTCTACAAAATAGCTGCGTATGAAGTTGTCTGTGCGCTTAGTCCAGACTCCGTGAATATATTCGTAAAAGCCGATGTTTTCTACATATTTCAGCTTGTACTGCTTGAGCATTTCATCAATAATTACGCTTTCAGGCGGCATCTTCAAAGCCTCCTTCAGTACAGTATTGATCCAACGTGAAGAAAATTGCGTGGAGTTCTCGATTAACTCTGTGATGTCAGCTTTATCAACAAATCGCGCAGCTTCATACACAAATTTCTTGAACTCGTCCCTGTCAGTGATACGTGCCGCAAGCATTGGGATGCCTGGCCTTCCAGAATCTACGAGAGCGAATAAATCTCCGCCAGCCTCATAAAATTCTGAAGTGTCCTTGTACTCTTTGGGGAGAACGCCACACACAAACGGTATACGATTTCTAAACAACGTCATGCACATATTCAGGGTAAATTTTGAGCCGGCCTTATCGTTGTCAAATAAGATGAACACTGAAGGCACATGCTTTAACATACACACAACTTGCTTGGTAGACTCCTTATTGAAGTAGCCACTGATCGGAGAAAGAACCCTGAACCCTTCTTGCTCAAAACTCAAAGCATCGAACGCGCCCTCGGCGATAACCGCGTACTTTTTTATCAACTTTAGCTTATCCGCTGAACTACGCATTTTTGAAATTGTTTCTGAAGTCTGAATATTCTGTACTGCCACGCAATCCCCCGAATTTGCCATAGAGTCCGTGGCAATTGCCATACCATCTGTGGCAGAAATTATTTCACTCTCAACCCGTTTACAATTCTCCGGCGTGAAGCTGTGTAAACCCCACGGGATATTCTCGTTGTGCCCGTCAAGATAAGCCTTCACGTATTTGCTTGCCTTCGGGTCCCCGCTCCTGTCTCGTCCTATCCAGTAGATAACACGGCCATTCTTCCAGTAGGGGATTATGAGCCTCTGCCGCTTCTCGCTGTAACCTATCATGAGTCGGTCAACAGTCGCCTTCTTAATTCCGCGTCGATACAAATAATGCATATCACATTCTCTCAACTGTGAATGCCAGTATTTGACTTTCTCTTCTAGCTTATCCGTATATGCAACCCAATCAGGATTAACGCCATAATCGCCTGCTAATTCACGAATAGCCGCGCCCTTGTCCCCGTCATGTTTAGCTTCCGCGCAAAGGTCTATGATGTCTCCACCCTTACCGGAGCTGAAGTCATACCACCAGTCATCATAAGCTACAAACGCGTTGTCAGTTTTATGCGGCCCAGGTGCTATTGAAGTACACCGATCGCCACTCTTATTAACTGGCAGTCCCAAAACATCACGGGCATAATCCAGAACGTTATACTTACTTTTTATGTACTCAATTCTGTCCATTGCCATAATTTCCCATCCTCCTCACATAAACTTTTCTTGCCTTCCGCTAACGCCTGCTGAATCAAGTCAACATCGAAGCGGATAATCTTGTTGCTAAGTCTGAACCACACAAGAAAATATGCCTGCGCACCGTTTTTCTGGCACACAAGCATATTGTGAAGTTGCGATAATTTGGCGTTATTTAGGTTCCAACGCTTACTGTTACACTCTTTAGCGTCAAACACATGAAGCTCACCACCTCCCTTCAAGACCTCGTAATCAAATGGTTCTCCTTCCAGATACACGCCGCTTTCAGTTCTCTTAGCGTGATTTTTGTGCATATGGACGCCGATTTTGTCTAGGTACTTCGCGAGCCGGTTAAGCTCATTTTCGAATTCATAGCCGCGTCGCATAATTTCGTTCTTGTATGGAGTTCCACAATTCGACCGCTTCTTGCAATGTGTCCCCCCACGCATCTGTACCACAATATGGACATCTCAAATAGAAAGTGCCGTTCATTTCTTTCGCAGCGGGAAAAGCGTCCGCATCACACAATGAACACTTTTCGAGCATTATTCCCTCCCCTATCCATTGTTTAGGGCGTGGCTCTTTCTTTGTCTTTGTTTTCTTCTGGTTCTGTGGGAGTTCATGCCCTGTAATGAGTTTGAATGCCTCGCGTAATATGATAGCTTTATCGTTTTTATCGTCTATTGATTGCGCAATATCTCTCAAGGCTTCAGCGGCTCTAATGTTTATGGGATTTAAGCCTGTCATACTGTAACTGCCAGTTTTTCTTAGTGTTGGCAATACTTCGGCGCGTACCCACTTGCTAAATGTTTTCGCCTCCGGCTTATTGCTACGAAATGCTAGAGCATAGAGTCCAGACTCGTTGATGACGTTTAGATATTGAGCTCCACCACGTTGCCCTGAATGACTCCGCGGATTTTGCAGGGTCATTTTTTCGTCGTCGTCAAGCGACTTTATAGCACTTGTTACATCTGCAAGTTCTAGCACTTCACACACATCTTTAGCCACAAACCAGGGCTCGCCGTTGTTCTCTATCACGCGTATCTCACTGTTGTTATAATTAAATGCCTGTAAACTGTTTTCCATAGTTATCAACTCCTTATCTTTCCTATTAATATTGAATGTGCTGGAGTGTATACTGCAGCTCGCTCTTTGTTATCGCTAGTTAGAATTTCTTTATTGCGTTCATAACCTGGCTTGAAATCTCGTTCGTAGTCAAAATCAAAGTTCTTACCCGTCGTCATGTTTCAGTAAAAGTGGCAGGTATTTTTCTACAGGCTCTCGATCAAAATTAGCCATCAACATCAATATCTCAACTCCTTAATTTCAGCCATGAAAATTTTTAACAGCCGCCATGACTCTTCATTTCTGGCATGAATCCGTTCTAGCTCTGCTTCAAGTGCCACTATGTCAATCTCTTCCCTAGTGTCAATTGCTTCAACATAGGTTGTTGGTGATAAGTTGAAATTATCAAGTTCATCTAATTTCACTAACTGCGAGAAATTTTTCACGTTTTCACGCTTGCTGTAGGTCTCAAGTATCTTTGTGTCAATTAGAATATTTTTCTTGTTAGGCCCTGCGCTAAATTCATTCTCAGCATTAACAAACAGTATGTCATTCGTCGCCTTATGCTTCTTCAATACAAGAATTGATGTCGCTATCGAAGTGCTATAGAACAAATTACTAGGTAACTGAATAACGGCATCAACAAAATTATTCTCTATGAGATACTGCCTGATTTTCTGCTCAGCTCCTCCTCTGTACATTATGCCGGGAAAGCAAACTATAGCGGCTGTCCCATTTGAAGCCAGCCATGAAAGAGTATGCATAACAAAAGCGAAATCACCCTTGCTCTTAGGTGCTAATACGCCAGCGGGAGAGAATCTAGGATCATTCAGTAATTTCTTATCATCAGACCACATAACGCTATACGGCGGATTACTTACGATTAAATCAAATGGCTGTTCATTCCAATGTTGGGGATGAAGCAATGTATCTTCACACGCTATATTAAATTTCACGCCATGCATAAATAAATTCAATCGGCATAGGTTATAAGTTAAGCGATTTATATCCTGTCCATACAAGTAAGCTACATTCTCACGGCCTAACACTTTAACCGCGCTCAATAATAATGAACCTGAACCGCATGACGGATCATAAACCTTTTCTATTCTCGTTTTACCTAGCGTGCCTAACTTCACTAAGAGCCTTGAAACCTCTAACGGGGTGAAAAATTCTCCGCCGCTCTTTCCAGCGTTCAAAGCATACATAGAAATTAAGTGCTCGTATGCGTCGCCTAAAATATCGCTCTCATGATCACTACTGAAATCTACACTGGCTATCGCTTCATAAAGAGTTCTGATTCTTTGCTCACGTTGTTCTTCTGTATTGCCTAGTTTAGGATTAGCTAGGTCAAAGCCTTCGAATGTCCCTAATAACTCCGGATATTTGCTATAAATTTCTTCAACGCCATTTTGTAATGCTTCTATCAATCTTGGTGCAAATAACAACTCTTCGAACCGTTCACAAAAAATATAGCGGTAACACAACATGCAAAGCACATAATTCTTGAAATCTTCACTGCTTAAAACTCCGCGCAACTTATCCGAAATACTCCAGATTGTACTAACAAGTTCACTCATTCATCATGCACTCGCCCTTATCTTTCCTATTAATGTTGACGCGTCCCGCTTGGTTAAGCCTTTGGGATTATAACCATGCCGCCTCAAGAAATATATTTGCTTTGGTGTCGGTGGCTCTGGCCTGAAGTTACGCGCAAGAATCTGTGAAGCCTCAAATTTCGTTAAGCCTTTAGTAGCAAATAATGGCGCAATATTTCTAACCAAAGCTAATTGCTTCTCCGTCGCGGGACCGTCTCCCCACGCTTTCACATAGTCCAAGTCCCAAAAACGTAGCTTATCTGAATAATCTCGTCTTAGCATTTCATACACTTCATCAATTACTCTTTGCATGGGCATGTAACTTCCTTTCCAACGTACGCGCCCAAAACTATCAGCCGGTGGTATGTAAATATCCAACACGCTCATGCTACCATCAGGCATTCTGAAGAAATTTATGTTATGCAAGTTATAGCTTTGCTCTTTCGCCCAGAGTTCAACATAATGTGCGTTCTGAATCCAGCTCTCCGGAGTATCCATACATTCAAGTGCTAATTCTGGCAGCGCAAATAAATCTCCCTGCAACTTCTTACGCTTTGACGGTGGAACTTCCTTAATATCTAGTCCAATTAATGAAGGTGCCGTGCAAATATCAACATTATCGCCAGCTCCTACACAATCTATAACAAGCGCATTGTCCTTACCTGGATACAATCTCAAACAACGTCCTATAGCCTGAGTGTACAGACTTATATTCTTCGTTGGACGTGCCATTATGATTGTATTAATGTTGGGTAAGTCCGTGCCTTCAGTGAATATCATGCAGTTTGTTAAGCACGGTATTTCGCCATTACTGAACGCCTTAACAATCTCGCTTCGATCTTCACCGCCCTTCACAGCAACAGCACCTGGAATTTCTTTCGCCAACGCCTCCGCATGAGCTACTGACGCACAAAATATCAAGCATGGTGGCTTCGCAAATTTCTTGTATGCCTCAGCTACAGCTTTATTGGCACCTTCAATATTAATAGCCTTCTCCAATTGGTCATTTGCAAAGTCTCCAAGCCTTGTGGCAATCCCGCGCAAGTCATAGCCTATCTCCACGCGCAAGCACTTCAAAGGCGACAGATATTTATTCTCTATGCCCCAGCGTAAATCCCGCTCAAAGATAATATCCTGATAGATCGCTGATAGTCCTACTCCGTCATTCCTGTTCGGTGTTGCGGTAAATCCTAAATGCAGCCTTGGCTTAAAGTAGTCATAGATTTTGCGATAACTTGCGGCTGTGGAGTGATGGCAGTTATGAACAAGAATACCGTTAGCGAAATAATTATTCAGGCCCTCAATTTCGAGATTATAGACAAAACCATCAGGGCAATAATGCCACGCTTCTACTTCCTCTATCTTCCCCGCCCGTGTTACAACGTTTCGATTAGTAAGCAAGAATTGCGGTAAATCTTCAGCCTTAACATAGTCATGTGCTTCAACGTCATAGATCGGATGGTTCTTGGTACAGACAAAATGGTTTCCAACTTTCAGTATTTTTTCAGGCGCCGGACGCTTAATGACTCTTAAGACTTGCCGCGATTCTAATCTGTTCAACTTATGATTGTATGCTGTAACGTAATTACCCACCTTGATTTTCTCAATCGGTACTCCATTAACTTTCGTCCCCGCGGGAAAACATTCATCAGTAACTAGCACGTCAAAATCGTCAGGCTTGAATTTATCTAAACGTCTCACAAGTGATTGCACTGACGCACTTACAACTTCTTCGCCATGTGAAGTCTCGCTTGCCTGTTCAACCCCGAACGAGCAATCAAAATATTTCTCAGGCTGATGTACTAATTCGTCTCTGTGTGAAAGTATTAACATACGCCCGCGCCGCGGGACTCTTGAGAATACAACGCTCTTGCCAAGTCCTGTTGCTAGGCAAATAACATAAGCTCCCGATTCGGGTATCGAGTCGAGAGCTTCTTGCTGATATGGTCGTAATTGAATTTCATTTGCTTTCATGTTCATCACTCCCAATCTGGTATATCCTCCTTGTTAAACTCTATAGGTAATCTGTCTTCACGAAAGCCTCTGAACTCGTGATATTTGCTTTCAAAGTAGGCTATCTGTGTTTGATAGAATGCATTCGCAGTAGACTTAACATCTCCAGTAATTACAAATTCATTTCTTGACATAACTGCCGCATGTCCTTCATGATCTCTACATAACACAGCTATATCAGATGATGCCCCCGTGATTGTTAGTAATGAAGCAAACCATGAGCCATATGTAGTTTTTGGTCGTCGTTCATAAAGCATACTCACATAATTTCTTGTTGGCGGATCAAAGAATCCATTCCAGAAAATATCTGTCATCAGCAAGAATGGTCTCTGGGGAACTTTCTTCTTGAAACGTCCGAACAACACCATCTTTTGCCAATCCCTATAAGACAGTCCGCCACCCTTGCATTCCACATATAAGTCCTGCCCCTGTAATCTGCCGTGAACATCATGAATCACAAAATCAGGAATAAACGTTATATCCTCAAGTAATGAAAAATTTTTAGGCTTGTATTCCCAGCCAAAGCCTAGTAAGTCAAAGAATATTGCCATCTTCGCTTCACATTTAGATTTGTACTTAACCTCATGATAGGTCGCTGATGAAGCCTTTATCATCTCTAATTCTCCCTTCCTAAAATTCCGGAATGTCGTCAAGGTTGAAATTAATATCAAGCGGCAATTTACTCTTGCTGAAACCTGTGAATGTATGATTCTTGCCAAAATTTGCTTCACGTGTTTTAGAGAATGCCTCAAGCGTGGCCTTTACATCAGCATCTGAATAAAATTCGCTCTCTGACATTACAGCCGCATTGCCATCCTTATCTTTGCACAAGATAGCTATATCTGAAGTCTTCTCATTACATACTGTGAATAACGCATGAAACCATGATCCATAAACATTACGCGGCCGACGAGCTTTTATACTGGCAATATATCCTTGCGCTCTGTAAACGCTTTCAGCCCAGAAGAAATCTGTTACTAACAAGAATGGACGTGACGGCGTTTTTTTCTTGAAGTCTGCGAACAAAACTAATTTTTGCCACTCCCTGTCCGTTAAGTCAGACCCTTTGCACTCAATGTACAATTTTTTACCGCATAATCTGCCGTATACGTTATGTATCACAAAGTCCGGAATGTAATTAAATTTCGTATACACTTCAAATTTTTCTGGCTCATATTCATACTGAAAGCCTAACAAATCAAAGAATATTGCCATCTTTGCCTCGGTCATTGATCTAAATTTCACGTCATGATACGTTACTGGAATCGCTCGTACTGAGTTCATTTTTTCTCTCTCCCTATACTATAGCGGTTTTACATAATCTCGTCGCAATGTCTCTCACTTCCTTCATGATGCCTAGACAATCACTTAACTTATCCGCCTGTGTCAAAACTTTCATTGCTCCAGAGTATGCTGCTTGAACGTAATCTGCTTTAGAGTATGTGCAATCTTCAATATCTTGCAGAATATTGACCTGTTGTACAGCTTCGTTAATGACTTCATCATGAGTTATTGCCCTGCCATCTTTAGCTTTTCGTAGGATTATTAGCACCATACACGTCAAGTAATTGCCCTTCTTTAGTCCGTTTGGTGGTGTGTCTTGGATACTATACACAGCAGTCACTTTCAAACCAGCATTCCAAAATGCCGAAGTTATATCTGCCCATATATCAGGACTTTTATGAGCAAATGTTATTATCTGCATTCCATCATCAGACATAAGGTGCGCAAGATTGCCATAAGTATTCATAAAGAATTCATAGAAACTCTCTCGCCCTGCAATAAGTCTCTCAATGCGTTTATTCCAATTGGGCATAAGATTCCAGAGACTTCCGCAGTAATCACGAAAATATTCTGCGATTTCAGGTTCATCATAGCCCACAAGTCCTTTCTCCTTTGTCCACTCCATATATGGACTTGAAGAAAGCAGCGGCATAAATTTCAATTTCTTATTCATAATATCCTCCTATACTATAAAAGAAGGAGCCGAAGCCCCTTCACTAAAACGTTAACGTTAAAACGGTACGTCGTCTATACTTGCCATTTCGCCTACATTTGGTTGTTCTTGCCAGCTTGGCAAATCATCCTGCTTCTGCCGCTTAACAAAATAATGCACATCCGCCCTGAGTTCCTCGTTCTGATCTGGTCGGTGGCGTATCCTTGCTGCCCCAACTTTACCCTTCCAGTGCTCAAGATTGAGATCGCCGCGGGGTATATCAAAGCTGTCGAATATCGCGCCCAGTTTATTATTTGTTTGCTGCTGCTTCTCTGGCGTTGACCCATCAAATACAAGGTAATACCAAACCTTACTTTGCTGGCCACTCACCTTAATCACAAGCTCGTACATGTCCTTGCCCGTCTTTGAAACGCGCTCTCTTGCCTCGTCAATTCGTACCCTGTAAATTCCTTCAGTGATCAAGTTTTGCTTCCCGTAATCTTCGGGGTTATATGTCCAATCTACCATTACTATTACAATTCCTTTCCGCCGTGTCTATACGGTATTGTCTCGTTATAATCCAACTTCTCTTCCATAATGCCATCAACATTTACGCCAGATTGAGCGCACCAATCTAAAATCCTGATTATGCAGTCAATCATTTCTACCGCTACACCTTCAGGCTTACCATTAACCATATACATAAACGGTTTATGATTTCTGTACTCTTCCAGGGCTTCCGATAATTCTGAATGACATAGTGCTATCACTTCTCCAAACGTAAGTTCTTTATCCCACCAACCAAGTATTCTGGCTGTCTCGTTTATTCTGCCTGCCAAGTCATTAAGGTTATTAAACATTCACAATCTCCATTTCTTCATCAGTTAAGAAATCCACATTTGATAATCGCGCCGGCATTAACATATACAGAAAGCTATCATCACCTTCACGCATCATTCGCATTTGAGTGTCTTCGCCGCTGAACTCTATTACGCCTTCACTGTCCCCTAGAGCTTTCACACCAGCAATAAAGAAATCCGCATTAAATCCAACAGTTAAACCATTCTCTGAAGTCTCGCCATAAAATACTTCAGTAACCACACCATGCTCAGCCGATCTTGAAGTAACTCGCACTTCATTGTTATAAAGTGTCATTGCCATAATATGAGCCGGATGCGTTTTCGCTATGATATCCACACGATCAAGCACTGGAATAATATCTGGCGCATGAAATTTCAATCGCGTATAGACCTCATCATTCAAAATCCTGTTGTATTGTGGGAATGTCGCGTCAACCTTTCGCAATGAAAATTCTATATTCTCAACCTGAAACCACACAGTCGCTGCGTCAGCGTATATCTTCACATTTGTATCCGATATTGATATTAACGTTTTGCCGACTTCCTTAAGGCTTTGAGCTAACACCAACATATCGTCTTCAATGCCATTATTTTCTACGCATGGAACTTTCGCTACTGCCAATCTCTTCCCGTCAGTTGATACGGCCTTCAAATAATAATCTTCTAGCTTTAACAAGCACGTACCCAAATATCGTGGAAAATCCTGTGGTTGAGAAGCTGCTGCGGAACCTTCATTAATGAGTTTTATTAACGAATTTGCATTGATTTCACAGACATAATTAGCTCCTTCAATTGTTGGTATTTGGGGAAATTCTTCAATAGGCATTATGGGGAATCGTATCTTGTTTCGGCCAGCTCTCAGTAACCCTCTCGACGAGTTCACTTCAAGAAGTAAATCCTCTTCATTAGATTTCTTTAGCATGCTTCCAAATGTTTCAGTGGGAATTAATGCTAAACCAGTTTCTAAAACATTAGCCCCCAACGCATTACATTTCACAGAGCTTTTCAGGTCCGTAGCTTCCAGCGTAACACCAAACTCCGTCGCCACAAATCGCACATTCGAGAACTTAGCGAGAGTGTACAATAAACTGTGTAATGAAAAGCGAGACAGGAGGCAAAATTATGGAACAAACAGTGGCACAGGAACGCAAGAAAATTAGCAACGAGTTATTTGATACAATGCTTGAGGGCGTTAAGACGCAGGACGATTTATGGGGACAAAATGGTATTGTTACACAACTCAATAAAGCTCTCATTGAGAGAATGCTTAATGCAGAAATGGATTATCATCTTGACTCCGACTTAGTTGGGCGTATCGTTGTTAACAGTCGCAATGGTTATGGCAAGAAGAAAGTTCGTGGCTGTTTTGGAGAAATCGAACTAAAAACTCCAAGAGATCGTGATAGTTCTTTTGAGCCTCAAATTATACCTAAGCGCACCACAAGGCTTGATAACTTCAACAATGCAATAATGTCGTTATATGCTAAAGGTATGACCGTTAGAGACATTCAGGAAACTTTGCAAGAACTATACCATACAGATGTATCGCCTGCTCTTATCTCCAAAGTCACCGATGAAGTCAATGCTGAAGTTGAACAATGGCGTAATAGATCGCTCGATAGTATTTACCCGATTGTTTGGCTTGATGGTACGGTCGTGAAAGTTCACCAAGATCATCAAGTGATAAAGAAGACAATTTATCTGGCATTAGGTGTCAATATTGACGGTTACAAAGAGTTGCTTGGAATGTGGATAGCCGAACATGAGGGGGCAAAATTTTGGGCACAAGTGTTGTCTGAATTAAATAATCGTGGTGTCAAAGACGTATTTGTGTTCTGCATAGATGGCCTGAAAGGTTTTCCTGAGGCGATAGAAGGAGTGTTTCCTCGTTCAAAGATCCAACTTTGTATAGTCCACATGGTACGAAACAGTCTGAGATATGTGAGCTACAAGGACAGTAAAGCAGTAGTGAAAGATTTAAAGCCGATCTATAATGCCGGAACGCTAGAGG
>FLNX01004575.1_pt1 | contig 30402 bp, 10 predicted proteins | sample 1140341 | NCBI WGS metagenome assembly FLNX01 (sample SAMEA3878208, study PRJEB12797) | bioreactor metagenome | biome: Moose rumen | place: Sweden | collected 2011-10 | reverse complement strand
AAAGTAACTGCCAACACGTTTATGACAGCCTCTGCCGACAAGGCGGACAGCCTGCAGCTGGTGGTGAAGAATACTCAGGCCAACGCCAATGTAGAAATCGGTGCCGCCGTATTGGTCAGCAATGTGAATAACAATGCAAAAATTTTGCTGAATAATGAAGGGGAGAAGTCTGCCCAAATCAAGGGTGAGGCTGTATCTCTGGGCGCGGCAGCTGGCATGGGACAATACGAAAAAGAATCAGAGAAGAAAACCAGCACACTGTCCTACACGGTGAGCGCCGAGGGAACTGCAGAGGACGATACGCCTTCCAAGTTTGCACTGGATGGCTCTGTGGGCATCAATACTTTGAAGAACAACGCCATTGTCCTTTTGGGGCAGAAAAGCAAAGTGGACGGTTCTGAGGTGAAATTGTCCGCCGATGCTGTCACCAACGCAGAGGGAACCTATGGCGTAAAGGATGAAAACCCTCACGTTGGAATTGGCGGCACGGTGGGGCTCCAGAATATCAGCGGCAACAGTCTGATCATGGCAGGAAAAGGTGTGGAGATAAAGGGGACGCAGTCTTTCGAGGCTTCGGCCGGCAACACCACGGATTTGAAGAATAGCGTCCAAAATGCCGGCAAGGGGGATTCCATCGGCATTTCCGGCATGATTGCCCTCTCCTACGGAGACAGCAACAGCATCGTAGCGTTAGATGATGAAGTCAACATCACTACCGGGTTTGCCACGATTACTTCCACGAACTCCACCAACGTGGATAACTCTGCCCGCAGCGAATCTGCGGGACAAAATGGCGCCAAGGCCTTTGGCATCGGCGTGGGCATTGTAAATTATGATGTGAACAGTCTGGCTATGGTCAGCGATAATGGCAGTGGGATAAGTGCGCCTTCCGCAAGCACCACGGACGCAGACAAAGCAGCCAAGAAAATCTATGAGGACGCGGCTCTGGCGCGGAGCATTGCCGGAGATACTCTTGCCGGTAAGCTGGGAGCCAAGACCGCTGGCAGCACGAAAGGCAACATTGTCACGGGCGGTCTGATTGGTATGGCAATTACCACGGGCATGATTCAAAATGATGCCAAGGCCAAGGTCGTTTCCGATGCACAGAATGATGGGGACGAAAACGAACGGAAGGATTCCGAGCGATGGAATAAATGGTCCAAGCAGGGCAAGGAAGGAGCAAAAGAGGCCAAGACGAATACTGATAATCTGGAGCAGGATAATATTAGTTCCCAGAATGAAAGTGCTGCTCCCAGCGCTTCGGGTGCCATGGGAGAAGCCAGCAAGGCGACAGACCCGGACGGGACTACCAATGCGGAAGATGCGGGAGCGGCGCCTGCGGCTGGTTCTGCGAAAAGTGCCGGAGCTTCTATCGGCATCGAGGGCAGTGTAGCCCTGACCTTCCTGGGCGGTCGAACGGATACGGTACTGGACAATGTGACTGTGAAAAACGGAACAGAGGCAGAGCCGGCACCAGTGGCGGTTGTTTCTCTTTCTGCCACGGATTTTCTGGGCTCCATCACCCTTGGCGGCACGAATAGCAAGCATTCTCTGGAAGCAGATGACTCCGGGGCCAAAGTTGGCATTGGCGGTACCTTCGCTATGAACAGTGTGAACAGGGATGTGGATTCCCTCATCAGAAATTCCGACCTGCCCATGGCTCTTATGGTCTCAAACTCTGCTACCAAGATTGGTATTGAAGTTGCGGCCGGTATGGGCACCAGCACCTCCGAGGGGGACGGTGCAAATATCAACGGTGCGGGCGCGGTGTATTATAATCGGGCCAAGCAGGACGTTCAGGCGCTTATGCTGAACAATAACGTCATGGGCGCTTCGGTTTCCAATAAATCTACCAGCACGGACTTCCAGATTGCTGGCGGTCTTGTGGGGATAAAGGGCAATGGCGCCAACAAGAATGTGGGCTTTGGCGGTGCTGTGGCCATCAGCAATCTGGAAAACAACCTTAAGAGCGCTATCATCGGTGGCGACTATACGATCTTCTCGTCGGTAGACGTGGAGGCACGGAAAGGCACCACACAAATTAACGGCGCGCTGGCTGGCACCAAGGGGGGCTATGGCTTTGAAGGCGCATTTGCTTACGGCAGCACGAAGAACAACACTCATGCCTATATCAATGATGCTGCCATAACGGGACCCACGGCTAGCGTAAATGTCAAGGCAGGGGAAGTTCCTGTCATCAAGACAGATACCCAGCTTAATGACGAAAAAACACAGAGTTATAACAAGATTGACAGCAGCATTGGCACCAATCCGAATAGCATTGACACCACCAAAAACTACACCCAAATAGATGCCGGGAAACAGGACCAGCTAAAGTCACAGCTAAAAGAACAGGCAAACTCTGCCCTGGACAAAGAGACGGAGATGCAGAAAAATAACAAGAAGACCTTGGCTGACAAGGGGTTTGATACCACAGGAGAAAGCTATCTTGATAAGGAAAGCGCATCTTCCTCTCTGGATGAGGATGTTACCAAGGATTCTGATGGAAATAAGACCGATGAAGGCAAGGCGGCGGAGGATGCCGCGAAGGATGAGGATGATGCCAAGGGTGATTTGGGTAAGAATCGCAGTTTGACCATCACCGCCGCCATGGGCGGGGGCTGGAATGAGAACGTGGGCGCTGGTGCAGGCATTGCCTATAATTATGTAAAGAATGACATCGCAGCAGACATCAAAGGCTCTACCATCACGGCGGACACCGTAAGCGGCGATGCTGCCAGCGACGCTGCCATCGTTTCCGTGGGCGCGGGTATTGCCATTGGGGGCACGACCTTCAACGGTGCCGGTTCCGGCAGTTGGAACGATATGAAGAATGATACGAAGGTCACCTTTGCAGGCAATACCATTACGGGCAAAAACATCAGCGAACAGGTGCAAAACGAAAGTTCCATCATCAACATTGCCGGGGAAGTAGCCGGAGGAAAAGGCATGGCCATGGGGCTATCACTGGCTTACAATTCCCTCAACAATACCACCGGAACTTATTTGCAGGGCAATGATGTTACTTTGCAAGGAGAGGATAACTCTGTCAAGCTGGCGGCCACCACTACGGGCAAGACTTTGGCTGTAGCAGGCGGCATGAATGTGAATATCAGCCAATCCGTTGTGGGCGCAGTGGGAACCGTGGCCATTAACCGCGGTGTAAGCAATACGGAAAGCGTCATTGATGGCAAGACCACAGGCGAAAATAGCAAACTGGACAACGTGAAGGAACTTTCCGTCACGGCTGCGGAAATGACGAAAAAGACCACCGTGGCGGGCAGTGTGTCCGTTGGCGGCAAGAAAGTGGGCGTGGGTGGTGCCGTGGCCTATACGGCTGTCGGTTCCAGCGGCAACAAGGAGAGACTCCGGGCAGAAATCAACCATGCCGATATTACCACCACTGAGGCCGGCAGGATTGAAGTCTCCACAACAGACAGCAGGAAGAATGGCAATAACGAACTGGAAAAGTCCCGCGTTATCACCGTGGGGGCAGGTTTTGGTGTGAGCTGGGGCAAAAATTTCTTCAATCTTCAGGGTGGGGCAGCTGTCTCGGATATCTACAAGGACAGCTTCGCTGCCATGAACAACACGAACATCAACGCAGGCAAGGAGTCCTATCATCCGGCCATCAATGTTACGGCAGATACCAGGAGTAAAATCAATACCGTGGGCGTCGGTGGCAGCGTGGATATCGGGTCGCAGGTGAAGGGGGCTGCAGGCGTCGCCATCAACCGTATGTATCAGAATACCAAGGCGGAAATGGCTACGGAAAGTGGCACCACGGTGGTTAATGCTGGTCTTACGCAGGTGCGGGCTGCCGGTGATGGTGATATTCATTCCGTGGGCGTTGGGGGACTAATCGGCATAAATGGTCAGGTTGCCTTTGCCGGTTCCGGCAGTTACAACTACATTGGCAACAACGTGGATGCCATCATCATGAACCAAAAGCTCACCTCCAACAGCAGTGTGGGCATAGTGTCTCAAAGTGACGACCGTCTCTACAACTTTGCCGGCGGCTTTGCCATTGGTGCCAACACCAAGGTAGGACTCGGGGCAGCTGTTTCCATCAACAAGATTACAGGCAATACGAACGCACTGGTACAGGGCGGCTTTTTAAAAGCCGCCGATACCGGGTCTATTAAGGTCACCCGTCCGCAGGACGCCAATCTCTTCAAGACGGACAGCTTAGACCTTACCACGGACAGGCAGCGTCTGGCCGATAATCGCCAGGAGGAGGAAAAGTCAGGCATCGTGGTGGATAGCTCTGCCACCCATACCCTTATTTCCCAGCTTTCTTCCGGCGGCGTGGCAGCCTCCAGCAGTGCAGGTGTCAGCCTTGATGGCACGGTGAACCTCAATACTGTCGAAGGGAAAACTACGGCCAAAATCCAGAATGCCGACCTCAATTCTGCTGACAAAGCTTCCAACATAAACGTGAACGCCATTGACTATACCAATTTCGGCTCCTTCACCGGCACGCCCGCTATCGGTGCAGGGGCAGCCCTGGGCCTCTCCATTGGCGTATCTGCCAACTGGGAGACTTTTGACCGCCAGACCATTGCTGAAATAGCCTCCACAGGGGAGAAGAAGGACGTATATGCCAACAATCTCACTGTGGATGCCATTACCAAGCACGGCTCCTCTGCCCTGTCCTTCGCGGCAGCAGCAGGAGGCGGCAAGGTAGGCATTTCCTCCGGCGACAGCATCATGCGCCACAAGAACAGCAGCACCACCAGGGCAACCCTGGACAATGTGAATGCTGTCTTTGACGGCAAAGCGGAAATCAAGGCAGAGCATTTGGGCAATACCCATACCCAGAATGTATCGGCAACTCTGGCTGCCGGTATGGCTGGTGTGGCGGTAGGGGCCGGTGTGTCCGTTATGGACGATACTTCTACTGTCAAGGCAGAGGTGAATAACAGCGATCTGAAAGCCAAGAAGAACGAGGATGGCACCGTTACCGATAAAAATATCTCTGTCCTGGCCAAGAATGAGAACAACTGGAAGAATACCCTGGTCACCGCTAGTGCCTCCGTGGCTATTGGCGCGGGCCTGGCCGCCAATGTGGGCGTGAGCAACACCACTGGCGTGACCTCGGCATTGGTGACAAACAGCAATTTGGAAGCACATGATGTCAATGTAAAGGCCACGGACAAGCTGACGGTAAATTCCACGGGCGGCGTGGGTGCTCTTGGCGTAGGCGGCGTGGGTGTTTCCGTTGTCCTCAATAACATCAACAGCAGCGTCAGCACCCATGTGACTGGCGGCTCGGTCAAAGCAGCGAACAATATTGATATAGAAGCTGAAGCGGAGCGCAAATTTGACAGCAGCGTAACCGGTGTGGCCGTAGGCGGCATCGGTGTAGGTGTCAATGTGGCGGTCACCTCCATCAACAAAGGCATTACCGATGCCCAGCTCAGCAATACCACAGATGAAAACGGTAACAGCACGGGCACCAATAAGGGCACCAAGGATGAAATCAATGTTCATCTGAACGGTACTCGTGGCGTGAATAATGCCAAGGGCAATTTAGGCAAGGCTGAGGCCAGGTTCTTCGGCTTGAACTCTGAGGACAAGAAGGATCTCGATACAGCAAGGAATACCACCGTAAGCCTTTCTTCCCCAACCTATGAGGCGAACACCCCTGACACCAAGAAGCAGGGCGTGCATACTGAGGTAGGCGGGACTTTGATGGCTGCGGGTAATGTCAATGTGGCCGCAACGGAAAAGAGCGACATTTTTGAGAAGAATGTGAATGCCACGGTGGGCGGCGGCATTTCCGCCAGTGTTACGGATGCCATTATCCATACGAATTACGATACGGACGTAAATCTTAATAATGCCAATATCACGGGCAAGAATGTCACCCTCGAAGCCCATCAGGGACAGGCTGGCAATGGCTCGGAAATCGATGTAAAGGCTGGTGCTGGTGGTCTGGGCATTGGCGTAGGTGTGGGCTACGCAGGCATCGTCAACAAAGGTGCCACGGATATCAACATCACGGGCAGCACGATTAAGGGAACGGAAAATGTCACGGTCAATGCCCTGGACGAAAGCAAGCACAAGGCTCAGATTCTCAATGTGGGAGTGGGCGCTATCGGCGTTGCCACCACTTTTGCCAGCGTGGAAAATAAGAATAATGTAGGTGTAACGCTTGCCGGAACCAACAACATTTCTGCTACCCAGGGGAACATCACCATTGATGCCCAGAGAGCCAATGTGCTGAACGCTCATACTCAGGGCGTGGGCGTAGGCGGTGTCAACGTGTCGGTGAACCATGCCACCATTGAGGATGGCGGCAAAGACGAGAATAATAATGTCAAGGGGCTGGCTGCGGCCAAAATTACTGGCACCAATGGCACCTACAGCGCTAATTCCTTCCATCTGGGCGCAACTAATGACACCACAGCGAACCTCAGCTCAGGCAATACCACTGTCGCCATTCTCGGTGTCAGCCGGATGCGAGGCAAGGGTGTCATGGATATGGGCGCAGAAGTGAGTGTTGCTGGCGGTACATTCAACTCGCAGAACGTGGATTTTACTTCCCGGCTGGGCAGTGCCAATGGCCGCACGTTGGAAGGCAATGTGAAGGGGCATAATGTCTCTGTCGGTGCTGTGGCTCCGGATGCAGTCATTCTGACCACCAACGCCACCGCGAAAGTCAATGTGGCAAACAGCACCTTTGGCGAGAATACCAACCTTACTTTGGACAATAGATCCTATGTTGACCGCAAGGCGTATATATACGATGTTACTGTCGGTGGCGTGGCGGTTGGCAATTCCAGTGCAGATATCAGCGGCACGCAGACATTGACAACCTCCCTTACCGGGAAAAACGGTGTCACGAACAAGCTGGCCGGTCTGCAAGTGGAGACTTATGGCGAGAACACGGGCAAGGCTCTGGCCGATGCAGGCGGCGGCAGCATCGTGGGCTATATCGGCTCCCATGTGGACAACAAATCCACTAACACTGTAAACAGCACACTGGGTGGCAACTGGGATGTTGCAGGCAAGCTGTGGCTTGTGGCGGCTCAGAAGGACGATACTCGCCTGACGGCCACCGAAGGGCACGGCGGCGTTATCGGCGTGGGCGGCACCAGTGTGGATAACATCATTGACACTACACTCAAAGCCAATGTTGAAGAGGGCACGGTTGTGAGTGCCGATCGGGTTCACATTGGCACATCCAGTGCCGTTGCTACAGGAGCATATGACGATACCAACGCTAACGGTGATAAGGACGAGCAGGCCTATACATTGAAAGACCATTTCGGCGGCGTCATTTCCGGCAACCGTCTGCGGAGCCTGCTAAAGGTTACGGAAAGCGGCAGCGTTACCATCGGCAAAAATGCCAGAATCACTACGAACAATTTGCAGGAATATGTGGCATCCTCCAATAGCAACCTGACGAACCATGCATCGGCCAAGGGCGGCGCCGCCGCAGGTGTGGTGGACACCGTGGTGGAGAATAATATCGCCGTCAACAATCTGGTAGATGTAAAGAGCGGTGCGCTCCTTAGCAACGAACAGGCGGCCACCACCGAGGATATTATCCTTGCCGCCTATGACGAGCATAAGCTCAATTCCCATGCCGAGGCTACAGTGGGAGGGGCTGTCGGTGTCATGACTTCCGACAACAACGTCACCATGAACCGCACGAGCAAGGTGAATGTGGCGGGCACCATCGAAAGCGGTAGCAAGGTGGGCTTGTATGCGGGGGCCAACGAGGGCGGCGTTCTTTCGAATCTCAACGCCGATCTCAAGGCCGGGACTTATAACCATACGGCCATCCCTGTTACTATTCCCCGTGTTAATTATGGCATCACCGCCGACAAGGGAATGGTGGAAGTGAGCGGCATTGTGCGCTCTACCGGGGACATCAATGTCATCGCCAGCGGTGGCAAGGAAGAGGTGGTCAAGGATGAAAGCCTGTTTAACTGGGTCAAGGGCGGCAACAGCACCGAAAAGAAGTTCCTGACCTCTGATGCGGTTACTGCCGAAGAGACCTCGGATGATATGAAAAAGAGCACGGTCAATGTCACCGGCTCGCTTATAGCCGGCACGGCTGCGCCGATCAATCTGACCATCAGTGGCTCTGTGGCTGGTGGACTGCACTTTACGGCAGATAACAATGTTACCAATCAGCGGGTATTGCAGGGCATTACCAAGGGCACTTTTGATTATGCCAATACGTTAGGCGGACGACTCAGGGAACTTAATAAATTGATTGCAGCCTATAATGGAGATAGTTCAAAAATGGCGGCATATATCGCAGAGCGTGGCAGAATACAGGAGGAAATGAAGCGCCTGGGGCTGGTAGAAAAGGATGCAGACGGCAATGTCGTTCAATATCTCACCACCGGCCGTCCGGTTTATTATGTGGGAATCCCGGATATCGCTGTCAGCGGCGGTAATATCAATGTGCAGGCCAATGACTTGACAGGTACGGGGAATCTCCATGCCAATGCGGCACCCGCCGTAACCATCACGAACGAATCGGATGCTTATCTCAAGCTGAATAACATCCTTATGGGCGAGCAGGGCGGCAGCATTATCTATAATAAAGACACTGTCATTCCTCCTGGCAAGACTGAGGGCAACAATAAAATCAACGCTGTCAATGTCCACAAAACGGGGGCCGCATTCAATGAGATTTACGGCGTAACCGACAGCACGGCTGCGGGCTTGACGGTGCAAAACACCAAAACCTTCAGTGGGGATAAGACGAGCACCATTTCGCTTACGCCGGAGCTGGAGAAAGAGATTGACAATAATACGGAGATGACGGCAGCGGAAAAGACGCAGTATAAACAAGATATAAGAGATGGAAAGATGAAATATACCGCCATCACCGATGTGGAAGTGGACGGCAAAATCAGCAATTTCTATGGCAATGTAACCATCAGCAATGCCAGTGGGGATATTATCATCAGCGGTGGCACGCAGGCACGGCCCACAGGCGTATTCGGCAACACGGTCAAACTCATTGCCGCCAACGGTTCCATCGCCCAAAACTACAAGGAGGGGATTGTCAATATCAACGGCGATCCGGAGAAGTATTTGGCAGGGTCGGCCACGACCATGAAAGATGCCCTGGGGTTGAGTGCTACGGGGACGGATACAAAGAGTAAAGAGGACGACTACACGCGTACCGACAGCTCTCAGGAGGCTACGGGCTATATAGCTGGTCGGGATGTCTATGTATCAGCTGCCAACGTCAATGTGAATGGGCTTATTCAGAGTGGCTACAAGACTTATGCGGCCACGGTGACGGAGGAGCAGCTGGCTGCGGCGAAGCAGCGGCCGGCCAGCCGTGCGGCTGTTATTCAGAATCACACCATGTACAAGGTCAATGATGGCGGTGCCCAGTGGAACAGCACGGACAAGGCTTTTGACTATGTGCCTCAGGTTTATTGGGATCCTGCTACGAATAAACTGGTGGTAGAGGATATCGACACGGCAGGCGGCAAGGTCTATCTGACGGGCAAGATTGCCAGCACTGGCGATGGCAGGATTCTGGCAGCGGACGGTGCAGCGGAAATCTCTGTAATCAATCAGACTAATCTGGATATGAATGTGGGCAACGTGCTCAACAATCAGCGTGAAGGTGTCATTACCATTGCTGATACGGCCAAGGATACCTGGACCGAATACAAGCGAGGCCAGACACGCACAATCACTGGCTATGCCGATTACCTGAAGAATCACTCGGGGGACACGGATATCTACGCCGGTGCTACGCAAACGGCTAACAATCTTTCGGTGGGGAACACAATATCCTATGGAGTAGAGGGTGGCCAGCTATACACATGGGTCAATGGCTATAGTGTTGAGACTACAAGAACATATCAGCACTATGAGCGCCGTGGTATGTGGGGGCTGGTTCAGACGGCGGATGAAACCGAACTGAGAGGCTGGTCAACAGACTCAAACGTTATCGACAAAAAGGAAGGGGCGAAAATAGGCCTGCCCGATGGTGCCGTGATTACGACGAGCGCCAATGTCCCGGCAAGCGGCAAATTGCATCTTGATGGACATACCATGCTCTTAAACGAAAAAGTTTTTGATCAGGATCATTGGGTTACCCGTTCGGGATTCCTGGGCTGGTTCAAGCATATTTACGACCGGTGGAAAGTTGGCACTTCCACCATCCAGCTCTATAATTACAGTATCAATGCCTCGCAGCCGCTCACGATTGGCTTGCTGGGCGCAGAAGTGGGCAAAATAGATATCAAGAGCACCAATGCCGGTGGCGGCAGCATCAACCTGACGGGCAATGTGGCCAACTCCCACAATCAGGCTGCGCTGACGGTAAGCTCTGCCGCAGGTGGCATTACCCAGTTTGATAATACCACCTTAAAGAGCGAGATTGTAAACCTTGCGGCGAAAAACGACATCAAGAATATTCATCTCGCCTCCATCGGCACGGCGACCAAAGACGGGAGTGGCAATATCACTGCGGTGAATGACAACATCAAGCTCAGTGCCGTTTCCACGGGCAAGGGGGATATCGACATTACCGCCGTAGGCGGCATCTTGGAGAATCGCTCTCTGCCGGGGAATGTGGAAATCGTCGAACTCAAGAGCAAGGACGGCAGCAACGTTTTCGCGAAGAATGCAGCCCTTGGCGATGTGACGCTGAACGCCGCCGGGAATATCACCCAGTCGGGCAGCGGCATTACCGTAGAAGGCCGCGGTATCACTCTCACCAGCAAGGAGGGCAGTATTGGCACGGAAGCGCAGGCCATCAATATCGCCGGCTCGGATTTGATTTATTCCACAGACCGCTACGGTGCCCAGATAAGCGCCAGTGCCAAGAACAGCATCTATCTGACCGAAGCGGCAGACGGCGGCGATATGCGCGTGGGCAAGATTGAATCCCGCGAAGGGGATGTGAAGCTGACGGTAAATAACGGCGGCTTCATTGACGGGCTTCCCGGCAATGACAAATCCGGCTCCACGGACAGCGTGGACGAAATGGTGCATCGCTGGATTGACGCGGGCCTCATTGACGGTGAGAAGGATGCCAATGGAAATTACACTTACAAGGGGGCGTATATCGAAGGACTGGAAAAAGACCGCGATGCCTACAAGGCAGCCATAGAAGTGGCCTATGATACCACCAAGGGCGGCAAGACCCAGGCCGAGTGGCAGGAGACAGCTGCGGGCCTGCCAGCGGGCTCCGTTGCCTACAAGACTGCTTCTAAGTATGCCCAGTATGCGGATGCCAACGCCTATCTGGCGGCCGATACCGACTATCAGAAAATGAAGGCCAAGGCAGATAATCCCACCTTTGAGTGGACCAAGGACATGATGCTCAACGCTGTCAGCGAAAAACTCGTGAACCCGGAAGGCGGCGGCAGCGCCCAGACAGAGCGGGCTGCCAATGTTCTGGGCAAGGATATTACCCTGACAGCCACCAAGGGTGCAGTGGGCACCTTTGACAATAATTCCACCACGATTACCGTGGAGCAACTGACAGGGAGCGACAATATTGCCTATATGAAGCAGCTCATGAATGTGAGTGCCTCCGATGTCACGGTCAAGCGGGATGAAAGCGGCAATCTGATGGCCTTTGAAATCAAGGGCAATATGCCTTTGGGTATCAAGGCCAGCGGCACGCTGAATGTCAGCGCCGGGGGTAATGTCTTCGTGGCAGGCCGCAAGGATGAAAATGGGGAACACTCTGCCATCAAGGTAGGCACCATCGATGCCACCCAGAACAGCGCCACAGGTGACGTGCGCCTGTACTCCGAGCAGGGCATCTACAACGACAAGACGGCAGATGATACCAATATCAAGGGCAACAACCTGATCCTCACCGGAGGTAAGGAGAGCATCGGCACTGCTGAAAAGGCCCTGACCATTTCCCTTTCCGGGGACTTGACCGAAGCCAGAGCTGACAAGAATGTGTTTATCAACAACGTGAACAATAATGATTTCCTCCGCTTGGGAGCCATGTTCGCCGGGGATACCATTTTCCTGAATAGCGAAAAGGGGTTCAAGATGAACAATGCCAATGCGGATATTGCCGCTTCCTACATCAACGCCGGGAAGAAATTGGAATTCAAGACGAACACGGCCACCGGTATTGTCGGTGAAGCTGACAATGCTATCCGGCTGCTGAATGACCGTGCCCCGGTGAACATTGCGGCACAGTCGGCCTATATAAAGGGCATGGGCAGCTTGGCGCAGGGAATCCAGAACGGTACTTTGGTTTTGGGCGATATCAGGACGGTGGGTGAATTTGCCGCTGTCAGCGCCGGCTCTTTGACCGTGGGTCGTGAACAGGAGAAGGATAGTACTGGAACAGTTAAGAAGGAGGCGGTAGCAGGTGCTATCACTGCCGGTGGAAATGTAAACCTTGAAGCTGCAGACAGTTTGACGCTTGACGGTAAAGTGAAAGCAGGCAATTTGACTGATACGGAGAAAGTGTTGACGCTGAAGGCTGTCAATGGCAATATCACTCAGACGGATAAAGGCGTTATCACCGCCGATGCTGTCAAAACCTTCAACGGCAAGTCCCTGCTTTTAGAAAATGCAGCTAATGAATTCAACAATATTGAAGTGGACGGCATTGAAACCACTGCGGCACAAAAGCCGGCTATTGCCGGAGATGTGCGCATTAAAGATAACGCTGCAGCGCTGACCGTGGCAATCAAGCGGCAGGTGGCAGGCGATATCGTGGTGCACAATCTTCGCGAAAACGGCACTCTTGCTAATAATGGCGACCTCACTGCTGCGGGTAATATTGCCCTTAATGCACAGGGAACATTGCAGCAAACGGCCAATACTAACTTTACGGCAGGCAAGAATGTGGAACTTACCTCGGCAGCGGCTGATATCAAGCAGGCTTCCGATGCCGGAATCAAGGCCAACAAGGTAACGGCTGTTAGTGCTAAAACTGCTGACTTGCAGGGCACGGGCAATACGTTCCAGTCAATTACGTTGCAAGGCGCGATAGAAAATACACCGCTTGCGGGTAATGTCCTTGTGGGGACTACGGCAGATACGCTTTCTTTGGCCGTACAGCCCGTGGTGCAGGGCAACATTGTGGCAGAAAACAGGGCTGCACATGGCAGTTTGCAGGTCAGTTCTGTGTTGCAAGCGCAGGATGATGATGAAACGGATGCTCATGTAATCGGTGATATTTCCCTGACTGCTGGCGGTGATGTACTTATCAATGGCGATATCACTACGGGAACGAAAAGACAAAATTCGTTTAACACATTTACGGTAAGTGATATGCTGGGTGATTCCCATAATTCGTTCACCATCAAAGCAGGTGGAGCGATTATGGAAGCTGCAAATGTCAAAATCGAAACGCCAATGGTGACGACTTACAGTGGCAAGGATGTATCGCTGACAAGTGGGAATAACAAGTTTGCGATAGTACTGACCAATGGGCTGCTGGCAGGTGCGCCTATTGATGGCAGTGTCAAGGCTGTGAGCAACTATGACGGCATTTATGTTGCCGGTGTGGCAACGGACAAAATTCTGGGGGATGCAGAGTTTGCCAATATATCCTCCAGAGGGGATTTAAGATTTTTGGTTGATAACGGTACTGACGGAGAGAAAATTGATGTTCGCGGCGGAAACGGTGCGCAGGGTAACCTGTTGCTGACGGCCGGCAAGGACGTGACGATTCTGGGCAATGCCGTTGTGAAAAATGATGTTACGCTGGCAAGCAATGTTGAAGGTTCCATTTATGGTCTGGGCCGGGGCATTGAAGCTGGACATAATGTGTTTATGCTGGCCGAGGAGTCGGTTAACTATATTGGTACCATAAAAGCGGAGAACGATATCAGGGTACAGGTTTGGAATGCTGCTTCGGCGAAAGAAAACCGTGGCATCAATATTGGTACGCTTTCAGGTATCATAAACAGAGAGGAGGAACATAGCACTATACCGACAGATTCCACTACGTTGCTGACAGCAGGCAGAAATGCGGAATTCTTTATGCACGGCAATGGTGATATCGAATTACTGGGAAAGGTCGAAGCAGAAACTGGAGCTGTGACGGTGGATATTTCCGATCAGGGAGATATTTACATCGGTCAGCCAGATGTATTGGATGAGAAAACTATCACAGCAAAAGGGAATGTAACCTTGAACGTGGGACAGGGCAATATTGCCATTGTCAAAGGTATTAAGTCTCAGGATGAAAGCATCAAGCTGGCAACTGGGAAGGGCAATATTATCGTTGGCCGTGAAAACGTAACGGATGAGGAATCGCTTATCGCAAGCAAGAACGTCAGCATTGGTACCAATACCGGTACAATTACCATTCAGGGCAAGACCGCTACGGCAAATGGTGACGTCAGCATGACAGCCGGACAGGATGTGTATGAACCGGGGATATTGAATGGTAACTTTATCATCAAAGATGATGGCAAGATTAGCTCCGGTGGAGGTATTAACCTCTATGGGCGCAATGGTGATATCTACATCACGGATAAAATTTCTGCCAGAAAGGGACTTACTGCGGTAATTAACGAACGGGGAAATGTTATTTTTGAAACGGATGTGATGGTGGACAAGGACGTCAATATTTCCACGGAAAAGGGCTTCATCGGAGTGGGACATACCATTAGCGCAGATGAAGGTATGGTTAACCTGAATACCGGAAGCGGCGATATCATGGTGGGCAAGGACATTACTGCCGGTGAGGCGGTGTCCATTTCCACGTATGATGGCAATGTGTTAATCGGTGATACTGCTACGGGTGATGATGGTGATGTACTGGCAGAAAATGGTGATGTGTCTATTCGGACGAATAAGGGCGATATTCAAATTATCAAGACAGTGACCGCTAGTGATGGCAGTATAGATATTACCTCAGGCCAGGGCGACATTCTCGTTGGCGACAACGGGCCTGAGGTGAAGACGGTCACTGCCGAGGAGAACATTAATCTTACCGCTAATGATGGCAGAATTGTCGTCTATGGCAAAACGTCCACGGGAGCAGGCGATATTTCCTTGTCGGCACACAGGCAGGAACAGGTTTCCGGCGTGGATAGCAGTACCTTTGTTATCGACCACAACGGCAAACTTGAAGCTGCAAAATCCATCCGTTTGGATGTAGAGGGCGGTGACCTGCATGTTTCTGAAGTCATTCAGGCCAGAGAAGATATGGAGGCTGAACTGCAGGGAATCGGCAGTGTCTACTTCGATACGGATGTAGATGTGACAGGAAATATAAAAATCAAAACCGATGAGGGCGATATCAATGTTGGACATGACGTTAAGGCAGCTCAAAATATTGCTATGACCACTGATAAAGGTGATATCAATGTGGGTTCTGCCATTGACTCCGGCGAAGGCAATGTAGCGCTGGCTACCAATTTGGGTATTGTGGATGTTGGTGGAAGCGTAACAGCCAACAAGGGCAGTATTGACGTTCAGGTTGAAACCGGTGGTGTAAATATCGGTAACAACGGGCCGGATGTGGAAACTGTCACGGCAAAAGAGAATATCGACATTAGTGTGGGCGTAGGGCAGGTAAAAATTTACGGCAAGACCTCCACTAAAAATGGCGATATCTCAATGGCTGCCGGCGCAGAAGCGTATACGCAGGGAGAGCGGAACTTCATCATTGAACAAAACGGTTTGTTAGAATCCGGACGGGATATTAACCTTACGGGACGTAATGGTGATTTGCATGTGACGGATGCCATTAAGGCCAATCGCAATCTGAACGCCAAGGTGAATGAGGGAGGAGGAATATTCTTTGATAAAACGGCAACACTGACGGGTGATGTAACAGCTCATGCAGATGCAGGGCCGATATGCATTGCCGGACAGATAGATGCCAATTTGGTGGATTTGACCACCGGACAGGGCAGCATAACTGTCGGTGGAGATATTAATTCTGAAACGACGGTTACTATCAGTGCCGGGACGGGCAACATAAGCCTGCAAAATATCACAGCTTTGGGCGATGTGAAGGTTTCCAATACGGAAAGCGGCTTTATCAATGGTAAGGACTTTATTTCCGCAGGCATTACCCATGTAGAGCTGACTTATGGAGATCTTTTCCTGAATCTGGCGGAAGGCAAGGCCGTAGTGCTGAAGATGGAGGATAATACAGAAGCTTCTAAGGTCAATAATGTTTTGGCTGAAGCAAGCGGCGATACCGGAGCTGATGTAGCTATGACAGGAAACTACATTCAGATTGGTTCCGTGACGGCGAAGAGAGGAGATGCTGTCTTTGAGCTTTCTGCGATGGGCGCGGGCAATAAGAAGCTGATTGACGGCTTTATCTCCATCGACAGCCTCAGCGCTAAGTCTGGTACACATGTACCGAATATCTGGGCAAATGGTGGTTATGTCCATGTTGCGGAAGGGCAGCTTCGCGTAGATGATGTTCTCGCTGTGGACAAGATTCATGTGGACAACGATTATACGGATATTGCCGTTTATGGGCGTACCCCGACTCGTGATGGCGAGCAGCTGGCTTATTGGAATAATTTGTCCATGGCAGACAGCAAAATGCGTGGTTATCAGCTTTATGCTGATGGATACGTCAGGACAAATGACACCGTTCTGGTAGATGCCGGCAGGAATCTGTGGAAGCTTTACGGCGATAACCTCAGTGTTGTTGACTTCATGAGTGAACGCGAAACTAACCGGCATGGGACATTCACCTTTGATAGGCGCACACTGACTGAGCCGGGGCAAAAACTCACGGAGGAGGTAATATTTGACCCGAAACTGGGAGATTTTGCAGGCATTCAGCCGGATGAAACCAATGAAGACATCACAGTGGAAACCGAATGATTAGTAAGCAACAGAAAGGGCTATGACAGTTTGCGGCTGTCATAGCCCTTTGCTTTATAAGGCAAATAAAATTTACCGTACGATATCATTCTTGTCCAAATCAAATTCCAAATGGCTGCTGGTGGTGCTTTTGCCTTTCTGTACACAGAAAACATGACCGTCGAAAATGACGATATGATTTTCCCAGTTGTACTGCATGTTGTCGCCGTGGATGATAAGTCCCGGACGTTCAACACCGCAACGGGTGCCGAAGCACCAGACGGTCGTACCGGCGAGTTCGGCGTACATGGCATCACAGGTAAAATGCAGTTCTCCTTCGATGATTTCCGAGCCGCTGTCTGTCCAAAGCAGCAATGAAGCCGGATTTATTTTGGCGTGCTGGGCGATGAAGGTACGTTGGGGCATAGTTATGTGGACATTGCCTTCAAGGGTGTACAGGCCGGTATCTTCATTATAGGAAACATTATCGGCAGATACGGTGGGCTGAACCTTGCTTTTTGCCATATCAGCGTTTATATTGTGACCACTGCTGTGGGCGGTGCTGCAAATAAGAGAACTTGCCATGAGCAGGCAAACCGTTACGAGGGTCAGCAGACGAACGGGCATGGAACTCCCTCCTTTTATGGGTTAGATTATTTATATTTTACAGCAAAAACATCTTTTTGGCAAAATTGCAGGACTTTTATTTTGTCAGCCAGTATTGTATAATTAAGCATCTGCTATATATATATTAGAAACAGGAGGTGGCGCAGGTGAATGTCAGGGAGCGCACCGAAGAACAGGAATATCAGATATTATCGCCGCTGGCGGCCAAAAGCTGGGAGGCCAGACGCAAGCATCCCATTGAGGAATGTGCCTTCCGCACGAAATTTCAGCGGGACCGGGACAGAATCCTGCACTCCAAGGCCTTCCGCCGCCTGAAACATAAAACTCAGGTGTATATTGTGGCCGGCGACCATTACCGCACCAGAATGACGCACAGTCTGGAGGTTTCGCAGATATCCCGGACGATAGCCCGGGGGCTGCGGCTCAATGAAGATTTGGTGGAGGCCATATCGCTTGGGCATGATGTGGGGCATACGCCTTTTGGTCATGCCGGGGAATCTGTCATGGACGATTTGACCGGTCATTTTACCCATAACGAGCAGAGCCTGCGTGTGGTAGAGTTTTTGGAATTGGGCGGTCAGGGACTGAACCTGACTTTTGAGGTCAAGGATGGCATTGTCAATCATACAGGGCCTGCCCTGCCGCGGACTCTGGAGGGGCGGATTGTGCGTGTTGCGGATAGAATCGCCTACCTGTGCCATGATTACGATGACAGTCTTCGGGCAGGCCTGCTGGCGCCGGGCGATTTGCCGGCAGAGATTTACACCGGTTTGGGCGAAAGCACCTCGCAGATGATTACCACCATGGTGGCGGATATGATTGTCAGCTCCGAGGGGCAGGATGATATTAAGCAGTCGCCCCGCATAAAGGGGCTGATGGATGCTTTCCGGGAGTTCATGTTTAAGAACATCTACCATTCGGATATGTTGTCCAGGGAGCGCCGTCAGGCGGCCTTTGTACTGCGGGAGCTGTATCATTACTTTATGGAAAACTTTTTGGAACTGCCGCCTGAATACATCGGCAGGGAGGCCTGTTGGGGACGGCAAAAAGTGGTCACGGACTATGTAGCCGGACTTACGGACAGTTACGCTGTCGAGCTCTTCAATGATATTTTCATGCCGCCGGTAGGCCAGCCTGCCAGTCATTTGGGCAAAAAATAAAAAGGGATATTGACAAAAAGAGTAGAATAATATACTGTAAAGTAACTGTATGCAAAAAAGTTATATTTACAGGAAAAATAATTCATAAAAAGAAGGATTTTACACACAAATCGCGAATAGTATGCAGTATGCTTGTTATAGTAAGTAACGGGATATTGGTTATCTGGTAAGGGGTTAGGTCATGCGCAATGAACAATTGGATGAATTTGTTGAGCGGGTTCGTGCTCAATCAGATATCTTGCAGGTTGTGCAGACTTATGTCTCTATGAAGAAAAAAGGCAATCGCTATTGGGGCTGCTGCCCCTTTCACGGTGAGAAGACGCCTTCTTTTTCCGTAGTGCCGGATAAGGGTTTTTTTTATTGCTTTGGCTGCCACGCAGGTGGAAATGTTTTCAAGTTCTTATCCTTGATTGAAAATGTCACGTATTTTGAGGCGATTAAGCTTCAGGCAGAAAAGCTGGGAATACCCATGCCACAGCGGCAGCGTACCCCCCAGGAACTGGCTCGTGACCAGCAAAAGGCTGACCTGCGCAAGGTCAACGAGATGGCACGGGATTTTTTTCACAACTGTTTGACGCTGACGAAACTCGGCGAGCCGGGCAAGGCTTATTTTGCCGGGAGGAGTATTTCCCCGGAAACCATTGATGAGTTTAAGCTGGGCTATGCCCCTGAGGCTTGGGATAAGTTATCTGCAGCATTCTTAAAACGCGGGGTTAAAAAAGAGTTCCTGTTGGAGGCCGGGCTGGCCGCAGAACGCAAGAATGGTCAGGGAGTTTATGACCGTTTCCGGCACCGGGTCATCATCCCGATAGCTGATGAACGCGGCCGGGTTGTGGGGTTTGGCGGCCGTGTTTTGGACGACAGCACACCTAAGTATCTCAATACTCCTGAAACCATCTTATTTAATAAGCGCAGGCTTCTTTTTGGTTTGGATCGCTCCCATAGAGCTATAAGCAAGGCCGGTTATGCCATAGTCGTGGAAGGCTATATGGACGCGATTTCTGTATTCAGCGCAGGCGTCCGTAATGTAGTGGCATCACTGGGCACGGCTTTTACGGCGGAGCATTGCAAACTTATCATGCGCTATGCGCCGGCAATTTATTTTTGCTATGATAGCGATGAAGCCGGGCAGAAAGCCACCATCAGGGCATTGTCCATAGTCCGGGATTCCGGAGCAACTGTACGCGTGATTGTCGTGCCTGATGGCAAGGACCCGGATGAATTCATCCGCAGGCATGGCGCGCAGGCTTTTCAGGAATTGGTGCAAAAAGCCATGCCGTTGGTGGAGTACAGATTGCAGTATGTGTTAAAGCATATCAATCACGATACGCTGGAGGGCAAGGTCAAGGCGCTCCATGCCATGCTGCCGGTGCTGGCAGGCATCCGTGAGCCGGCCATGGTCAGCGAGTACAAAAAAAGACTGGCACAGGCGCTGCTTTTGGAAGAAGGCATTGTTCAGGATGAATTGCGGCGGTATGGACGCAATCCGCAGCTGCCGGAGGAGGGGGCTGTGGTCAGTGCGCCTATCCGGCAGGCATCAAGAAAAGTGGATTCAGCCTTGAAACGGGCAGGCCGTATTGCTTTGCGGATGGCTTGGCAGGATAAGGGCATTTTACTCCATTTGCAGACGATGGTGCCACTTGACAGCATTATGGATGATAATCAGCGGGAAGTTTTGCTTTACTTGCAGGAATTATCAGCAAGCAGGCAGAATCCTAATGAAGTACAGGCAGCGGAAAAATTAAGTGAGGCAGCGATGGCAGAGCTGTCCAGAGCGCTGGTAGAGGATTTAGGTGACAGAAACGAAGCTGATGCGTATAACGATGCTTTGCGTGTATTGCGGCATGCGTATCTGAATGCCTGCTACACAAGGCATGCCCGGCTGGCAGAAGAGTATTTGCAGGCCGGCAATGAAGCCTATATTGCCGAATTAAACGAAGCAAAAAAAATAAAAAGTGAAATGGATGAGTTGTAACTTGAGTGAAATTATATGGAGTTATGAAGTCGTGGAAAGGGGAATTCTGAATGGCTGAGGCTAAGAAGAAGATAAGCGTTCAGCCTGAGGCTGGCAGCAGAAACCACAGCTCGGAGATTGTGGAAAATCTGTTGGCCAAAGGTGCAAAAAACGGCGGTACGCTTACGTATGGCGAACTTGTGGAAGCCCTGCAGCAGGAAGACCTTTCACCAGATGAAATCGACCGTATGTATGACACTTTCAGTCAGCAGGGTATAGAGATTGTCGATGATTCCAGTACGGTTGACAATGTTGACGATGATATAGATGATAAAGACTCTGAGGATGTCGAAATAGACCTTTCTGTGCCCGAGGGAATCAGCATAGATGACCCGGTGCGCATGTACCTCAAGGAAATTGGCCGTGTGCCCCTGCTCACCGCTGATGAGGAAGTGGCGCTGGCCAAGCGCATGCAGGAGGGCGATGAAATCGCCCAGAAGCGTTTGGCAGAAGCCAATCTGCGTCTGGTGGTCAGCATCGCCAAGCGCTATGTGGGCCGTGGTATGCTGTTCCTTGACCTGATTCAGGAGGGTAATCTGGGGCTTATCAAGGCTGTGGAGAAATTTGACTACACCAAGGGCTATAAGTTCAGTACCTATGCTACATGGTGGATTCGTCAGGCCATTACCAGAGCTATTGCGGATCAGGCTCGTACTATCCGCATTCCTGTACACATGGTGGAAACCATCAACAAGCTGATCCGCGTATCCCGTCAGCTGCTGCAGCAGCTGGGTCGTGAGCCGTCGCCTGAGGAAATTGCCAAGGAGATGGATATCAGCGTGGAACGCGTCCGGGAAATCATGAAAATCGCGCAGGAGCCGGTATCTTTGGAAACGCCCATAGGTGAAGAAGAAGATTCCCATCTCGGTGATTTTATTGAGGATCAGGATGCGCCGGCACCGGCTGATGCCGCTTCCTTTATGCTGCTCAAGGAACAGCTGGAGGAAGTGCTGGACACCCTTACTCCCCGTGAGGAGAAGGTTTTGCGCCTGCGCTTCGGGCTTGATGATGGCCGGGCACGGACGCTGGAAGAGGTCGGCCAGAACTTTGGTGTGACCCGTGAACGCATCCGCCAGATTGAAGCCAAAGCTCTGCGCAAGCTGCGTCACCCGAGCCGCAGCCGCAAACTCAAGGACTTTTTGGATTGAGTTTCCCAGGCAACATATTCTTGACATCAGAGATAGTGTCTAATATAATAAACCCTGTTGATGCGTGGCATCAATAGATATTCCCCGATAGTTCAGTTGGTAGAACGGTGGACTGTTAATCCATATGTCGCAGGTTCGAGTCCCGCTCGGGGAGCCATGAATGCTCAAGGGTGTAACGCATGCGTTACACCCTTTTCTTATTGAGAGGAGGCATCCTTATGCATTTAGATGAAAGACTGCAGGCGCTGGCGGATTTTGTACCGCAGGGCTGCCGGGCGGCAGACATTGGTACCGACCACGGTTATCTGGCGGCAGCGCTGATCAAGCAGGAGAAGGCTGCTTTTGTGGTGGCCGGTGATAAGAATCGCGGCCCCTATGAAGCCGCCAAGCGCACTGTGAATGAAAATGCCCTTACAGAAGCACAGATTTCTGTACGGTTGGGCGATGGCCTGGCAATCCTTCAGCCCGGTGAGGTTGATACCGTGTGTATTGCCGGCATGGGCGGCGTGCTGATGGCTGATATTTTGGCAGCGCAGCCTGAGATTACCGCAGGACTCACGACCTTGGTTCTGCAGCCCATGAATGGCACAGCCGAACTGCGCGAATGGCTGTATGATAACGAATGGCATATCAGTGATGAAAATATTGTCGTTGACGATGGCCGTATCTATGAGATTATACAGGCTAAAAAAGGTCAGCGGAAAAAGCCGGGCCCGCTTGATTTGCTGGTGGGGCCGAAGCTCTGGCAGAAAAAGCAGCCGCTCCTGCGTCATCATATTGAAGCACTGCTCTTCCAGCAGCGCCGTATTTTAAACGGCATGGAAAAAAGTGACAGGGCTAAAGGCGATAAACGCTATGCCAAGGTAAAGCGCTTGGTTAAAGCGCTGGAAGGGAGACTGACATGGTAAAATGCCAAGTGGTTATGGATGTTTTGGAACAACTGGCTCCGAAGCGGCTGGCTGAGGACTGGGATAATCCCGGGCTGCTGGTGGGGGCGCTTAACCAAAATATCCGGCGGATACTGGTGTGCCTTGATGTCAGCGATAAGGTGGTGGAGCAGGCCGTTGCCTGTCAGGCCGATATGATTGTTGCCCATCATCCGCTGATTTTTAAGGGCCTAAAAAAAATCCGTACAGATTTGCCGCTGGGGGCCAGACTGCAACAACTGCTGAAACATGATATTGCCGTGGCGGCAGCTCATACCAATCTGGATATTGCCGTGGGCGGTGTCAATGATGTACTGGCAGGGGCCATCGGTCTGGAAAAGCTGTCAACCTTTGTCATAATCTCGCAGGCAGAGGATGGCACGGTGGAAAGTCTGGGGCGTATGGGGACTTTGCCAGCGCCAATGGCCGCGGCGGATTTTGCCCGACAGGTGCGTGAGGCACTGCCGGCAGGATATGTGCGGCTGGTGAATGCCGGTGCGCGTCCCGTGCGCAAGGTGGCTCTTTGCAGCGGCAGCGGCGCGGAATTTATTCAGAAGGCTGCCTTTATGGGGGCTGATGCCTACGTTACCGGTGATGTGAAGTATCACGAGGCTCAGCAGGCGGTGGAACTTGGCATGCACGTTATTGATGCCGGACATTTTGCCACGGAGTTCCCCGTGGTGGAAGTCCTGCGGGACAGGCTGGCGCAGGAACTGACTGAGCAGGGGGTAGAAGTTGTAGCTGACAGGGAGTCTGCCGACTTCTTCCAGATTGTGTGATAATTTAAAAGAAAGTTTTAGAGCGAAGTTATGACGAAAAATGAATTGCGCAAGCAAACTATACGTTATTTGCAGATTACGCTGGGAGCCCTGATTGTCTGTCTGGGGTTTAATCTCTTCATTATTCCGGCGCACCTCCTCACGGGAGGCATCAGCGGTATTGCCCTGATTATCTACTATCTGACCGGCCTGCCTGTGGGTATGCAGAACATCGTTTACAACCTGCCTATCCTGTATCTGGCCTATCGGGTTTTTGGCCGCCTGTACGCATGGGATACTATCGTGGGTACGGTGGTGCTGTCCATCATTTTGGATGCCACGCATTTTCTGGTGGATTGGAACATCACTCAGGACGGTATGCTCAATGCGATTTTCGGCGGCGTGATGGCCGGTATCGGCTTTGGCATCATTTTCCGGGCAAATGCCAACACCGGCGGTTTGGACGTGGTGGGAGCCGTGGTCAAGAAATTCTATTCTGTGGACATGGGAACGGTGATATTCCTGATGAACTTTATCATCGTCATGTCCTCGGCATGGATGTTCAATATTGATGAGGCTCTGTATACGCTGGTGTCCATCTATGTGACCGCAGAGCTGACCAATCGTGTTGCTGCCGGTCTTAACCGGGAAAAGTCAATTTTTATCGTGTCCCCGGCTGCCGAGCAAATCTGTCAGGACATCATGGAAAATGTCCATCGCGGCGTGACTTATCTGGAGGGCAAGGGGGGCTTTGCCCATGAACATAAGGACGTTCTTTTCATCGTGGTGCGGCTGACGCAGGTCAGCCGGGTCAAGGCCATCGTTGACCATTATGACCGGCAGGCCTTTATGATTGTGTCTGACACGTCAGAGGTTTCTGGCAAGGGCTTTACCCTGGAGTGTGAAAGCTATCAGGATGCCCGGCGTAAGTGGCAGGAAGAACAGGAAAGACATAAGGAGATTACCTGCGGACATATCTGACCAAAGGTTGCGATTTTGCCATGGTTACGGTATAATACACCTAATTGTGAACATTATTAGGAGGAGATAGGCTTGAATAAGTATTCACCCCAGGAGATAGAAAAAAAATGGCAGGATAAGTGGGAGGCAGATGCTGTCTTTAAGACAGAGATGGATGCGGAGCGTCCAAAGTATTACGCTCTGGAGATGTTCCCTTATCCTTCGGGCAATTTGCACATGGGGCATGTCCGCAACTACTCCATTGGTGACGTTATGGCGCGTTACAAGACGATGGAGGGCTTTAATGTCCTGCATCCCATGGGCTTTGACTCCTTTGGCATGCCGGCGGAGAATGCGGCCATCAAGAATAATGTCAAGCCTGCTGACTGGACTTACAGCAATATCGAAAACATGAAGCGCCAGCAGCGTTCCATGGGGCTGTCCTATGACTGGGACAGGGAGGCTATCACCTGCAGCCCGGAATACTACAAGTGGACGCAATGGCTCTTTGAACTCTTCTATAAGCGTGGTCTGGCTTACAAGAAAAAGGCTTCCGTGAACTGGTGCGACACCTGCGGTACGGTGCTGGCCAATGAGCAGGTTATCGACGGCAAATGCTGGCGCTGTGATTCCGACGTCCAGAAGAAGGACCTTTCCCAGTGGTTCCTGAAAATCACGGACTATGCCGATGTGCTTTTGCAAGACCTTGATAAACTTAAAGGCTGGCCGGAACGCGTTAAGACCATGCAGGACAACTGGATTGGCCGCAGCGAAGGCTTGGAATTTGAGATGGACATTGAGGGGATGGACGAAAAGCTCTCGGTCTACACCACTCGTCCCGATACGGCCTATGGTATCACTTTCGTGGCTCTGGCAGCCGAAAATCCGCTCGTAGAAAAAATCTGCGAAGGCAACCCGAAAGCAGCCGAAATCAAGGCGTTCTGCGATAAGGTCCGCAACCAGTCGGAAATGGAGCGCACCTCCAGCGAATCGGAAAAAGAAGGTATCTTCACGGGCGTTTATGCCATCAATCCGTTCAACGGCAACAAGGCCCAGCTCTGGGTGACCAACTATGTATTGGCTGATTATGGTACGGGTGCCGTTATGGGCGTGCCCTCCGGCGACCAGCGTGACTGGATGTTTGCCAAGAAGTATGACCTGCCCATTATCCTGACCCTGCAGCCTAAAGACACGGAACTGAAGCTGGAGGAAATGACCGCTGCCTATACGGAGAAAAACGGCGTGCTGGTGAACTCCGGCAAATTCACAGGGATGGAAATGCACAAGGCTATGGGCGGCATCATTGATGAAGCCGAAGCTCAGGGCTTCGGCAAGCGCAAGGTGAACTACCGTTTGCGCGACTGGCTGATTTCCCGTCAGCGTTACTGGGGCGCACCGATTCCGGTTATTCACTGCCCGCACTGCGGAGAAGTGCTGGTGCCGGAAGAAGACTTGCCCGTAAGGCTGCCGGAGGATGTTTCCTTTGACAGCGGGGCGCTGTCTCCACTCGCGACCAGTGAGGAGTTTGTCAACTGCAAGTGCCCGAAATGCGGCGCTGCTGCCAAGCGTGAAACGGATACCATGGATACCTTTATCTGCTCGTCCTGGTATTATCTGCGCTATACCGACCCGAAAAATGACAAGGCGCCCTTTGCCAAGGACAAGGTCAACTACTGGGCGCCCGTTGACCAGTATATCGGCGGTATCGAGCATGCTATTTTGCATCTGTTGTATTCCCGTTTCTTTACAAAGGTGCTCCATGATGCCGGCCTTGTCGACTTTGACGAGCCGTTCTCCAACCTGCTGACGCAGGGCATGGTCTTAAAAGACGGCTCCAAGATGAGCAAGTCCAAGGGCAATGTCGTTTCCCCGGAGGAAATCATCGCCAAGTACGGTGCCGATACGGCGCGTCTGTTCATCCTGTTCGCAGCGCCTGTTGACCGTGACCTGGAGTGGAGCGACCAGGGCGTGGAAGGTGCGTTCCGCTTCTTAGGCCGTGTATGGCGTATCCTCGACCACTTTGAGGATATGATAAAGGCAGGCAGGGACGATTACGATGTGTCTGCCCTGACCAGGGAAGAAAAGGAATTGCGTCGGGTGCTTCATGTAACCATCAGGAAAGTCACCGAGGATGTCCGCGACAGATTCATGTTCAACACGGCCATTTCCTCCATTATGGAACTGGTCAATGCCGCTTATGTATTTCAGGATAAGGAAATCAATGCCGGACTTGCCAGAGAGTTTGCCGGCAGCCTGATTAAGATGCTGGCGCCCTTTGCGCCCCATATCACCGAAGAACTCTGGCACAATCTCTTTGGTGAAGGCAGTGTCCATCAGCAGCAGTGGCCGAAATTCGATGAAGAAGCTACGAAACTTGCGGAAATTGAAATCGTCCTGCAGATTAACGGCAAGGTAAGAGACAGAATCACCCTGCCTGCCGATATTGACAAAACGGCTATGGAAGCCGCCGTCAAGGAACTGCCCCGGGCCAAAGAACTCACCGCGGGCAAGACCATCGTCAAGGTCATTTGCGTCCCCAGGAAACTCGTTAATATCGTTGTAAAATAAATAAGGCAGCGCAGGCAAAGGCTAAAAATATCTTTGCCTGCGCGTTTTATTTATGTAGCGGTTTGTATTATTGTATGCTATAATGAGGGCGATGATATATGTGAACGTGTAAAGTATTTTAGATAGCTGAGTTAGGGAGGATGAGGGCTGATGTTGAAAGTTTACGCAGTGGAGAATCTGCGTTCAGGGATGAAGGTAGGTCGTGACATTATGGATGAACACGACCAGGTGCTCATTGGGACGGGTACCAATCTGACAAAGGAAATGATTTACGGCCTACTGGACAGGCCGATTTTTGCGGTGTACATTGAAGAGGAAGAAGCCCCCGGAGAAGTCCCCGGCAGGGAACATCTGCTCGATGATAACTACACCAGCTGCTATAATGATGTATATGACAGACTGAGCATTATCTTTTCAGGCCTTGCTGAGCGCGGCGAGTTCAATGCCAATGACCTGCAGGCCATCATGGACGAAAAGAATTTTACGGAACTAAGCGACGGAGCCAAGGCCGTGTCCCAGATTCATAATATGGAGCAGACGGGGTCTTATCTCGTGCATCACTGTCTCCATGTCGGTATTCTGGCAGGTCTGATGGGCAAATGGCTGGGCTGGTCTGTGCTTGACCAGTACAATCTGGTTATTGCCGGTTTGTTTATTGATATCGGCAAGCTGCGCATTCCGCGTGAGATTCTGGAAAAGCAGGGCAGCCTCACCGAAGGCGAGTTTGACATGGTGAAGAAACATGCCCAGTTTGGCCATGATATGATTGCCGGAACGACCCTGAGTGCCAATCAGGATATCATGCAGGGGGTGCTGCAGCATCATGAACGCTGTGATGGATCAGGTTATCCCCGTGGACTGACGGCAGACAAAATTTCCCGGTTCGGCAGGATACTGGCTATTTTGGATATCTATGACGCTATGGCCAGTGACAGGGTTTTTGCTAAGCGCAAATCTCCCTTTGATGTTTTTTCCACACTGTATGATGATATTCTGGATGGCAAGCTGGACACGGAGTACGGCGTACTGTTCATCAAACACCTCTGCCATTCCCTGAATGGCAACTGGGTGGGGCTGAGCAATGGCGAAAAAGGCCGCATTGTGTATCTGGATGAAAGCCGGGTTCGTTCCCTGCCGGTGGTACAGACGTCAGGTGGCGAGTTCATCGACCTGGGCAAAAACCGCGACATCAAAGTAACGTGTATCCTGACGGCTAATGAAGTCATGTGAGATAAAGCCGGGGATATTGATAAGCCGTCTCCTTTGGGAGACGGCTTTTGTGTAAGGAGGAAAGGTCATGGCTATGGTGCCGAAGTTAAATACCATGCAGTTTGATAAGGAAACGCCCTTTAAGGTTGTGGCACCTTTTGAGCCTATGGGTGACCAGCCACAGGCTATTGCGGATTTGGCGGCCGGCATCGAAAACGGCCAGCAGGCGCAGGTCTTGCTGGGGGCGACAGGGACAGGCAAGACCTATACCATCGCCAAGGTCATTGAAAAAGTGCAGAAACCCACGCTGGTCATCGCGCATAACAAGACACTGGCGGCACAGCTGGCCAGTGAGTTTAAGGCCTTTTTCCCCGAAAACTACGTGGGTTATTTCGTGAGCTACTACGATTATTATCAGCCGGAGGCCTATATTGCCTCGACTGATACCTACATCGAAAAAGACAGCTCCATCAATGATGAAATTGATGAACTCCGCCATTCTGCCACCTGTTCGCTCTTTGAGCGCAGGGATGTTATTATTGTGGCTTCGGTGTCCTGCATTTACGGCCTTGGCTCCCCGGAAAGCTACCATGAAATGGTACTGTCTCTGCACAAAGGGCAGGAGGCACCACGCGATGATATCCTTCGCAAGCTGGTGCAGATGCGCTATGAGCGCAATGACATTGCCTTTGAGCGCGGCAGGTTCCGGGTGCGCGGCGATGTTATTGAGGTGTTCCCGGCAGGCTATAACAACCGGGCTGTGCGCATAGAACTCTTTGGCGATGAAATTGACCGCATGGTGGAGTACGATGTGGTGACCGGCGAGGTTTACGGTGAACGCACTCATCTGATGGTATTCCCGGCCTCGCACTATGTCACGGAAGACGAGGATATGAAAATTGCCATGCAGGATATCCGGAACGAGCTGGATGAGCAGCTGAAAATGTTTCGGGAAAATGGCAAGCTGTTGGAGGCACAGCGCATAGAACAGCGCACGAATTACGATTTGGAAATGATGCAGGAAATGGGTTACTGTTCCGGGATTGAAAACTACTCCCGGCATTTAACACATAGAAAGGCTGGGGAGGCACCATATACGCTGCTCGATTATTTCCCGGAGGACTTTCTGATTGTGGTGGACGAGTCTCATGTAACCTTGCCCCAGGTGCACGCGATGTACGCCGGGGACAGGAGCCGCAAGGTGTCACTGGTGGAAAATGGTTTCCGTCTGCCCTCAGCCTTTGATAATCGTCCGCTGACTTTTGAGGAATTTGCGGCCCGGATAAATCAGATTATCTATGTATCGGCTACGCCAGGGAAGTATGAACAGGAACAGGCGCAGCAGATTGCCCAGCAGGTAATCCGCCCCACGGGCCTGGTAGACCCGGAAATCGAGGTGCGTCAGCTGGAAGGTCAGATTGATGATTTGCTGACGGAAATCCGCCTGCGCATAGAGCGCAATGAGCGTGTGCTGGTCACGACCCTGACCAAGAAGATGGCGGAAAATCTGACGGATTATCTGAAGGAGGCCGGTGTCAAGGTGCGCTATCTTCATTCGGATATTGCCACCATCGAGAGGGCGGAAATCATTCATGATTTACGGGCCGGGGAGTTTGATGTGCTGGTGGGGATAAACCTCTTGCGTGAGGGTCTGGATATGCCGGAGGTTTCCCTGATTGCCATTTTGGATGCCGACAAGGAAGGCTTCCTGCGTTCAGATACCTCCCTGATTCAGATTATCGGACGCGCCGCCCGTAATGCCAATGGCCGGGTAATCATGTACGCCGACAGAATTACGGATTCCATGAAACGGGCCATGGACGAAACTGAACGCCGCCGGGAAATCCAGCAGGCTTACAACAAGGAACATGGCATTGTGCCCAAGACCATTATTAAACCCATTAAGCCGCTGATTGAGACGACTTTGGTGGCTGAGACTGCTGCGGACTATACGGCAGGTGAGGGCAGAAAGAAAAAGAAGCTCACCAAAAAGGATAAGGAGAATCTGGTCAAGACCCTGCTCCGGGAAATGCAGCAGGCCTCCCGAGCGCTGGAATTTGAACGGGCTGCAGAACTGCGTGATATGATATTAGAACTGGATGGGACACTTCCTCAGGGCAAAGGTAAGTGAGTGGTATAAAAGTCCCCATAAGCTAGAGATTGGTCTAACTTATGGGGACTTTTGGTGAATTGCAGTTTGCCGATGTGTGCTTAAATACAATTCGTTACAGCTCAGTTGGGCGGAGGTGGGAATACTTTTTCTCCGCTGCA
>FLNX01003825.1_pt1 | contig 30421 bp, 31 predicted proteins | sample 1140341 | NCBI WGS metagenome assembly FLNX01 (sample SAMEA3878208, study PRJEB12797) | bioreactor metagenome | biome: Moose rumen | place: Sweden | collected 2011-10 | reverse complement strand
TCGGCCGCAGGACGCAGCGGTACTGGGTGGCCTATCTGATTGGCATCCCCACGCTGTTCATCTATCCGCTGGTGTGGATGGCAAACATTGCCGAAGAGCTGAAGGCCAAGGCCATGGAGATGGACATCGAAGGACCTTACACTTCCTGGTGGCACATGTTCGGATGGAATACTTTCGGGCTGATTCTGATGGGACCGGCCGTAGCAACGGGCAGATTCTTTGACACTCTCAACAAGATTGAATCCAGAATGAATGAGGATAGCCGGGCCCCACAGCTCCGCTGGCAAGCCGATTGAAGCGACCGCAGGGATTATTGAAGATGAAAGCAATGCAAAATTGCGGGAGAAAAATTTGGAAAAGTAGGGAGAAAAATATAATATTGCACAAAAAGTAGGGAGAAAATGGCTACTATAGATAAACTTATTGCACTGATTGAGCAGTACAAGCAACTTGGGATTGACTCGCAGATAGACTATGAGAAGTTCTATCTATACTCTATCATTACCCATTCCACTGCTATCGAGGGTTCCACTGTCACTGAAATCGAGAATCAGCTTCTGTTTGACGAAGGCATATCCGCAAAGGGCAAGACAATCATTGAACAGATGATGAACCTGGACCTCAAAAAAGCCTATGAAGAAAGCATTCGTCTGGCAAAGGCGCATACAGAGATTACAATCGATATTCTTAAGGGGCTTTCACGACTGGTTATGCAGAATACAGGCTCAATCTATAAATCCCCTCTTGGAGAGTTCTCTTCTGCCAATGGTGACATCAGGCTGGTGAATGTGACCGCCGGAGTTGGCGGAAAATCCTACATGAACTTCCAGAAGGTGCCTGCCAAACTCAAGGAGTTTTGCGAGTGGCTGAATGCTCAGCGAGAAAAGACCATGACTATGGCAGAACGCTTTAATCTAAGTTTCGAAGCCCACTACAGGCTGGTGACCATCCACCCCTGGGCCGACGGAAACGGCCGCATGGCAAGGCTTCTGATGAACCATATTCAGTTTGAGTTCGGGCTTGTTCCGTCCAAAGTGTTGAAGGAAGACAAGGGTGACTATATCAATGCCCTTATCGCGACACGCGAGAACGATGATATAAACTATTTCCGGGAGTTCATGGCCTCAGAGATGGTGAAAACCCTGTCGGCCGATATTGACGCATTCCTCAAATCTATAGAAGAAAGTGGGGAGAAACCCGTGAAAAGTAGGGAGAAAAAACTTAAAAGTAGGGAGAAAATCCTCCAGCTGCTTAAAGTGCACCCTGAGTACTCGGCACGGAAACTCTCAGAGTCCATCGGCATCACGGAGAAGGGCGTTGAGAAACAGCTGGCCAGACTGAAGGCCGAGGGCCGAATCAAGCGAGAGGGCCCTGACAAGGGTGGTGAATGGATTGTGCTTGATTAGGAACCAAGCAACGAACGGGATGTTTTTTGCATCTATGTGGGTGTAAATCATTCAGAACCATGAAACCGAAGAAGAAAATGAAGAGACTCTGGATTACGGAGAAGGATACCACTTCACCATCCGAGCGGCTATTTGCTGAGGCAGAGAGAATCGAACTCCCAGCAGCGGTTTTGGAGACCGCGATGTTACCTTTACACCATGCCCCAGTGCGTACGCCTTGGGTGACGGAAGGGATTTGAACCCGTAAGTCTTCACCGTGAAAGGGCGACGTCCTACCAATTAGACTACAGCACGTTTCTTAATTGCACTGCAAAGGTAAAACGCCAATTCCATACTACGAAATCTCTGCAAGTCTTGCAGAGAATCCATAATCATAGAATGCCATATTACCTATTGTTTGTAAAGACGCCGGAAGGTCAAAGTTCCTGAGTTTACAACCTGCAAAAGCATGATCAGACAGCGTCTTGACCGAAGACGGCAGCGCGATGGAGCTAATGCCTGTGTACTGGGCAATGCCGAACTCCTCGCTCCACCAATGTCTGGAACTTCAGAACCCCGTCAACCAGAAAGACTAAAAGACCGAACCAGCAACAGTTTCATCTCAGAAAGTGAATGCTGTTGTCTTTACGTTTTCTCCGTAGATGGTCTTGAAGTCGTCCCGCATGGAGATGACATGGTATCCGGCAGAGCGCCACTGCTCGCCCAGGGAAAGGGCCTTTTCGCGGTTGGCATGGTCGCGGTCAGGATCATCGGCAATGAGCATGAAGGCGGCGGATTTCAGGGTGTTGCTCATGCAGTAGTTGTGCATGGCACTGTCGCCGCCGCTGTTGCCGAAGGACAGGACCGGCACCTTGCCGATCTCCTGGGAAATCTGCAGAACCTTGTTGGTCTTGAGGTTCTTGATGATGAGCTCGCCGGTGCGCACGAGGTCTTCTTCCTTGCCGAAGGTGTGGTTCACGCCCTCTTCGTCTCCCTGGCCGGAAGATACCAACTTTACGTCCATGCCGATTACGCGGTTGGGGGCGATGCCGATGGCCTCCACAAGGGCCCTGCAGATGAAGCGGTCGGAGCCGGAGACAACATAGTAAGTGAAACCGTTAGCCTCCAGATAATCAAAGACTTACAGCATGGGTTTGTAGAAACTCTCGCCATAGGTCATTCCGGTAAAGCCGTTGGCGGGCTTGGCGGCGTAGGCCTTGACGTAGGCATCGAACTCGGCGAGTGTCATTCCGGCATAGGCCGTGGCCGCCGCCTGGGCGTGAATCATGTCAAAGTGGTCCGGAAGCGGCTTTCCCTCGCGCACGAAGGCGCGGATGGCCCGTGCCGGGTCGCCAGTCCGGCAGGCCCTGGTGCAAGGCGCGTCCTCGCAGAGCAGGCAGCGGCTGGCTTCTTCGTAGATATTCAGTTTCATAGCTATCTCTTACAGGACGGACTCCAGCGCTGCGCGGAATTCCGGCATGGGACATTTGGCGTCGCGCTCGATGATGAGGGTCTTGAGGCCGGCGAAGGGGCGGATTTCCTCTTCGATATCCTTCAGGGGCCGGTCGGCTCCGAAATAGCAGGGCGCGAACTCTTCCCAGAAGCGGCCGGCCAGGGCCTTGGACATGTGGAAGGTCTCGCGGATGAAGTCTTCTCCGCTAAGGACGCAACAGAGGTAGACCATCCCCACGTCGAACAGGTGGTTGCCCCAGCAGAAGTCGCCAAGGTCGATGAAATAGCGTTTGTCTCCCGCGAAAATGGCGTTGCTGTACTGAAGGTCGCCGTGGATGGCGGTCTTCTCGTCGGGCACATCGGCGATGAACCTGCCCAGCTTGTCCTTCTCGGCCTTGGTGAAGAAGGGATTCTCCGCCAGAAGACGGCAATAGCGGTCTTTTACGCTCTCGAACTGAGTCGTATCCACCTTTGTGGCGTGCAGCGTGCGGCACATTTCTGCGAATTCGGCTGCAAACTGCGCCACCTTTTCCGGCTCGTCGGCCGTGGCGCGGGAGTAGGATTTCTTGCCGAGGATGCGGTGGAAGCGGATGCCGTAGCGGCCGTCTTCCGTCACCACATATTCGCCGGGCTCCGGCGTAGGGATGCCCAGGGCATAGACCTTGCGCGCAAGGAGCATCTCGTCCAGCGGCTGCTGGATTTTGCCCGGAAAATAGAGTTTGAGCATCACCGAGGGGTCGGTGCGATGGTCGTAGCTCTCTCCGTTGAATCCACCTCCGGAGAGGACGTAGTCATTGAGATTAATTTTAATTGCTTCCATTTTCTATTTAACTTTCGCAAGTCCTTTTTGCCGTTCTGCCGATTCCTGCAGCAGTTTTCCAGGCTTAAAGATTAATTTACTTCACCGGGAATGTGAAGTAGGTATCCGGAAAGGGCTCTTCTTTGAGAGTGAAGTGCCACCATTCGCTGTCAAGGGGCTTGAAACCGTGGGCGAGCATGGCGCGGCGAAGGATCATGCGGTGCGCAAACTGCTCCTCGGTGATGCTGCGGCCGGCGGGGCTCTTGCTGCCATCGCCGGTGTACTCTCCTGTGTCCGGATTCCCGCAGAAATCCGGATGGCTCTCCGGGCCGAACCAGTCGAAGGTGCCGCCCATGTCCAGCTCCTTTTCCGTCGCCATGTCAAATAGAGTCAAATCCACAGTTGAACCGCGTGTATGGCCGCTTTTCTCCATGATGTACTCCTGCTCGAAGAGGACGCTCTTGTCCAGGTCGGGATAGAAATAGGGCTTCATCCGGGTGTCGGACACATCGGCCGCCCAGCGGACAAAGTGGTCCACGCCCTTCTGAGGACGGTAGGCATCGTAAATTTTCAGGCGGTAGCCCTGGGCGATGACGTCATCACTCACGGCTTTCAGTGCAGCGGCGGCTTCTTTGGTGAGCAGGGCCGTGGGGGCCAGATAACCGTCGATGCGCTCGCCCACGAAGTTGTACGTGCCGTAGTAACGGATTTCCAGGATGGCGTCAGGGACCACGTCCGTGATGGCGACAAACCGGCTGCTGTCTTCTGTGGGGTTCTCTTTAGTGCAGCATGTAGCAATGCCAATTCCGGCAAGGATTACCAGGACCGCTGCTACGATCCAAATCTTTCTTGTTTTCATGTTTGCAGTTCTGATCTCAATTCTCATACGTATATGAGAATACAAAGATACGGTTTTTTTCCTTCTCTTTCACTGTCGCCCCGCCGAAGACAAGGTCCCTGCAGCAGCGGGTCAGCCGCCTGGAGAATCTTGCTCCTTAGAAGGGGCGGATAATCCGGGCGGACCTCGAAACAAACCCGTGGCGGGCGTTTATCTTGGCAGCATCTGCTTCTTGCGGGTCAGGAAGGCCTGCAGGAGGTAGAGGACGGCGATGAGTGCACCAATCAGATAAGGCGAGAGGCGTGTTGCCTCTGAAAGCGGCGAGACAATCAGCGGCGAAAGGAACTGCCCCAGATAAAGGGCGGCGGACAGCAGCGGCATCACGGTCGTGGCGGCATCCTTGCCCCCTTTTACAGAGCCTATGGTATTGAGATAAGGCACTCCGATGCCGTTGGCTATGCCGATGAGAGCGGAACCAAGCAGCAGCCACAGGAGGCCGCTTCCTGCCGCAAGGCAGATATAGCCGGCCAGAAAGCCTGCCGGCGCCACATATTTCATTTGGGAGGCGAAGCGCTTCATCAGGGAGCCAAACACCAGCCCAGCAAGGAAAGCCACCACGTCCAGCCCCACCATCACCAGTGTAACGCCCATCTCGCTCAAGGATGCCGATGCCGTCAGAGCGAAGTTGGTGGGATAGATGAAGAACAGGACCATCACCAGAAACATTCCAACGACTGACGGGTGGAAACGTTTGAGAAGGGTCAGTGACACTCCTCCCCTGCCCTGCAGCCGTTCATTGGGCAGGAACAGGGCCACGAGAATCATGGCAATCACGCCCAGCAGATACACCAGGAAAGCATAGTTCCAGCCGATTCCGGCCAGCATCCCGGCGAGGAATGTGGCCACCACGCCGCCCATCTGATTCATGGCCGCTGAAAGGCCCATCAGGGAGGCCTGCTCCTCCGGAGGGAAATAATAGGCCAGCAGTCCCGTGGACAACGGCATAATCATTCCTACGCTCACGCCCATCAGGGCCCGCAGTACCAGCAGCACCCAGATATTGTCCACAAAGAAGGCGCCTGCTCCCACAAGGATATAGAGAGTGAGCCCCGAAAGAGCCAGCGTCCGGGTTTTCATGAGGCGGCACAACTGCGGGAAAACAAGGTTGGTGAGGATGATAAACAGAGCCGGGAGGCTTACGATGAGCTGGACAAGCAGCGGACTCTGCCCGGCGAAGTGCTTGCCGATAACGCCCAATGCCGGAGCGATGGCGGCCCCGGCCATGACAGTGAGCAAACTGATGGAGAGAATGGTATACAGCAATCTCTTTTTCATGACAGATAATGTTTAAAACCGATGGAGATTGCAGCTCTACCAAGCTGCGAAAAGATCCTTTTCGCGGGTGCAAAGGTAGTTTTTTTTTGGATTCGGCGAATCGCAAATCAACTCATTTTTTTGAGTCTCTTTAACCGAACCTACGCTTTTCTTCTTGTCCGTATCCCAGGACGCCCGATTCACTTCCGGCCGATAATGGAGTAAATCTTTTCTTCGAATTTGGGGAGCCACCAGAGCTCGTAGCCGGCAAGAAAGGCGACGTCAAGGAACGCGCAGCCTGATCGGAGGCCTACGAGATGGGCAAGCGCATCTGATGCAGTAATGAATGTCGGTAGGCTGCCAGAGTTGTGGACCCCTACCGTCAAAAAGGGCTTAAAATGCAGGTAGAATGCCTATTAAGTGGACCCCTACCAGCACTTGGCTATCGGGAGATTTAATCCTACGGTCGCATTTCTCGCACTGTTCGGGTCTTCACTGATGCTCAGAATGACTGCACCGGCAAATCCCGATTTATGCAACTGCACAAATATACAGCTTTTCTGGGAGACGGGAGCCGACCGGACGCCCCGTCTTTCAGACTCCGCTATGTGGAGTGAAAAGTTTTCTGTATCTTCGCGGATGGAATCTTTTTGAAACAGTATCATGAACCAATGCAATGCTTCCCGCGAGATATGGATTGACTTTCTGCGCATAGTGGCGTGCTTCCTTGTGATGCTCACCCACAGCACGGAACCCTTTTACCTGGGCGGTGAAGGTTCCCTGATCCTCACAAGCACCGACGCCGTCTGGGTGGCGGTGATGGACGTCTTCTCAAGGGCCGCCGTCGCGCTGTTTGTCATCGCTTCAAGTTATCTGCAGTTCCCCCTGCGTTACAGCGCGGGAGAGTTCCTCAAAAGACGGGCCTCCCGCATCCTGGTGCCGTTCATCCTCTGGAGCATCGTGTATGCCCTGGTCTGGGGCGAGCCGGTACAGAATCTGAAGGACCTCCTCTGGAACTTCAACTATGCCGCCGGACACCTCTGGTTCGTGTACATGCTCATCGGCGTGTACCTCATCATGCCGCTGCTGTCTCCCTGGGCGGAGAAAGTGGGGAAGAAGGAGCTGCAGATCTATCTGGGCATCTGGCTGTTTACTACGCTCATCCCCTTTTTCAGAGACTGGGTGGGCGGTGCGGCGCCGGTCATTTTCGGGCCTTCCGGAATCCCCAATCCGGCCAAATATCCCCTCTGGGGTGAGGCCAGCTGGAACACCTATGGCCTGTTCTACTATGTGAGTGGCTTCATCGGATACTTGCTGCTGGGGCTGTATTTCCGGAAATTCGTGGGCGAACTGTCCTGGAAAAAGACCCTCGGCATTGCGCTGCCGGCTTTTCTTGCAGGCTTTGCCATCGGCGTTTTCGGCTTCCTCCGCAGAGTGGGTGCCGACGCCGGCGGCGTCTTCCCCATCGAGGGCACCGTGGCGCTTGCCGCCATCTGGGAGACGCCCTGGCTCAACGATTCCCTGGGCGTGGCGCTGATGGCCATCGGATGGATCCTGGTCCTTCGGAAAATCAAGTCCGGCGGAGGCTTCTACCGCAGTGTAATCCTGCCGGTGTCGAAGGCGGGTTACGGCATGTACCTCAGCCACCTTCTGGTGCTCGGGGCCGTATCGTCATGGCTGCGGAACGCGCTGAAACTGGGAACAGACGGCGTCCTGGGCATTTGGACCACCCCGGTGCAGATACTGCTGACGGCGGTCATCACGTATCTGATCGTGGCCCTTGGCTGCGTCCTGATACAGAAAATACCTAAAGTCGGCAAATGGATTGTCGGCTGAGCGTGCGGCGAAGACCCGGGCAGCGCGTGAAATGCGACCGGGCAATTCCGATTTGTCCGGCAGAGTCAACCATTTTCTGTGAGATAGCACCAGGCGATGGCAGTTCCTTCCGGACAGGTTCTGCCAAACTTTAGTTTTTTATACGATTTTGACGGAACATTCAGCTAAAAATAGTACCTTGCAATCGTTATGAGAACTCATGGATACTGCTCTCTTATATTGCTTATTGCCGTCTCCTGCAGTGCCAAATTTGACCTGGAGGCAGACATCATCGCCGGGGCCGGGGATGCCGTCTCCTGGATGACTCCGCTCCCGGACGACACTCCGGTATCGGAGCTGTCCATCCCCGGGGCGCACGATGCGGCAACGGCCGGCGTCACCAGCTGGACGGCCTTCACGCGGACGCAGGAGCTGGACATCGCTGCGCTTTGGAACTGCGGGGTGCGGGCGTTCGACCTTCGGCCCGCGCTCTCCGGAGGCACCCTTGGCATCTACCACGACAAGTATAGCGCCAATGTCACTTTCCCCGAGGTGATGGATGTGCTGGTCCTGGCGATTCAGAAGCATCCCGGCGAAGGGGCCATCGTCCTTATCCGGCATGAGAAAGAGGCTGACGGCAACAACTCCGAGTGGGGTACGGCCTTTGGCGGTTATCTTTCGGGTATCAGGGAGCACCTGGCGGACTACCGGGAAGGCCTGACGCTTGGGGAACTGCGGGGAAAGATTCTGGTTCTCTGCCGCAACGAATACACCGGCGGCCCCTACGGCGCCTACATCAAAGGCTGGACTTCCGGCACCGATGCATCGGCCCAGAAGGCGGGGTCGCTGGTCCTGAGAGGCGGCGCTACGGCCCCCTTCTGGGTGCAGGACTATTACGACCCTGACGGGGCTGACTACAAATGGGAGCAGGTGCAACTCATGCTGGACGCCGTGGGGGCCGGTGATGCACCGCTTTCCGTAAACCACGCATCCGGCTATGTCGGAAAGCTCCCTGATTACCGCTCCAACGCCAGGAACATCAATGCCAAGGCTGCCGAATATATCAGGCAGCACGGCCGCCCGGCTGGAATCGTCATGATGGACTTCGCCGGAGTTGACCGCTCAGGCGGGAAGGATGTCGCCGGGAAGACCCTGGTAAATGCGCTGATCAGCAACAACTGATTCCCGGGACCGGTCCTATTTCGACCCGACCTTGTCTTTCAAGTTCTTGTGGGAAGGGTATTTCTCCAGCGCTCCAAGGGTTTTTCTGCGGCGCTCGTAATACTCCGACCGCCCGGGGTTCTCCGGGAACCAGCCCCGGAGCACGCGCATTTCCTGGGAAAGAATCTCGTGGATGCCCCAGAAGCAGGAAAAGGCTGCGGCGCCAAGGATGGTGGCTCCTACCGTAGACTGTACGAAAAGGGACCCTGCGGCAAAAGCGAGCCCGGCCACAAGGAGCACCCACCAACTCCGCTTGCCCCACCAGTATTCCATCTTGATGACGATGGGGTGGCAAATTCCTATGATGACAAAGACGGCTGCGCCGACGATGATTCCGCTGAAATTCATGGTTCGATTATTTATGCCCGCAAATTAAGTAACTTTAAGAAGAAAAAACAATCCTTATTAATGGGTATGGCATTAAATTATTTCTCAGATTAATCCATTGGCTTTCAATAACGGTTACTTGCGGGTAACTATGTTTCCAAGACGTGCCTTCTTGTTTGATAATCAAAAAGTTTGCACTTTTGTAGTAACAATTGGTAACCAAGTCTAAAATCTCCACTCATCATGGACAGAAAAGATATCAGAGATGCCATGTTCCCGGATTGTCCCGTCCGCAACGTCCTTTCGAGGATGATGGACAAGTGGACGCTCCTTGTGCTCTATACATTGGAGCATAATGATACGCTCCGCTTCAACGACATCAGGCGGGCCATTCCGGACATTTCCCAGAAAAGCCTTACCGTTACGCTCAAGAGCATGGAGGCTGATGGCCTGGTAATCCGCAAGGTTACGCCGGCCGTTCCCGTAAAGGTGGAGTATTCGCTGACGCAGCGGGCGCAGTCCGTGATGCCCATTCTGGATCAGCTCCTTTCCTGGTCTCTGGATAATTTCTCAGGCATTATTTCAGACCGGGAGAAGCACTCGCAAGAATAATCGTGTAATTCGATATACTACTCCCAAATCATTAACTTTTAACACTTAAGAACATGAAAAGAGCAAACATCGGAGGATTCGTGATGAGCTTCGCAAATGAGGCTCCGTCCGCCTGTGGCAGCGCATGTGGTGCCGCCAAACCCGAAGAGAAGCCCAGTGCCTGCGGAGCAGCTGAGCCGAAGCCCAGCGCCTGCGGAGCAGCTGAGCCCGAAAAGAAGCCCGCTGCCTGCGGAAGCGCCTGCGGAGCCAAGTAGTTTTGATGCTCCAATATTTTGCTTTCCAGTGGCACATCACTGATTATTGCGATCAGCGGTGCAAACATTGTTACATTTTCGCCGAGGGGCATCCCAGGCTGATTACCGTCAGCCTCCCGGATGCCCGTCGGGTTATCGAGAGTTGCGTGGACATGTGCTCCCGGATGAAGGAGCGCGTACCGTATTTCTATGTCACCGGCGGTGACCCGCTTCTGCATCCGCAGATTTGGGAAATCCTGGGAATCCTGAAGGAGCGAAGCATACCATTTACCATCCTGGGCAATCCTTTCCATCTGACCGACGAGGTCTGCGCGCGGCTCAAGTCCTGCGGCTGCGAGAAGTATCAGCTTTCCATCGACGGCAACCGCCAGACGCACGACTGGATGCGCAAACCGGGCTCCTACGACATTACGCTGGAGAAAATCGCCGTGCTGAAAAGAGCCGGCATCAAGGTGGCCGTCATGACCACGGTATCGGCCGTGAACGCGGACCAGATGGAAGAAATCATCGACACCGTGGTGGCCCACAAGGCCGATGTCTTTGCCTTCGGCAGGTATTGCCCAACGTCCACTGAAAAAACGGCCCACTTGACGTCGCTGCAGTACCGGGATGTTCTGGACCGCTGCTGGAAGAAATTTCAGCAGTACAAGGACTGCGGGACATACTTCAACCTGAAGGATCATCTGTGGACGCTGTACCTGTATGAAAATGGCCTTTTCAAGATTCCGGAAGGGCTGGACGAGAACCTGATTTATGACGGCTGCAACTGCGGGAACTGCCATTTCACCATCTGCCCCAGCGGGGATGTGATGGCTTGTCGGAGGTTCGACAGCATCGTCGGCAATGTGCGCCAGACGCCGCTCTACGACCTCTGGACGGGCCCCGGGATGGAGAAGTTCCGCCAGTATGAGAAATTCGAGAAATGCCGGAGGTGCGAGCTCCTGCGCTTTTGCCGCGGATGCCCGGCCGTCACCTACGGCTACACACATAACTTTTATGCCCCCGAACCACAGTGTTGGAAGGAAATATGAAAGCTGTTGTTCTTACAGGCCCTTGCGAGGCCTCTGAAATGAAAGTTAGCGAGATTCCCGTTCCGAAGGCCCGGCCCGACTGGATTCTCGTAAAGGAACACGCCGCCGGGCTCAATCACTCCGAAGCCCTGCTGCGCCTGTTTGAAATCGGGAACGACTATATCCAAAAGCCCATCGTCCCCGGCATCGAGTGCGTGGGCGAAGTGGAAGACCCTTCCGACAGCGGCCTTGCCAAAGGAGACAAGGTGGTGGCCCTGATGGGCGGCATGGGTCGCAGCTTCAACGGCAGTTATGCCGAATATGCGCTGCTCCCCTCCTCCAATGTATTCAAGGTGAATACGGATCTCTCCTGGATTGAACTTGCCGCCGTTCCGGAGACTTATTTCACGGCTTACGGCTCCCTGACGGAGTGCCTGCTGCTTCAGAAAGGTGACGTTCTGCTGATTCGCGGGGCTACGTCCACGGTAGGCCTTGCCGCCATCCAGATAGCCAAGGCTCTGGGTGCGAGAGTCATCGCTTCCTCGCGCAGGGACTCCTCCTTCGAGAAGTTGAAATCGGTTGGAGCCGATTACTGCGTGGTCGACGACGGCAACCTCGCCGCTCAGATGACTGCCGAGCTCCGTCCTAACAAGGTGCTGGAACTCATCGGGCCGGCAACCCTGGGGGACTCCCTTCGCTGCGTGAGCCATCCCGGATACGTCTGCAACACGGGCATCCTGGGGAACAAGTTCACAGTCCCTGCCTTCGACCCCATCAAGTATATTCCCAACGGAGTGTTCCTGACGGGATTCTTCAGCAATTTCCCCACGCAGGAAGCCATCGACGGCATTCTGCGCCTTCTCGAGGCATCCGGCCGGAAGCCGCTGTACAGCAAAGTTTTCTCTCTGGAAGAAATCGCCCAGGCGCACACTCTTCTGGAGAAGGGCGGCGCCGGCGGAAAGATTATCCTCAGTATCCGGTAAAGGAATGACTTGAACAAACATTGTTGTCATTCTGAACGAAGCGAAGAATCTGTCAGCGACAGCGAAGATCCGATCAGCGCGAGAGATGCGACCGCAGGAAGTAAATCCTTCGGTATCCAAGCGCCGCTACCGGTCCAGCTAATTAGCAGAGTATAAGCATTTTAAGCCTTTTTTGCGCCTATCGGTCCACCCAACTGGACCTGTAGTGTCAACGGACAGGACAATTCCGATTTGACCGCCTGAATTTACGCATTTTCCGTGAGATGGCTCCCGGGCTCCAGATTGCAGAGATCGCGAAAAATGAGTATTTTTGCATTCGGTATTATTATAGGTTCCATCAAACTTATATGAGATTACTTTTCGTCTGCCACGGCAACATCTGCCGCAGCGCCATGGCAGAATTTATCATGAAGGCGCTGGTGAAGGCCAAGGGGCTGGAGAAGGGGTTCCAGATTGAATCCGCGGCCGTTTCCGCGGAGGAAATCGGCAATCCCATCTATCCGCCGGCAAAGCGATGCCTGAGCCAGCACGGAGTGTGGTTCGACCCGGACAAACGCGCCCGGCAGGTTACGCGCGCTGATTACGACCGCTTCGACCGTATTATCTGCATGGACGCTTCCAACCTCAGGCTCATCCAGCGCATCATTCCCGCAGACCCCGAAGGGAAGATTTACCTGATGATGTCCTACACCGGAGCGGGCCGCGACGTCGCCGACCCTTGGTACACCGGTGATTTTGAGACGACTTTCCAGGACCTGCTGGAAGGATGCGAAGCGATGCTGGGCGAAATTATTTGAGCCATGGAATACCTGTCAAAAGAGAGGTACGAAGAGCTTGCTTCTGAGCTGAACCACCTTGTCACCGAGGTTTATCCCAAAGTGACAGACGACCTCTCGGAGGCCAGCGCCCAGGGGGACCGGAGCGACAATGCGGGATACCGGGAAGCCAGGCGCATCCAGGGGAAGACTATCAGCCGCATCCGTTTCCTGCAGAAGGTCCTGGAACATTCACGCGTGGTGGACCGGGACGCCCTTCCCAAAGACAGGGTGTGCCTTCTGAGCCGGGTGGAATTCACGAACCTCTCCACTGGGACCCGCATGAGTTTCCAGATAGTCAGCCCCCACGAAATGGACCTGGCCTCCGGCAAGATTTCACTGAAATCCCCGATCGGGGCCGCTCTGATGGGCAGGAAGGTCGGCGAAATCGCCGAGGCCGAGGTCCCCGCAGGAACCGTGCGCCTCAGAATCGAAAGCATCACCTTCGACCAGGTGTGAAGGAGACCGGATTTACTTCTCGCCACCAACATAACCATCAAACAGCAATGATGAGACAAGAATTCATAGAATTATCGGAGACTTATCGGAAGGCAGGGGACGCCATCTACGACGCCGTCAAGGCCAGTGTCCTGAAAGCCGGCGGATTCGTCAACTGCTCCAACAACAAATCCGACAAAAAGGATATGTTGGCCCTTGTCTATGACAGCAATAAGGGCTTTACGGAATCTTTCCCAATCCGTGCCATGCGGGTCAACGCTGCCGGAAGCGTTGAAGTCTATGTCGGTACGGCGGGGACAATCTATACGGACCGGTATCTCAGGGGACGCAGCGGCGAAGAGCACTGGATGCCGCTGAAAGGATCGAACATCCTTTTCTACCAGACCATCCTCTCGATTGCCGGAGCCGTCGACGAGTATCTTCCTGAGCCATGACGGAAAGTCTGCCGGATAATAAAACAGTGAAATTAGGGGGTTCTATCTCCGTGTCGGCAGCCTGATCATCGTGGACTTCTACCGGCACTTGGCCTTCGGCCCTTTTTTCTTCCGCGGGCTATATCCGTCCACTAACGATGAGGTACCGGATGTGACAGTATCTTCCGCCAATGTGGGCTCAGACAGATAACCGCTTGTTTCAGGCAGGGGAAGAACCTGCCCTATCAAGTCAAATTGCAAAGCCTTTTCGAGATGGGAAATTGTTTCCAGGGTCATATTCGTTTTCCCTCCAAGCAGAACAGAAACGTGCTGCTGAGTGCAGCCGAGCAGTTCTGAGAGCTGTTTTTGGGTCATACTCAACTCTTCCATCCGGCCTCGCACCCTGAGAGCAATGGCATACGAATATTTAAGCCAGTCCCAGTTATCTTTCAGGTACTGCGCATTCTTGAGAAACGCTCCGCTCTTTTTGCTCTTAGCCTTGAGAAAATCCAATGCATTCATGATTCCTTATTGTATTCAATCAAGCCATCGCTGTCGATGACACCGTTTTCTATCAGGTAGTTCCTCACCTGTTCCATTTTCTTCAGTTCATTCAGCGTATGCTGCCTGTCCTTCATTTGGAGGGTAAGTTTAATTGCACCTCCTGTTACAAGGAATATTCCGTTATCCAACTTGATGGCATACAGTCGCAGCCAGGAATCATGCCCGGATACCCTGTTCCCCTTTGCCTTCTCTCTGGAGAGCATCATTTCAGAGTATCTGGACGGTTCAAGCGGCCTGAACAGGAGTTCAAGATCAGCCGAAGGACTTATATCCAGAATAAGACAGGCCAAAGAAGCCGCATCGGATACAGTGTCATAGATGGCCGCATCCAGATTCGTTATCTTGAAGCAGGTTTCCAAATCCTGCCGGTTTTCCGAGAAGAATTTGGTCAGATAGTCAATGTCAACCCAATCTGAGAGAGTTTTGGTGAGGATATCCTCACTATGGCCATCATAAACGACCGCCCACAATTTGCCATTGTTCAGAACATCCTCGAATCTCATGGTTTCTACCTTTTCACAAAGGTAAAAACAATTTACAAATTGTACAAATTTTAATTTGATTATTTTTCAGTTCAATTGATAAAAAAGCAGGCCGGAACAATCAAATAGAGCGTGACCGCTCCAACATCCACTGCACTATTATTTCCAGCACCTCCGGAGCGATAGTCTCTTCTATGTCCCTGTATTCATCGGCCATCCCTGTCAGGCAGTGCTGGAAGAGGTGATTGGTGCCTTCCACCGCCTCCACCTTGTTGCAGGGATTGCCCGCAAGGCCGCTTCGCAGCGCACCCAGATTGCTCTCCGGCTCCACCTGCATGTCCCTGGTCCCGTTCAGGGCCAGTACGGGGCAGGTGATGCGGCCCAGCAGCGGCCGCACGTCCAGGGCTACGAAATACTTCAGATAGGGCATCCGGAGCTGCATCGCCACGGCGGCGAGATTCTGCTTCAGCGCATCGGGGAGATCATACTTTGCGGTCGAAGGCATGGGATTGCCGGCAGAGGCGGCATCGAAAACCTCCTCCAGCGCCCTGCAATAATCATCGACAGTCTCCGCGCTTGCTCCTGCCGCTGCCAGCGCAAGGCGATTCTGCCACAGCAGCGTTTCCTTCCCCGAAACGGCCATTCCGGCCAGCGATACGATGAAATCGGCCTGCCCTTCCGCGGAGAGCATCAGAGCGATGGTGCCGCCTTCGCTGTGGCCGAGGACCCCTACCTTGTCGAAGCGCTCCCTGAGGAGCCTGATTCCGGCGAGGGCGTCGTCCTTGAGGTCCTCCGTCGTACAATTGACGAGGTCCCCGGTGGACTCGCCAAAGCCCCGGTCGTCATAGCGGAGCGTAGCTATCCCCGCACGGGCAAGCGCATCGGCAATCACCGCAAATGGCTTGTGCTCAAAGATTTCCTCGTCGCGGTTCTGCAGGCCGCTGCCGGTGACCATGATAAGGACAGGCGTCTTGCGGGAGCAACCCTCCGGAAGCACCAGCGTCCCCTTCAGAACCGCATCCCCGTTGGCGAAGGAGACTTCTTCCGTGCTGTACGGGAACGGTCCCGCCGGGGTCTGCGGCCGATTGAGTTTCTCCACTCCCGGAGCGAGCGTGAGCGGGAGGGAAGCACCCCCCTGCCTGAAGGTTCCCACTATCTGCTTACCAAGCCACAGGCCCTCATAGCTTGCGCCGATGGAAGGTATCTTGATTGTGACGGCGCCCATGGCGGTACGTTCAAGCTCTACGGGAATCCCCTTGGCGCCCTGGTCAGGCGAGTCCACCGTGGGATTCTCCTCATCCAGGTGGAAGACGAGGGACAGTTTAGTGCCCTGGACATCCAGTTTCCCGGACCAGGTGCCGGTTTGCGCATGGGAGAACATCGCTGCGGAAAGCAGCAGCATGGCAGATATGACGATCTTTTTCATGTCAAAAACCAAGCTGTTTCAGGAAATGGCCGAAGATGTCGGGCCTGCACACCAGCGGAAACACCAGCCCGTAAACCGCGCCCCAGAAGTGGGCGGAGTGGCCGATGTTGTCCATGTTGCGCCTGGCCGCCCACCAGCAGTACAGAAGATACAGCGGTGCGAATATGTAGCCGGGTATCGGGATGGGAATCAGGTAGATGTAGATGCCCATCCTGGGTTCGAACAGGATGCTGGCGAAGAGGATTGCCGACACGGCTCCGGAAGCCCCCACGGCATTGTAATTCCAGTCGTCCTTGTATTTGAACAGATCCCATACCGAGGAAACCGCGATGGCGCTGACGTATAGAACAACGTAAAGTACAATCCCGAGAGTATCCCCGAATGCCGCGGCGAAATACTGCTCCACCACCCTTCCGAAGAAGAACAGGGTGAGCATGTTGAAGAAGAGATGTCCCCAGCCGCCATGAACCAGGCCATAGGTCAGCATGCGGTACCATTCTTTCCTGTGCCATACGGAATATGCATTGAAGAGCAGCTTATTGCCGTTCAATGCACCGGTAAAACACAGGATACTCACCAGGCAGGTGATGGCTATGAGGATGACGGTCGCCATGTTTTTCGAAGACAAATATACGCATTTTCTCCGTCTTGCAAACAGTTGATAATCTATGACAAACATTGCGCTCAAACCTGTGCAGGACCGGAATTTGCAGTGAAAATGAAATCATGGAACTTATCGAAGCTATCAGGGCACGGCATTCCGTGCGGAAGTATCTGGACAAGCCGCTCGAAGCGGCGGCGGTGGGCGCTCTCAAGGCGGCCATCGGGCGCATCAACACCGAAAACGGACTGAACATCCAGCTGGTCCTGGATGAGCCGAAGTCCTTTTCCTCGGGAATCTGGAAATACGGCCAGTTCTCCGGAGTGACGAATTATTTCGTGATGGCCGGGCCCAAGGGCCGGGAGGCCGAAGAAAAAATCGGATACTATGGAGAGGAACTGGTGCTCCTGGCACAGACTCTGGGGCTGAACACCTGCTGGGTGGGCCTCACCTACAAGAAGATTCCCGGGACGTTCACGCTCCGGGATGGGGACGTCCTTCACTGTGTAATCTCCCTGGGATACGGCGCCACGCCGGGCGTGCAACACCCGCAGAAGCGTCCTGCCGAAGAATTCTATGAATCGGAAGGCCTGCCGCCGGAGTGGTTCCTCAGGGGCATGGAGGCGGCACTGCTCGCTCCCACCGCCACGAACCAGCAGAAGTTCAGGTTCATTCTCCATCCCGGCAATGTGGTGGAAGCCAAGACCGTGTTTGCCATGTCCAGTTACCTCAATGTTGACCTGGGAATCGTAAAGTATCACTTCGAGATCGGTGCGGGAGGGGAGAACTTCAGCTGGAAGCAGTGAGGCCGGGGCCCATGAAACACTTTTCCAACGAGACACAGCCCAAATGCGACGGCAGGACGCACCTGGCCCGCCTTCTGGATCGGGTACACCGGCGGCACGCTGCTCTGGCAGTCGGTGGGAGAATGTGCCTGGCATTTCAGCGTGCGCGGAGACGGCTTCCTGATGTGCTTTCCGCATATGGAAGGCGCGTCGGAGGGCTCTGACGGTCCGAAGCCATAGCGCCGCAGGGGTCAGTCTTCGGGGGCGAACATAGGATCCCAGGAGGGCAGCATCACGGGCTTCTGCTTCATGAGAGCCATGATGTCGGCAGGGACGTACTTCTTTTCCACGACAAGGCGGAACATGTACTCATTGAACCACTCGTCGGTCATGATGATGTTGCCCTTGTAGCCGCTCGAAGCTCCCCAGCTGTTCTCGACCATCCATTTGACCGGCTTCCCGTCACGGATGTCCACGGCGATGAGGGTCATCGCATGGGTGGATCCGCTCGCGTGGGTGAGGATGCGCTGGCGCTTGTCCATTCCGAAGCGCACGCCCATGAGCGACTCGTAATCGAAATTGCCTAGGTCGGCTACGCCCTTGCTGCGGTCCAGGAACTTGCCCACGTCGCAGGAGAAATAAAGGGCGGTATTGTCCTTGATGGATGCTATGGCCATTTCCTTGATCCGCTCCATGGGAAGGTTGAGATACACCCAGTTCTGCCCGTCATAAACGTGGCGGTCGTACTCGATCTCATAGAGCTTGCCGTACTCGACGGAGGGGTTGTTCATCACCATGATGTAGTTGTTCTCCAGGTCTTCGCCCACGAATTCCTGATAGAACGACTTGGGAGTGTAGGTCTTTTCGCTTACGAATTCGCCGGCGGCGTTATACCGCGCCCAGGTGAATTCCGAGGGGGGAACGCCCAGGCAGAGGGCCAGCATGCGGTACACCTCCTTGAGCATGTCCAGCTTGAGTGTCCGGAGTTCCCCGGGGGCGGCATCACGGAGGATGAGCGCGTCTTCACGCAGTTTGGTCTTGATCTGCGTGCTCATCTGCGAGGTGCTGTTGGCCGGCAGGGTTTCAGGCATGACCTCCGAAGGGACCACGCCGTATTTCATCACAAGGTTGGACACCCCCGTGAACTGCCCGCCGTCCCCGAGGGGGTTCGACAGGAGCCAGTCCACCTTGCGGTCGTCGAGCGGGAGGTCGCGCGTGTCAATGATGCCCTGAAGGAAGAGATTCGACTTCTCCAACTGGTCGTAGAAGAAGAGATAGTTCTGCGAAAAGGTGAAGGCGCCGAGGTCGTGCTTTTGAATCATCCGTGCACGGAGGACGTTGAGGCCCGTAAAGAGCCAGCAGCGCCCCGAAGACTTCTGGTCGGTGCGGCCCTTGGTGACCACCTCGTCGCTGAAATGCGTGTCAATCATGGACAGGTGGTCGGCCGAGGCGGCGAGGACATTGATGGACGTTGCGCTGAGGGCATTGTGAAGGGCTTTGTCCGAGGCGTTTCCCTCGTAGGCCTTGCTGATTTCACGGAGCATGTCGGAGGAAATGCCGCCGCGGGAATCTCCGGCGGGTTTCTGGGCAAAAGCAGCCAGGGAGAGGGCCCCGGCGGCTGCAAGGAGGATGATTCTTTTCATGGTAAATTCGATTGGTCCGTAAATATCGGCATTTTTCGGATTATCTGCAACTATGAGGCGAAAGGGTGCTGCCATGGCGGCAACACCCTTCAGTACAGACTCCCGCACGGAGATTTACTTGATCTCGATGTGCTTGACGGCTTTCTGGAGATCAATCCTGTTCTTTTTGGGGATGACCACATTCAGCACGCCGTGCTCCATCCTGGCCTCGATCTTGTCGGCCTCGGCGTCCTCGGGAAGCAAGAGCATCTGCTGGAACTTCTCGTAGGAGAACTCACGGCGGAGGTAGCGGCCGCGGTGCTTCTTTTCGCTGTTTTCGGACTTCTTTTCCATGTTGATCACCAGATTGTTGTCTTCGTCGACATGCACCTGGAAGTCGTCCTTGGTGAGCCCCGGAGCGGCGAGTTCGATGTCGTACTCCTTTTCGTTCTCGATCACGTTGATGGCCGGAGCAGTGTAGTTCGTCCTTTCCATCCACCTGTTGTCGAAGAAATCATTGAAGATGTCGGGAATCCAGCTTTCCCTGTCGTGTCTTGTTATTGGTAACATAATACTTAACTTTTTTAAATTGTTTCCGGCTTCGGGCCCTTACGTGACCGTCCGTCCGGGTTCCTTTCGCGGAACGGTTAAAGTCATTGCAAAGCCGGGACCAGTGCCATTTTGGATGACTTTTTGGCACATAGGATGACAGAAAGACAGAAGAATGCGGGAATCGCGGGATTCTACTCGTAGCGGAGGGCTTCGATGGGATCGAGGCCCGCGGCCTTGCGGGCGGGATACCAGCCGAAGAAGATTCCGGTCACGGTACACACCGCAAACGAAAGGAGCACCGTCCACCACTGGATGTAGATTGGGTACGACATGAGCACCTTCACAAGGTACGACGCCCCCACCCCGACTATCACCCCTATTATTCCGCCGGCTACGCTCAGGAGTATGGATTCTATGAGGAACTGTGCCAGGATGTCGCGGCTCTTGGCGCCTATCGACATCCTCAGGCCTATCTCGCGCGTGCGTTCAGTAACCGACACGTACATGATGTTCATGATGCCTATGCCGCCCACCAGGAGAGAAATACCCGCCACCGCGGCAAGCAGGGTGCTCATCATGTCGCTCGTGGAGGTCATCATCGAAGAGAGCTCCTCCTGGGAACGGATGGTGTAGTTCCTGGTATCCCCTTCCTTGAGCTTGTGGGTGACCTCGAGGATGCCGTTGATCTCCTCGATGGCCTCGGCGGTGTAGGACTCGCTCACGGCCGAGCAGACGATCTGCTGCAGGAAATTCACGGCGAGGATGCGCTTCATCACGGTGGTGTAGGGAGCCAGGATGAAATCGTCCTGGTCCATGCCCATGCTGTTGTAGCCCTTGGCCTCCAGAACCCCTATTATCTTGAAGGGGATGCTGCCGAAACGGATGGTGCGGCCTATGGGGTTCTCCCCGTCGGGGAAGAGGTTGTCCTGCACGGTCTTGCCGATGAGGCACACCTTGGCGGCCGCCTTGATGTCGCTCTCGGAGAAGATGTCTCCGTCGGCGATGTTGTACTTTCGGATTTCGAGATAGTCCTCGTTCACGCCGTAGATGGAGGTTGGGGTATTCTCGGAGCCGTTCACCGCCTGCCCGGAGCTCTGCACCATAGGCGATATGGCGGAGATGTAATTGGTCTGAGACTCGAGCGCCTCGTAGTCCTTGAGGGTGAGAGTCTGCATGTCTTCGGCACTCATCCTCACTCCCCCGCGCCGGTCACCTCCGGGATTTATCATTATCATGTTGGAACCCATCTCGCCGATTTCGGCCTGGATGCTCTTCTTGGAGCCCTGGCCGATTGCGAGCATGGTGATGACGGAACCCACGCCTATGATGATGCCCAGCATGGTCAGAAACCCGCGGAACTTGTTGTTGGAGAGCGCCTTGAGCGCTATCATCAGAAGGTTTGCGAAATTCATGGCATTCTAATCTGTGGGCACCGGAATGGAGGCGAGGGCCTCGGCGGCGCTGAGTATTTCTGCGTTCACGGTGTCGCCGGTCACGCGGCCGTCCTTGAGGGTGATGTTGCGGCTGCTGTACTGGGCGATTTCAGGGTTGTGGGTGACGAAGATGATGGTCTTCCCCTGGGAATGAAGCTCCTGGAAAAGCACCAGGATCTCGAAACTGGTGCGGGAGTCAAGGTTGCCGGTGGCCTCGTCGGCAAGGATCACCGCGGGGTCGTTCACGAGGGCGCGGGCTATGGCCACGCGCTGCATCTGTCCGCCCGACATCTGGTTCGACTTGTGCATGAGACGGTCGCCCAGCCCCACCGCCTTCAGGGCCGCAATCGCCATTTCCTTGCGCTGGGAGGCCGAATACTTGGGATTGTAGAGGAGCGGGAGCTCCACGTTCTCCACCGCCGTGGTCTTGGGAAGCAGGTTGTAGTTCTGGAAGATGAAGCCTATCTTGCGGTTGCGGAGAGTGGCCCTCTGGTTCTTGTCCATCTCCCTGACGGAAGCGCCGTCGAGATAGTAGTTCCCGCGGGTGGGCGTGTCGAGGCAGCCGAGAGTGTTCAGCAGGGTGGACTTCCCGGAGCCCGAGGTGCCCATTATGGTGACGAACTCCCCTTCCATGATGGAGAAAGTCACCCCTCGGAGCGCGTGGACCGTCTCCTCCCCCACCACGAAGTCGCGGCAGATGTTTTCGAGTCTGATTACCTCTTTCATGGCCTGCTATCTTGGACCCGGCATGAACGGACTCCGCTCCTGGCCGCCTTCCTGCTGGGAAGGCGCGGGCGACGACGCCGACAGGCTCACGGCCACGGTCTGCCCCTCCGAAAGACCGTCGGTGATTTCAATCTTGTCGCCGCTCGACGTTCCGGTCTCCACGGCGGTGCCCACCAGAGTCCTGTCCCTCACCACCCACAGCTTCCGCTGGGATGAAACGGTGTCGCGGGCCACTTCGTAGCCGAGGGTTTCAAGAAGTTTCGGGTCGGGATGGAATTTCAGGGCCTTGGAAGGCACGGCAAGCACCCCGCTCTTCTCGAGGGTGTACACCGTCACGTTCGCGGTGAGGCCAGGCTTGAGCTTGAGCTCGGGATTGGGGGCGTCGATGACCACCTCGTAGGTCACCACGTTCGAAGTGGTCTTGGCCTCCAGGCGCACCTGGCGCACAATTCCCGCGAACACGTCGTCGGGATAGGCGTCAACTGCGAATTCCACCCTCTGCCCTTCCTTCACCTGGCCTATGTCGGCCTCGTCGACGTTGGCAATCACCTCCATCTCGGTGAGGTCCTTGGCGATGGTGAAAAGCGTGGGGGTGGAGAAGCCGGCCGCGACGGTCTGGCCCTCCTCCACGGCGCGGGAAATCACCACCCCGTCGATGGGCGAAGTGATGGTGGCGTAGCCGAGGTTGCGCTTCACCTTCACCATCGAGGCCTGCGCCTGCTTGTAGGAATTCCTGGCCTTTTCGTACTGGTAGAGCGACTCGTCGTACTCGGCGTCGCTGATGAGTTCCTTCTCGTAGAGGGTCTTGCTGCGGTTGTACTCCTTGGTGCGGTAGTCGAATTCGGTCTTGGCGCTGGAAAGCTGCGACTGGGCGCTCTCCAGTTCGGCCTGAAGCGTCACCTTGTCCATTTCGGCGATGACCTGGCCCTCCTTCACCACGTCGTTGTAGTCGACGTAGAGCTTGGAGATGATGCCGGAAACCTGGGTGCCCACCTCCACTTCGGTCACGGGCTCTACGGTGCCGGTTGCGGTCACGGTGTTCGCTACCGAGATGACTGACGCCTTCGCCGTTTCAAGGGAAAGCTGCTGCCTCTTCTTGCCTCCCTTCAGCAGGAAGAAGAGGGCGACGGCCACCGCCACGGCCGCCACTATGATCCAGACGGTTCTTTTTTTCATATCTTGCCTTGGTAAATATCGAGTAGTTTCATGCTCAAGAGGGCCATGTATTTGGCCTGAATCGCCGCCTGGGTGGCGGACGTGAGTTCGTTCTGCGCGGTAATCAGCTCGACCGTGTTCTTGCGGCCCACGTTGAACTGCTCGCTGATGAGCTCGTAGCTGGCGGCCGCGTATTTCTGCTTTTCGAGGGCGGCCGTGTACTGGCTCCGGGCCGACACCGCGTCAAGATAGGTCGATTCCACCTGCCGGAGTATGGCCTTCTCCGCGCTCTTTTCTTCGAGGCGGCTGTTTTCCAGGGCGATGCGCGCCTTGTTCACGGCCGTGCGATTCTGCCTTCCGGAGATGATGGGAACGGATATCCCTATTCCGGCGTTGCCGCTGAAATTCCCCATGAGCTGGGAGCCGAAGCCGTCGGAGGACACCGAATTATTGCTGGTTCCAAGCCCTGCGGAAAGGTTCACCGAAGGGAGGAATCCGGCCTTGGCGCTTTTCTCGGACAGTTCGGCCACTTCCGTGGAGAACCGGGAGCGCTGAAGTTCGGGCAAGAAGTCGAGCGCGTTCGCATACACCGTGGCCTTGTCGGGGATAAGGCGCATCACCTCCGCGGAATCGGCCTCATATCCTGCAAGCTCAATGCTGTCCATGATGTCCAGCTCAAGGAGCTGCTTGAGCTGCAGCTGATAACTCTGCAGGGCGTTCTTTGCCGAAGTCACCTGATACAGGCTGCTCACGTACTGGCTCTCGAGCTGGGCGTAGTCCACCTTGCTGATTGAGCCGACCTTCCAGAGTTCCGCGGCCCTGTCCCTCTGGGCGAGCGACAGCGCGGCGGTGTTCTCGTTCGCCACCACCGATTCCTGGGCATACAGGCACTGCATGTAGGCCTGCACTATGTCGGCGCAGAGGTCGAGCTTTCCGGACTCCACCAGCAGGGAGTCCATGGCGTTCTGAATCCGGCGCGACTTGTAGGTGTTGACGAGCTTTCCGCCGTCGAAGAGGGTGACGCTCGAATTGAGCCCGTAGGATCCGCTGTACATTCCCGACGTGCCGCTGTCGAACGGGCTTGCCGAAACAGTCTGGTTCACGCTGGCGCTGAGCGTGGGGAAAAGGCTTGCGTGCGCCTGCTCCGTGTCTTCCAGGCCCGAGAGGTAGTCGTTCCGGCTCTGCTTAAGCGAGATGTTGTTCTCGAACGCGTAACGGATGCACTCGTCGAGGGTCCACACCTTGGGCTGCGCCACGAGCACCGCCGCCGGGAGCAGGGCGGCCAGGGCTGTTGTTATGATTATCTTTCGCATGGTTCAGGGTTCATTTTTCGGGAAAGCTTTCTTCCATGATCCGGTTCTGCACGTCCACGGAGGCTTCGTGGATGGCGGCGAAAAGCTCGCGCACGAACTTCTCGGAAAGGCCTTTTTCGCCGCCTTTCTCTATCATGTCCGAGAGGAGCGAATCCCAGCGGGCGGCCTGCACGATGGAGATATTGTGATCCTTCTTGTAACGGCCGATGCCGGCGCTGGCGTCCATCCTCGACTTGAGCAGGGAGAGGATTTCCTCGTCTATCATGTCGATGCGTGCGCGCTGCGCGTCGATTCCCTCGCGGTAGGAGATGTCGTCGCTGTCCTTGTCGCGCACGGCGAGTGACGAGAGCATCTTCCCGAGCGCGGCCGGGGTAAGCTGCTGGGCCGCGTCGCTCAGGGCGCAGTCGGGATTGCAGTGGCTTTCGACCATGAGGCCTTCGAAGCCGAGGTCGAGCCCGCGCTGCGAGATGTCGGCGACGAACTCGCGCTTCCCGCCCATGTGGCTGGGATCGACGAAGAACGGCAGCTCGGGGATGCGGGTGCGGAGTTCCACCGCCACCTGCCAGCCGGGAGCGTTGCGGTACTGTATCTTTTCGTAAGTGGTGAATCCGCGGTGGATGACGCCCAGCTTGCGGATGCCGGCGCGGTTGAGACGCTCCAGCGCCCCTATCCACAGGTCGATGTCGGGATTCACGGGATTTTTCACGAGCACGGGGATGTCGGTGCCGCGCAGGGCGTCGGCAATCTCCTGCACCAGGAAGGGATTCACAGTGGTGCGGGCGCCCAGCCATACCATGTCCACGCCGGCTTTGAGGCACTCGGCCACATGCTTTTCGCCGGCCACCTCGGTACACACGAACATGCCCAGCTCGTCCTTCACGCGGCGCAGCCACTTGAGCCCCTCGGGGCCTATGCCCTCGAAACAGCCCGGATGGGTGCGGGGTTTCCATATTCCCGCCCTGAGCATGTGGATGCCCTCCGCGGCGAGGGCCGAGGCGGTTTCCATCACCTGTTCTTCGGTTTCGGCGCTGCACGGGCCCGCCACCACCATCGGGCGCGGGAGCGTGAAGAATCCCCATTCTCCTACGGGGACGAGGTCGAGTCTTGCAGCCATATCAGCGTATTATCTTTTTGATCTTGTTGGCCTCGGTGATGAGGCTCTCTATCCTGTCGTAGTCGCAGTCCGCAATCGCGTCGCGGAACTCCTGCATCTTGTCGATGTATGTGTCTATCACCCGGAGCACGTTGTCGGCGTTCCTGGTGAGGATGGGGACCCACATGGCGGCGTTGCTCTTCGCAAGGCGCACGGTGGACGAGAAGCCGCCCGAGGCCAGGTCGAAGATGTGCTTTTCGTCGCGCTCCTTTTCGAGCACGGTGAGCGCCAGGGCGAAGGACGACACGTGCGAGATGTGGGAGACGTATGCGGTGTGCACGTCGTGACTGTCGGAGTTCATGCGGATGAGACGCATGTTGAGGGCCCCGTAAAGCTTCTCCACGGTCCTGACCGCCTTTTCGGAAGATTCCTCCGCGTCGGCGATGATGCAGGCGCGGCCGTCGAAGAGGCCGGGCATCGCGGCCCAGGGGCCGGAATACTCGGTGCCCGCCATGGGGTGGGTGGCCACGTAGCAGCAGCGCATCGGATGATAGCGAACCGCCTGCGCGAGGGGCGCCTTTATGGAGCAGGTGTCGATCACTATTTTGTCGAGCGCGCCGGCCTCCCCGAAGCGGTCGAGCACCTTCCCCAGCATGGAGACGGCGGTGTCGGCCGGCACGGCCACTACCACGATGTCGCTCTGAGCGACGCACTCGTCGAAACTCACCATCCTGTCGGCGAGCCCTATCTTCTCCGCCGCAGCGGCATGCAAGGGGTCCGATTCCACGCCCAGAACGGTGTCTGCGAAGCCCCTGCGCCTGAGGTCCGTCGCCATGGAGCCTCCTATGAGGCCGAGTCCTATGATTCCAACTTTCATAATACTGAGACTTTTTCGCGGGCCGAGTCTATCAGCTCCGCAGCCGCACACAACGAGGCGCGCACATAGTCACTGCCTCCTTTTCCAAAAACGATGCCCGGAGTGAGAAACACGCCCGCATCGTATAGAAGACGGTCGGAGACGCGCTCTCCCACGGTCTTGGAAGCGTCGGGCGAACAGAAGCGGCTGTCCGCCTTCATGCGGCCCCACACGAAGAGGCCGGCCGAACTGCGGCTGTACTCGGCCCCGAGTGTGTCGAAAAGGGCGAACACCCGTTCGCGGCGGGCGCGGTACACGTCATTCAGGGTCTCGAACCACTCCGGCCCCTGCGAGAGGGCCTCGACTGCCGCGAGCTGCACGCTGCGGAACATTCCGGAGTCCATCTGGCTCTTCACCTTGAGCACCTGAGCTATGTACTCCCCTTCCCCGCACACCATTCCGATACGCCAGCCCGACATGTTGTGGGCCTTGCTGAGCGAATTGAGTTCGAGGCAGCACTCGCGGGCGCCCTCGGCCGCATGGATGGAAAGGGGCTTCCCGGTGAGCACGAAACTGTATGGGTTATCGTTCACTATCAGTATGTTATGCCTGCGTCCGAAGGCCACGGCACGTTCGTAGAGTTCCATAGTGGCGGGGGCTCCGGTGGGCATGTTGGGATAGTTCAGCCACATGATCTTCACCCCGGAGAGGTCCTGCTTTTCCAGGGCGTCAAAGTCGGGATACCAGCCGTTCCCGGGCAGCAGCGGGTAGTTTACCGTCACGGCTCCCGCCATCATCGAGGCCGAGGTGTAGGTGGGATAGCCCGGGTCGGGCACCAGCACCTTGTCGCCGGGATTCACGAACGCGAGCGAGACGAGCATTATGCCCTCCTTGGAGCCGGCCAGCGGCTGGATGTCGGTTGCAGGGTCGAGGGTGACGCCGTAGTAGCGGGCATACCACTGCGCGAAAGCTCCGCGCAGCTCCGGCAACCCCCTGTAGTTCTGGTACTTGTGGCTGTCGGGATGAAGCGCCGAAGAGCGCAGTTTCTCGATTGCCGCCGCGGGCGGCATGCGGTCGGGGGCTCCTATTCCGAGATTGATCACGGGGTCTTCCCCGCGGGCCGTCCTTTCCGCGGAAAGGCGGGCGATTTCCGGATTCTTCCGGGAGAAGTAGTATTCGCGGACACCTCGTGTCCTTTGTGCAGGCTCGATAATCATATATAAGTTTAAAATAAAGGAGCCACCCGGAAAAGTCCGGACGGCCCCGTATACTGCGGCACACGCGCTTCCGGACTCTTACCCCAGGGGATAATAGCGGTACCAGGAAGCGGAATATGCACGGTTATAATTCATTTCTTTGCAAATTTATTAAATTATTTTAATTGTGCAAAATTGTGCAAAGAAAACAGTATATTTGACACATGAATACTCTTGTCCAGGACTGCATGAAGCTCGGGTTCGGCCTTATGAGGCTCCCGAGGACCAACGGAGGAAACTCCTCAGGCCCCATCGAAATCGAAGAAACCAAGAAAATGGTGGACGAGTTCCTCGCCGCCGGGGGCAAATATTTCGACACGGCCTTCATCTACGACGGCTCCGAGGCCGCCATCAAGGAGGCCCTGGTAGACAGGCATCCGCGCGGGAGCTACTATCTTGCCACCAAGCTCAATGCCGCCTCCTGGGCCGCGAAGTCCGAAGCCGAGGCCAAGGCCGAGTTCCGGCAGAGCCTGGAACGGACCGGAGCCGGGTATTTCGACTTCTACCTCCTGCACAGCCTCGAGCAGACCAATGTCGGGCTTTACGATTCCTACGGCCTGTGGGACTTCGTAAAGGATCTCAAGGCCCGGGGGCTCATCCGCCACTGGGGTTTCTCGTTCCACGACAAGCCGGAGTTGCTCGACGCCCTGCTCACCAGTCATCCCGACACCGAATTCATCCAGCTCCAGATAAACTACGCCGACTGGGAAGATTCCACCGTCCACAGCCGGGCCAATTACGAGGTCGCGGTAAAGCACGACGTGCCCGTGGTGGTCATGGAGCCGGTCAAGGGAGGCACCCTCGCCACTCCGCCCATTCCGGTCGTGAAGGTCCTGAAGGACGCCGATCCCGACGCCTCCTGCGCATCCTGGGCCGTCAGGTTCGCCGCCTCGCTTCCGCAGGTGATGATGGTCCTGAGCGGCATGTCAAGCCTGTCCCAGATGCAGGACAACGTATCTTACATGAAGGATTTCAAGCCGCTTTCACCGACCGAGGGCAAGGTTATCGAAAAGGCCCGGGAGACGCTTCTTACCGTCGACCGCATCCCGTGCACGTCCTGCCATTACTGTACTCCAGGCTGCCCCGTGGAGATGCACATTCCCGAGATTTTCTCGGTGATGAACATCTACAAGATGTACGGCGACCTCAAACTCGCCAGGAACGACTACACCTGGCGTCCCGGCGGTCCTCCCGCCTCGGAATGCATCCAGTGCGGCCAGTGCGAAGACGCCTGCCCCCAGCACCTCCCCATCGTCTCCCTCCTCGAGGAAGTCGTCCGGACGCTGGAGTAGAAGGGGCCGGGCGGCGAAAGGGGCCGGCGCGACGAGATTTTCAAATAGTTTCCAGGAAAGGAATCAAAGTGCCTCAACAACCGATTTGTCCAGACCGGTAGCCTTGACGATAATATCTATATCTACGCCCAAAGCTTTGAAGTTCCGGGCATCTTCAATAGCCTTCTTCTCGATTCCCTGCTCAATTCCCTTCTCAATTCCCTGCTCGATTCCCTGCTCGATTCCTTTCTCAAATCCCTTCTCGATTCCTTCCTCGATTCCCTGCTCTCTCGCATACAGAAGCAGATCGCGTTTGTCTCGTTCGGTCAACATCGTCTTTTCGTAGTTTTTGCGTTCGTCCGGAGCGAATTTAGCAATTTCCGCCAACTTGAACAATTTTTCGAAGAATTTTCCCTCCAGACCCGCAGGACGGTTGTCGAACGTCGTCATGTTGTGAAGCGCATAACAGGTCTTCTCCAGCATCCCGATGCCGGCAGTGTCCAGAGGCCGCGCGTTCGGAAGCTCCAGGAAGATGAAGTTCAGCCGGTCCGTCATCGGCTCGTGCGTGCCCCTTTCCTGCAGGTCGTACCTGAACTGGAAACCTGCTTCCTTTTTGTGATACGAGTAGTCCAGAAGACTTATCACATACACCGGCGGATACTCATAATAGACCGAACCGGACTTCAGCTGGTCCCGGATCATGAATGCCGAGTAGAACAGCGCGCGCTCCCGGTACCACGGCATCTTCTCCCGCTGGATCTCCACGTCGAAGCGCTCTCCGGTCACGGCATCGGTACACTCCACGTCGAACACCGAATCGCGGCCCTCCGGCAACTCGCTTGTGTGGACCGTGTTCGCGTATTCTATAGTCGATATCTTCCGACCGGGGAGCACCTCCTCGATGAGCGTTATGAGCATGTCCTTGTTCTGCTCGCTCCCGAAAATCTTCTTGAACACCATGTCGGTCAGCACGTTTGCGTAACGCGAGAGCACCACCTCGCTCACTTCTCCCTTCTGCAGCCTGGCCGCTCCGGGATTCCCTTCAGTTGATTTCATGGCGCAAAATTCCGGAAGATTATCCGTTTGTCCTATGAAAAGAGTTTTTACCCCCTAAATTTTTATGTTTTAACGGGTTCCGAAAAATTTAACTGTGCCTTTCCCGCGATTTCCGGCAGAAATCAGGGACGAAACCTCCGCCCTTTGATTTTTCTTTTCGACTCACCCGGGACGAAACGCCTGTTTCAGGGACTACTGATGAGCGGTGCGGGGCACTGGTAGGGGTCTCTGGTGCAGATGCGGATGCGGGTACGTGTAGGGGTCCCGGGTGCGAATTCGGGCAGAAGTACGGGTGCGGGTAGGGGTCCGGAGGCGATACAGGGTACCGGCAAAATTGGCCTGTTTTGACTGTTCCCTGTCACCTGAGCGGACCTCTACCGGCCCTCACTCTGAATGCTCACCTTCGAACTGTTATTCTGAGCGAAGCGAAGAATCTGTTTAACAGCAAATACCGGCCCTCACCGCAGATACAGGTCCATGCAGGTGGCAGAGTAGCGGCAAAAACCGGCCCTTACCGCGAATACAGGTCCACA
>FLNX01000151.1_pt1 | contig 30495 bp, 20 predicted proteins | sample 1140341 | NCBI WGS metagenome assembly FLNX01 (sample SAMEA3878208, study PRJEB12797) | bioreactor metagenome | biome: Moose rumen | place: Sweden | collected 2011-10 | reverse complement strand
ATTCATTTGATAGTCTTCTCTTGGCATACCAGCCTCTGATACCGTCCTGGGCACCGTATGAGTAACCAGCCGATTTGAGTGCAATAGTCAGTTGCTTCATATTGGGCTTGTCTGCCCCAGTCGAATGTTTCTGCAGTTCCGCAAGTATGTCCGTCGCACGGACGAAGTTCGACTTGTTGCGTTCTGCCGGTTCGAAATAGGTGCCCAGCAGGAGTTCCGTTGTCGACGCATTCTGGTACTGCATGTTGTGCTGCTCGATGGCGGCCTCTTCCTCCTTCGTGAAGTAGTAGGGATGTTTGTGCTCCAGTTCCCAGACAGCCTGGGCGTAGAGTTGCTGGTAGTTGATGGGCGTATCGGTGTCGATGATGCCCGTCACCTCCACGCAGAGATAGCGTCGCGAGCCCGTCGGGTCGTTCAGCGGCTGCCGCTCGTTGGTGGTGGCGATGAACGAGGCCATTCGCTGCGTCATCACGTACTGGTCCGATCGCATCCGCCTCACCTGCACATCCTTCTCCGTCAGGATACGCTTGATCTTCGCCTGCTCGCGATCCGTCTTGGCGTTGTATTCGTCGATGTTGACGAGCGCCATACGTCCGAGCATTCGCTCCACCTGCTCCGCATTGTCCATCTTGATATCGTCGATGTAGTATTCGCGCAGTCCCATCGGAATCAGCAGTTTGCAGAAGGTCGACTTATGCGTCGCCTGCGGGCCGATGAGCATCGGCACCACGGCATTGCCGAAGTCACGGCTCTTGCCGAGCCACTGCGCCACCATACCGAGGAACCAGCGGTGGAAGAAGGGCTCCCAGTCATTGTAGTCGTTGGGCACCCGACGGGCCAGCAGCCCGATGTAGTCGTGCTTCTTGTCCCACTTGCCGCAGCCCGCCAGGAACTCGTGGATGGGGTTGTAGTTCTTTATTAAAGAGGAACGCACGTACATCTCTATATCTACCGACCAGGCGGCACCCGCATCGATCATCTCCTCGTGGGCGATCCGGCGTAAGTCCCTGTCAGTCAGCGGCTGCCAAGGCCAGTAGTCGTGTCCCTTCGGGCGGAACTCCTCCAGGCGTTTCAGTTCGTTGTAGCGCAGTTCGTAGCGTCGCTCGAAGAAATCCTGCACCTTGCGGGCGATGCGCTCCTTCTCCGACATCATCGCCATCGGCTTGCCCTCCGCCGTCGTCTCATAGACGCTTTGGAAGATGCTGCGAATGTTCTCAATGCTGATGCCGTAGGCATAGCGGGCGGCACGGATGACGCTCGACTCCATCGGCAGGGCAGACTTGCGGCAGTACTGTGCCAGCAGCGTCAGTTCGCCGTCCACCTGCACGTCCTTGTCGTCCGACTCCGGCTTGTAGTTCTCGCGGGCCTTGCGGCGGCAGGCATAGAAGTCAGCCCGCTCCTTTTCGCGGTCTTTCGAGTCGGGGTCGCTCGAAGTCCATCCCTGCCGGTCGGTCTGGGCATTGGGATAGTCGGCCAGCGGCGTGTGATCCTTGTGAATGATGGTCAGCGGCTCGGCATCGGGGTTATAGTAGAGGTCGCTGTCCTGGCTCATCCGGCAACCGCGATGGAGCGACTCCTCTTTCAGACCAATCTCACAGTCGCAGAAGGCACTATAGTACTTCGCGGCCTGTTGCTGGGCGTCCTTCAGGAACTGCTCGTAACTGGCAGCATCCTGTGGCAACTGCCCTTCTTTCGGCTGACAGCGCACCACGATCTTCAGGCTCCTGCGGCTGACACTGCGGAACACGAGTATCGTCTGTGGCAACTGGATGGCGCTCTGTCGTACCTGCTGCATCTTCGCGATGTCCAGGTCGTAGCCGACGGAAAGCAGCATCAGCCCTGACGGCTGGCGAAAATCCTGCAGGCCCTTTCGTCCGAAGGTGCTGGAGAAGATGAGGTAGGGCAGGTCGTCCATCCCTTTGATGCCGAAGCGCCCCCAGCCCAGTTCCTGCTGTTCGAGCAGCGCGTGGGTGATAAATCTCGATATGTCTTCCACCTGCTGGGCAGCCGCTTCCGACTGCATCCTCTGTACAATCTCGTCGAGACTTGTGCTGATGGGCGATCCGAACTCGTTGTCTCTGGTCTTGATCTTTGTAATGCGATATTCCATATTGTTCAGGTTTTTTGTTATCTAACAGATTGCAAAGATACATAAAATATCTGATATCTACAACTATTTACGTAAAAATTATCTCGCACTTCTCACACTTCTTACACTTGATATTGATTTTCAGATAGTTACAAAATCGTTACCTTACACTTAACTGACACTTGAACTAGCACTTGTCCTTGAAAAGTCAGCATCGAGCAGTGGCTTCTATTTTGCGTATAGGCGCAAGGTGTTTTGCGTATAGCCGTAAGGTGTTTTGGGTATAGGCGCAAGGTTGCTTAGACGGCCTAAACACCCTGCGAATATGGCTTGGACACCCTGCTTAGATATGGCTTCTACCGCTTAAGTGCTAGTTCCAGTGCTAGTTCCAGTGTAAGATAACAAAATTCTAACTCATTGATAATCAACATCAAGTGTAAGAAGTGTAAGAAGTGCGACGTATTTTCTTTATAATATGTAGTAATCGCCATTATATCTCACCTTTGTACTGATGCCTCCTACCACTTGTTCCAATACCCTCTTGCGGTCGTTCAGATATCTTCCACGACTTGTCCGAATAATCCCTATACCCCCTAAAGTATTATCTCCACGACCGCCAAACATTATCCGGACGACCGCAAACAGATATCAGAGCAAGTCAAAGATGCCACCCCTTGTTTTCAATGGAAATGAGATATGTCGGAGTGCTAAAAAATCTTTCTTTGATACTTTTTCTCTCGTTTGCTTGTTACTTTCCGATTTTCTTTGTACTTTTGCAGCGAAGCATCAAGAGCAGACGTTCACAAGAGCGAACTCGCCAACCGAGCAAGTATATTGAGCCACGGTGGCCAAGGTACGATGCGGGAGTAATAGTATTCACTTCAAAAACAAAAAGTTATGCAACAGCACATTTATTACATTCGGTATGCTCTGCAATTCGCAGACGTTCAAATCACAGAGTTAGTACACATTTTCAACCGTCAGGTTGGCAATCGCGGTTGGTCATCTATGCGCGGCTATCACGATCAGGCCCTGCTCGACGAGTTCGCCCGCCGCGGCATCGATATCTCAGCAGTCAGTGATGGGCGAACCATTTCCTTCTCCCATCCAGTACATTACGACCTCACCACCAACCGCCTGGTCCTCGCCTGACCGTCCTATATTATTAATAAGGTGTCCCCACCTCAGCGTCTGCTCTTGCTGGGGTGGGGCCTTTTTATAAGTTTTCCCTGATTTATTTGTTCCTTTCCAATTTTCTTTGTACTTTTGCAAAGTAATCCAGATAAATAAAGAAACATTATAAATATGATAAACTACCAGTTCTTTCCTCGTTCACATGGCGTAACCAAAGAAATCCAGTCTGTTATTGACTGCTTCCACAAGATAGAGGCTACGCTAAACGATGGTAAACATCGAGTTTCTAATGATGTGCTTGCACTATTGCGACCTCATCTTGAAAGTTGTGGATACAATGTTGAGAGAGGAAAAGGGCGTGACGAAAAAATAGATGTTCCCGTTCTTTTTGGAGAAAACAACGCGATAGATAAATCCTTTTATGCGGACGCTTTTAGTCAGGAAAACCACATTGTTATTGAAGTAGAAGCAGGGCGTGCTGTTCGAAATAATCAGTTTCTTAAAGATATATTTCAAGCATGTATGATGTTTGATGTGGAATATCTGGTAATTGCTGTGCTTAACGAATACTCTGGTGGAGGTGTAATTAGTAAAGACTATCATGAGGTAAAGACTTTTCTGGAAACGCTTTATATTTCTAATCGATTGAAACTTCCATTAAAAGGTATACTTTTAATAGGATATTAGTAGGATTACATTTTTAGAAAAGATAGCTTTTTCATTAGCTTTATATAGCTAAAATAGTTTGGGTTGTGTATCTGTTTTTCGTACTTTTGCCGAAAAATAGATGCACCCAAATATGTACAAGTTTAAGTTCGTTGATCTGTTGTGTGGGATTGGAGGTTTTCATCAGGCTATGGCCTCTTTGGGGGGCGAATGTGTATTTGCAAGTGATATAGATGACAATTGCAGGAATACATATTTTGCCAACTATGGAATAATGCCTTTGGGGGATATAACGAAGATTCCCTCGAATGCAATACCTCAGCATGATGTGCTGTGTGCAGGATTCCCGTGTCAACCCTTTTCAAAAGCGGGAAGCCGAATGGGATTCAAAGATAGCATTAAGGGCACGCCGTTTCTTGATATCCTAAGAATCTTGGCATATCATCAGCCTAAATATGCATTGTTGGAGAATGTTAGAAATCTGGCAACTCATGATCAAGGGTACACTTGGAAATCGATATATGACTCTTTGACTCATTTCGGCTACAATATGTTGCCAGAACCGATTATTTTCAGTCCTCACTATATTGGTATACCCCAACACCGCGAACGGGTTTTCATCATGTGTGTCCGTAAGGATATAGGAAGGATTCCTCCTTTTGAATTTGATAACAGGAATTTGCCTGCGTGCAGCATCAGTAGCATTCTACAATCAGAATCTGAGATTCCTCATATCGATAGATATCGACTTTCTGACGAGCAGATCCAATTAATAGACCTATGGGATGAGTTTATCCGACGGATAGAGTGCACAAAACTTCCTGGGTTCCCTATATGGACTGAATGGCTGCGTGATACTGATGCAATGTCTATTGACGATAACATACCAAGTTGGAAGAGGAATATCATCCGAAAGAATAGTGAACTCTACAAAAGGAACAGGCAGTTTGTTGATGATTGGCTGGTACGTGCTCGTCATTGTCCATTGTTTTTTGGAGCAAAGGCAAAGTTAAAATGGCAGGTTGGAGATATGGATAATCCCTCCTTGTGGAACAATATTATGCAGTTCCGTCCTTCCGGCATAAGAGTTAAGCCTTGTACGTATTTCCCTGCGTTGGTTGCTATCACCCAAACTTCAATTGTTGGGCCACAAAGGCGTTTCTTGACAGTTAGGGAGTGTGCACGCCTTCAAAGTTTCCCAGAGACATTTATGCCTAATCCCAGTGAGAAACAGGCATATAAGCAGTTTGGTAATGCTGTTAATGTGGAGTTGGTTAGGCTATTCGCTAAATATATGTTTGGGGATGCAGAAACTAGAAAGCAATATCAGGCAAGATAAGGAACTAATTGTTTTTAAGGAACGTCACAAACTTTTTGACCCAGTTTTTCCTTCTTTTTTTACGCTGCATTTCCCGTGCTTTGCTCGTAATCTCCATATCGTTCAGCGGATAGCCCAGCCTCGAACACTCTAATATCGCTTCTGTCGCAATCTGCCTCACTTCTGGACGCAAACTCTGCACGTATTTCAGGGCGTTCCGTCCGTCTCTTAAAGAGAGACTCAATAACTTTTCTTCCATATTCCCACATAAATATTATTGGATAACCGATGCAAATTTAAGGATTATTTTTCAAATCTCAAAGGTTTTCGTAGTTTTTCTTCGTTGTTTGAGTTTTATTGCTTAATTTTGCAGCAATGAAACGAAAGATATATGTAGCGAGCAGTTCTTGGACTAGCCAAGCGGCAGAGCCGAGCGGGCGGAATGAGTTCTTTCCTGATGTGGTGAACGGACTGAGGGAAGCGGGCTGGTTTGCTGGGTCTGGGAAGAAGATGGAGGCTGATAGAACAAAGATTTAAGGAAATCATTTGCAATTGAGAAGATATGGCAAAGAAGAAAACTGATACTGATATTGTAAAGGTGAAGGCTTCCTATGAGCAACTGCCGGATGAAACTGTCAACTATGACCTCAAGAATGCAGACATTGAGAGTCTGATTCGCACTATACGTGGACAAAAGGTGATGGTGGATTTCGACTTGTCTATGCTCTACGGAGTGAAGACAAAACGACTTAATGAACAGGTAAGGCGTAACACAAAACGCTTTCCTGATGACTTTATGTTTCAGTTGACTAAAGAGGAATGGAATATCTTGCGGTCGCAATTTGCGACCACAAAAGACATATATCCGCCAATCAACTTCGTTCAGTTGCCTCGCAAGAACCACGACCGATTCCTCATCATCGATGATAAGGTCTATTTTATGGGGGCTAGTCTGAAGGATATGGGTGCAGGTCTCTGTGCGGTTACGGAGATGTATGCGTCGCCTGAAACTGTATTAGGGCTATTGAAGTGAAGATATATGAAACGAAAGATATATGTGAGATGAAACGGATAGAAGTCGTAGCAGCAATTATCCACGATGAGGAGGGGCGGATATTCGCCACTCAGCGGGGATATGGGGAGATGAAGGACGGCTGGGAGTTTCCTGGGGGAAAGATGGAACCAGGAGAGACACCAGAGGAGGCGCTGCGGCGTGAGATATGGGAGGAACTGGAAACGCGGATCGTCGTGGAGCGGTTGGTAAAGGCCGTGGAATGGGATTATCCAAACTTTCACCTGACGATGCACTGCTTCTGGTGCCGCATCGAGAGCGGGCATCTGACGCTGAAGGAGCACGAGGCGGCACGATGGCTCGCCAAGGATGAATTGGAGAGTGTGGATTGGTTGCCTGCGGATAAGACGATTATAGGGGAACTGAAAAGATAGTGAATGATGGACACGGACTCGAAGCAGCAGGCTCGGCGATCAGCCAATATGGCGGCGATTCGTTCGAAGGATACGAAGCCGGAGTTGATTGTGCGCAAGGGACTGTGGAGAATGGGATTCCGCTATCGGTTGAACTCACCAAGATTGCCGGGGCATCCGGACTTGGTGCTGAGGAAATATAGGACGTGCATCTTCGTGAATGGGTGCTTCTGGCACGGACACCATATACAATGCATAATTCATAATGCACAATGCATAATTGAGAAAGATTCAGATTGCTGTAAGATTCCGAATACGAATCGGGCGTTCTGGGTGGCGAAGATCAGAAGAAATCAGGAGCGGGATGTAGAGGAACAGAAGCGACTGGCGGAGATGGGGTGGCACTGCATCACGGTTTGGGAGTGCGAACTGAAGCCGAAAGTGCGCGAACAGACGCTGAAGTCGCTGGCGTTTACGTTGAACAAAATATGGCTGGAGGATCATTCTGTCAGAAAGCCTTACCCGACGTTGGAGGAAGAGGACGGAATGTTGATGGCAGCAGAAAACAATATTAAAAAATAATTAGAATATGGATTGGTTACACATTGCAGCCGTAGTGGCATTGATCGTGATTGGTGGTTTCATCTATTGGAACAAGCGTCAGGGATGATCTATCAACGTTAGAGAGTATGCTGGACTTACTTAATCAGGTGAATGATGCCCTGTGGGGGTATCTCATTATCGCCGCGCTGATAGGGTGCGGGCTGTGGTTTACGTGGAAGACGCGCTTCGTGCAGTTCCGGATGGTGGGCGAGATGCTGCGTCTGTTGACTGACTCGTCGGTGAAGCCGGAGGGCAGTGAGCGACACATCTCTTCGTTTCAGGCCTTTGCTGTGTCGCTGGCCTCACGAGTGGGAACGGGCAATCTGGCGGGCGTGGCGACGGCGATTGCCGTGGGCGGTCCTGGCGCCGTGTTCTGGATGTGGGTGATGGCTCTGGTGGGGTCGGCAACGGCTTTCGTGGAGTCGACGTTAGGGCAGTTGTTCAAGCAGCACCACAAGGATTCATTCATCGGCGGGCCCGCCTATTACATTCAGCGCGGCCTGCACTGTCGGTGGATGGCGGTGCTCTTCGCCGTGCTGATCACGGTGTCGTTCGGACTGGCCAACAACTCGGTGCAGACGAATACCATCTGTGGTGCCATGGAGGGAGCCTTTGGCTGGAATCCGATGGCGACGGGCGTGGTGCTGATGGTGCTGACGCTGGTCATCGTCTTTGGCGGCATCCAGCGCATAGCCCACGTCAGTTCGGTGCTGGTGCCGGTGATGGCGGTAGGCTATTTCGTGTTGGCAGTAGTGGTGATTGTGATGAACATCCAACTGTTGCCTCATGTGCTGAAGGTGATTGTGGAAAGTGCCTTCGGCCTGGAACAGGCGGTGGGCGGCACGTTGGGTGCGGCTATTATGAACGGTGTGAAGCGAGGTCTGTTCAGCAATGAGGCAGGAGAGGGTAGTGCGCCAAATGCGGCTGCTACGGCTGCCGTCTCGCATCCTGTGAAACAGGGACTGATTCAGGCCTTGGGCGTGTTTACGGATACCTTGGTGGTCTGTTCTTGTACGGCTTTTATCATTCTGCTCAGCGGACTCTATACGTCGCCGGAGTTGAATGGCATCATGCTGACACAGGCGGCCTTGGAGTCGGAAGTGGGGGCATGGGGGCCGGTCTTCGTGGCGGTGGCCATCTTCCTGTTTGCCTACTCGTCGATGATCGGTAATTACTATTATGGTGAAGCCAACGTGCGGTTTATGACTTCGAGTCGCAAGGCGATGACGGTCTACAGATTGCTGTCGGGTGGCGTGATGGTGATGTTTGGTGCCTGGACCACGTTGGACGTGGTGTGGAGCGTGATCGACCTCTGCATGGCATTGCTGACAGCCTGCAACCTGGTGGCTATCGCCTTGTTAGGGAAGTATGTGTTCCGACTGTTGGATGACTATCGCAGTCAGAAGCGGCAGGGCATCAAGAGTCCTACGTTCCATCGCGGGCAGTTGCCGGAGATAGAACGGGATCTTGAGTGCTGGGAGTAGGAGGGGTCAGAGCCCCTTCATACTCAGTGAGATACGGTTGCGGCGACGGTCGACCTCGATGACGCGCACTCGGATGTGCTGATGGAGTTTGACGACGTCGAGCGGATGGTTGATGCGCCGATTGGCCATCTGCGAGATATGCACCAGACCATCCTGATGGACACCGATGTCGACGAAGGCGCCGAAGTTGGTGATGTTCGTCACGATGCCTGGCAACTCCATCCCCTCGATGAGGTCGTCGATGGTATTGACACGTGCGTCGAACTCGAACTCCTCGAGTTGCTGGCGCGGGTCGCGGCCTGGCTTTTCCAGTTCCTTGAGGATATCGGTGAGGGTGGGGATGCCCACCTCAGCGGTCACGTAGCGCTTGATATCGATGGCCTCGCGCTTCTCCTTATTATTAATAAGGTCGAGGACGGTGCAGCCTTGATCCTTTGCCATCTGCTCGACGATGGCGTAACTCTCAGGATGGACGGCCGAATTGTCGAGCGGATTCTTGGCATCGGGGATGCGGAGGAAACCGGTACACTGCTGGAAGGCGGCAGGGCCGAGGCGAGGCACCTTCTTCAGTTGGGCACGGGAGGTGAAGGCACCGTTCTCGCGGCGATAGTCGACGATGTTCTTGGCGAGGGTAGGGCCGAGGCCGCTGACGTACATCAGGAGGTGCTGCGAGGCGGTGTTGAGGTTGACGCCCACGTTGTTGACGCAACTCTCGACGGTCTGGTCGAGGGAGTGCTTAAGTTTCGTCTGGTCTACGTCGTGCTGATACTGGCCCACGCCGATGCTCTTGGGATCGATCTTGACGAGTTCGGCGAGGGGATCCATCAGGCGGCGGCCTATCGAGACGGCACCACGGACGGTGACATCCTCATCGGGGAATTCGTCGCGGGCGATCTTTGAGGCGGAGTAGACGGAGGCGCCGTCTTCGGAGACGGTGAAGACGGTGGGGGTGGCGGAGGAGGCGGAATTACCGGATTTGCCGGATTTTCCGGGGGTACCGGATTTACCGGAACTTCCGGGATTTATGGCATAGCGGCCGGCGAGGACATCGCGGATGAAGTCGGTGGTTTCGCGAGAGGCGGTGCCATTGCCGATGGAGATGGCTTCGATCTGGTATTTCTGGATCATCTGCTGGATGGCGAGGGCCGACTCCATCCGCTTGTTGACAGGCGGGTGGGGGAAGATGGCCTCGTGGTGGAGCAGATTGCCCTGGGCATCGAGGCAGACGACCTTGCAGCCTGTGCGGAAGCCGGGATCGACGCCCATCACACGCTTTTGTCCCAACGGCGCACCCAGCAGCAACTGGCGCAGGTTCTCAGCGAAGACACAAATGGCCTCCTTGTCAGCCTTCTCCTTGCTGAGGGCCGCGAACTCGGTCTCGATGGAGGGCTTGAGCAGTCGCTTGTAACCATCCTCGACGGCTTCGGCCACCAGTTTTCCGCAAGGCGTGTTGCCGTAGACGTAATGGCGCTGGAGACGGTCGATGCACTCGTCATCATCGGGGGAGATGCTGATGCGGAGGATGCCTTCGCTCTCGCCTCGTCGCATCGCTAACAGGCGGTGGGAGGAACAGCGCTTCAGCGGCTCTTGCCAGTCGAAGTAGTCGCTGTATTTGGCAGCCTCGTCGCTGTCGGCCTTGGCCTTGACGACCTTTGAGGTGATGACGGCCTGACGGCGGAAGGCGCCGCGGAGTTGCTGGCGCGAGCGTTCGTCTTCGCTGACCATCTCGGCGATGATGTCCTGGGCGCCCTTGAGGGCGTCGGCGGGGGTGGCGATAACATCGCCACATACAAAACGCTCGGCGGCACGCTCTGGGTCGCGTTCTCGCTGGAGAAGGAGGATGTTGGCGAGAGGCTCGAGGCCTTGCTCGCGGGCTACTTGGGCTCGGGTGCGGCGCTTCGGCTTGAAGGGGAGATAGATATCTTCGAGTTCGGTGGCGTCCCAGCAGTCGGCGATGCGCTTCTCGAGTTCGGGCGTCATCTTGCCGAGGTCGGTGATGGTCTTCGTGACGGTCTCCTTACGCTTCTGAATCTCCTGGAACCGGGCGTAGTGATCGCTGATGGCGGCTATCTGCACTTCGTCGAGTCCGCCCGTCCGCTCCTTGCGATAGCGGGAGATAAAGGGGATGGTACAGCCCTCGTCGAGCAGGACGAGGGTATTGGCAACGGCGCGCTCCTGCAGGTTGAGTCGCTGTGCAATCAGGGTGGCAAATATGTTCTTTTCCATACAAATGCTTAAATTTTTGTGCAAAAATACAAATAATCCGTGAGAAATGTGTAATTTTGCACCTCGAAACGAAAAAATAATGAGAAATAAGATATTATTAGTCGTTATGTTGCTCGTCTCGGCTACGAATGCCGTGGTGGCAGATGACACAGCCAATGAGCGACAGGCGAAGCGGATTTTCAATCAGGCTTATCAACAGGTGTTCGGAGAGCAAGGCGCCACGCTGCGCTATGACGTGAACATCACCGGTGTCTATAAGACCTACGGCCAGATATGGTATAAGGGTAAGAAGAGCAAGTTCGTGGATGCCAAGATGAACTCCTGGAACGACGGTACCACCGTCTATACCATCAAGCGCAAGAAGAAGGACGTGGTGGAGATACACGATGCGAAGAACAACAAGTCGGACAAGTATTCGAGCAAGTTCAAGTTCGAGCCTGAGAATTTCGACTACAGCATCGCCAACGACGAGGAGGGCCTGATGATCACGCTGAAGGCCAAGAAGGGCACGAAGGGCATCAAGGAGGTGCACGCCCTGGTGGAGCGGAAGACGTATCACCCGATCCGGGTCCGCATCAAGATCGCCTTTATCTGGACTACCATCAAGATATCGGAATTCAGGTCGGGCGGCATCACGGACGAGATGTTGCGCTTCCCTGCCGAAAAGTATAAGAACTGTAAGTATATAGATAAGAGATGATTTCTGTAGAAGGCCTGAAAGTGGAGTTTGGAGTGAAGCCCCTGTTTGTGGATGCGAGTTTCGTCATCAACGACAGAGACCGTATCGCCCTGGTCGGCAAGAACGGCGCCGGGAAGTCGACGATGCTGAAGATACTCTGTGGACAGCAGAAGCCGACGGCTGGCAACGTGAGCGTGCCGACGGATTGTAGGATCGGCTACCTGCCCCAGGTGATGATTCTGCAGGACGACACGACGGTGCGTGAGGAGGCTCAGAAAGCCTTTGCCGACATCACGCAGATGAAGGAGCGGCTCGACCGGATGAACCAGCAACTGGCCGAGCGTACGGACTATGAGAGCGAGAGTTATCTGGCGCTGATAGAGAAATACACGACGGAGCACGACCGCTATATGATGATGGGGGCTGAGAACTACGAGGCGGAGATAGAACGTACGCTGATGGGACTTGGTTTCCTGCGGACTGACTTCGAACGGCCTACGTCGGAATTCTCCGGCGGTTGGCGTATGCGAATCGAACTGGCCAAGATCCTGTTGCAGAAGCCCGACGTGCTGCTGCTCGACGAGCCGACGAACCATCTGGATATTGAGTCGATTCAATGGCTGGAGCAGTTCCTGGCACAGTCGTCGAGTGCCGTGGTGCTGGTGAGTCACGACCGTGCCTTTATTAATAATGTGTCGAACCGTACGCTGGAGATCTCCTGTGGACGGGTCATCGACTATAAGGTGAAGTACAACGAGTATGTGGTGCTACGCAAGGAGCGCCGCGAACAGCAGTTGAGGGCTTACGAGAACCAACAAAAGGAAATTGCTGATATGAAGGCGTTTATCGAACGTTTCCGTTATCAGGCCACGAAGGCTGTCCAAGTGCAGCAGAAGATCAAGCAATTGGAGAAGATCGTGCCCATTGAAATCGATGAGGTGGACAACTCGGCGATGCACCTGAAGTTCCCGCCCTGTCTGCGTAGCGGCGACTATCCTGTCATCTGCGATGAGGTTAGGAAAGACTATGGCGCCCACACCGTGTTCGACCACGTGACGCTGACCATCAAACGTGGCGAGAAGGTAGCCTTCGTCGGTAAGAACGGCGAGGGCAAGTCTACGCTCGTGAAATGTATTATGGGCGAGATCCCCTATACGGGTGAGTTGAAGATCGGCCACAATATCCAGATTGGCTACTTCGCCCAAAATCAGGCGCAGTTGCTCGATGAGAGCCTGACGGTCTTCCAGACAATAGACAATGTGGCGAAGGGCGACATCCGCCTTCGCATCAACGATATCCTCGGTGCTTTTATGTTCGGCGGCGAGGAGTCGGATAAGAAGGTGAAAGTACTGAGCGGCGGCGAGCGAAGCCGTCTGGCGATGATCCGCCTGCTGCTGGAACCAGTGAACCTGCTGATTCTCGACGAGCCGACGAACCACCTCGATATGCCCTCGAAGGATGTGCTCAAGGAGGCCATCAAGGCCTTCGACGGCACGGCCATCATCGTGAGCCACGACCGTGAGTTCCTCGACGGTTTGGTGACGAAGGTGTATGAGTTCGGCGGCGGCAAGGTTAGGGAGCATCTTGGCGGTATCTACGACTTCCTCCGTGCGAAGAAAATCACCGAACTGAATGAACTCGGCAAGGCAGACCGGACTTTGCCCGGAGCAAAGTCGGAGTTTACTCCGGGCAAAGTGGGAGTTTACTCCGGGCAAACTCCGAGTGCGCAACCTGCCGACCTTTCGGCCCCTCTCTCCAAGGCCCTCAGTTATGCTGAGCACAAGGAACAGCAGAAGCGTATCAAGCGGGCTGAGAAGGCTGTGAAGGAGTCGGAGGCGAAGATTGAACAGATGGAAGGTCGGCTGAAGGAACTCGACGACCTGCTGATGAAACCCGAGAACGCCTCGGATATGGAACTCGTCACGGAATACACCACGACGAAACAGGCACTCGACGAAGAAGTGGAGCGCTGGGAGAAACTAAGTGAAGAATTAGAAATAATTACTAGTAACTAACATTTTAAAGTATGAAGAAAATTGTAACAATGATGGCAATGGCATCAATCTCCTTGATGACGATGGCGCAAGGAGAACTCGGAACGGGTCTGGTTGGGACCAATTTCGACAAGAGTGTGCGCCCCGGCGACGACTTCTATGAGTACGCCTGCGGTGGCTGGATGAAGAACAATCCCCTGCCTGCCGCCTATTCCCGCTATGGCAGTTTCGACCGTTTGCAGGAAGACAACGACAAGCGCATCAACGGCATCTTGAAGGAACTGCAGAGCAACACCTATCAGAAGGGTACGGTGGAGCAGAAACTGAGCGACCTCTACAAACTGGCGATGGACTCTGTGCGCCGCAACCAGGAAGGCGTGGCTCCCGTGATGCCGCTGATCAAGAAACTGGAGGCGGCCAAGACCAACAAGCAGTTGCTCGACATCCAGTTGGAGATGGCTCCCTACGGCGAGCAGGAGTTCTTCTATGCCGGTTTCGGCGCCGACGACAAGAACGCCACGCAGAACATCCTCAATATCTATCAGGGTGGCCTGTCGCTCGGACAGAAGGAATACTACCTCGACAACGACAAGGCAACGGCCGACATCCGCGAGGCCTTTAAGAAGCACATTGTCAAGATGTTCCAACTCTTCGGCTTCAGTAAGGGTGCAGCCACGAAGAAGATGCAGAACATTATGAAGGTGGAGACGGCTCTGGCTAAGGTGTCGAAGTCGCGTACCGAACTGCGTGACCCCGAGGCTAACTACAACAAGATGACGCTGAAGGAGTTTCAGACCAACTATCCGAACCTGCCTCTGGAGAAGGTGATGAATGCCCAGGGCATTGATACCAAGTACTTCCAGGAGATGGTGGTCGGACAGCCGGCCTTCCTGGAGGGTGCCAACAAACTGGTGGGTACGATGAAGCCCGCCGAGTATCGCGACGTGATGGAGTGGGGGATTATCTCGAGTGCCGCCAACTTCCTGAACGACGCTACCGTGGCTGAGAGTTTCGACTTCAACGGACGCATCCGTTCCGGTCGTAAGCAGAACCATCCGCTCTGGAAGCGCAGCACCGGTCAGGTGGAACGCGTGATGGGCGAGGCCCTTGGTAAGATCTATTCAGAGAAGTACTTCCCCGAGGCTGCCAAGCAGCGTATGCTGACGCTGGTGAAGAACCTGCAGATAGCCCTTGGCGAGCGCATCGCTGCCCAGGACTGGATGGACGACTCGACGAAGGTGAACGCCCTCCTGAAGTTGAATACCTTCTATGTAAAGGTGGGCTATCCCGACCGCTGGACGGATCTGTCGAAGTTGGAGATTGATCCTAAAAAATCTTACTTTGAGAATATGAAGGAGTGCACCAAGTTCTGGCAGGCCTGGCGTATCGACCATACTGTAGGAAAGCCCGTTGACCGCGACGACTGGCACATGACGCCGCAGACGGTGAACGCCTACTATAATCCGACGACCAACGAGATCTGCTTCCCCGCTGGTATCCTGCAATATCCGTTCTTTGATATGACAGCCGACGACGCCTTCAACTATGGCGCCATCGGCGTGGTGATCGGTCACGAGATGACCCACGGCTTCGATGACCAGGGCCGCCGTTTCGATAAGGACGGCAATATGCACGACTGGTGGACGGCTGCTGACGGAAAGAACTTTACAGAGCGTACGGACAAGTATGCCGACTTCTTCTCGAACATCAGCGTGCTGCCCGACCTGAAGGGTAACGGTCGTCTGACCTTAGGTGAGAACCTGGCTGACCACGGTGGTCTGCAGGTGGCCTATGCAGCCTATAAGAATGCCACCAAGCGCAATCCGCTCGCTGAGAAGGATGGCCTGACGGCTGATCAGCGCTTCTTCCTGGCCTACGCCGGTGTCTGGGCAGGCAATATCACGGACGAGGAAATCCGCAACCGTACGAAGAGCGATCCCCACGCCCTTGGTCGTTGGCGCGTGAACGGTGCCCTGCCCCACATCGATGCCTGGTATGAGGCCTTCGGCGTGAAGGAGGGTGATAAGATGTTTATCCCCCAATCGGAGCGTCTCCAGTTGTGGTAAATGGCTTGAAAACAAGAAAAATGCCGTCGTAAATGTAAATTTACGGCGGTTTTTTTGTGTATTATGAAAAAAAACACTATCTTTGCACCTAACTTAAGTTAAAACACGTGTTTAGTTATGAACGAAGATATTACTCTCGACCCAGCAAAAGACGCCAGTGGTATGCAGGAACTGCAGCATCAGGAGTTGACGATGGAACGGCCCTCTGAAGGCCAGACCATGCAGCAGATGCAGGCTCATGCGGCCAGCGGTGTGCAATGTCCTTATTGTGGTACTGTGAATGAACCCGAAGCGATGTACTGCGCTTCGTGTGGAAAGCCCATCGGCGTATCATCCTGTCCCAACTGTGGGGCAGAGGTCGACCGTGACGCTGACTATTGCGAGGTCTGCCATCACTATATCCGAACGGATGTGTGCTCCTTCTGCGGGGCCCAGTTGACGGGTAAGGAAGCCTTCTGTCCCGACTGCGGCAGTCCGCGAGGCGGCATCGTCTGTCCGACCTGTCACACCCTTAACGACTTCTCTTTTTGCAAGCAATGCGGCACGCCCCTGACGGACGAGGCCCGGCAGATGCTGGAAGAACTGCAGAGAACGCCCGAATATAAGGAGATGGAGCAGTTGGCGCAGGAAATCCAGCAGTTGGATATGGTCATTCCCATCGCTTCGGAGCGCGACAAGGTGCGCGACCAGTTGAACCGGAAGTTGCGTGAGCGGGTTCTGACTCTGCTGGCCCGTGACCGGGGCATCGCCAATCCCATTATCGAGGAGAAGGGCGGCAAGCCGGTTGACAAGCAGGAACTCGACGCCCGTAAACAGGACCATCTGGATAAGTTGACTGCCCTGCTGGAGAAGATGGCCCAGAAGCCAGAGCCGAAGCCCGCTACGGTGCGCAACTATGCGATGGCCTGCAAGCCTCAGGGTGTCAGGTTGGCCTGGGAGTGTAACTTCAAGCACGCCCTCCATTCCAGTCCCTGTGGATGCGCCAAGCCTCAGTTGGGCGGAAAATGGATCATACTGGGTAAGAATACACGTAAAGAAATTAAAGACGATAAGTAATGAGTACACTGAGAACCCCCGATAATACCCCGATGGATGAAAATCCGAATGTAGACAGGACGCTGCACGTGGAGGGAACCGCGATGGACCATACCCTGCGCCCCGCCGACGATACGCTCGCCCCTGAGTCGATGCCGTCGATGGACACCACTTATCTGAGCAACGACAACGGGCCGTCGATGGACGACCCGACGGGCGAATACTTCACGCTGAAGGGCGTCAGGTACAAGAAGGTGCGCAGCCTGAGCGAGAACTCCGGCGAGGCGCAGGTGTACCTGGTGGAGAGGAACGGCGAGGACTATGTCCTGAAGATCTACTATCCCACATTCAACGTCAACAAGAAGATGCTGCAGGTCATCTACAACTTCAAGTTCGAGATGATCGTGTCGCTCTACGACTACGGCAAGACCTACGTGGAGGGCAAGAGCCGCTACTACGAACTGATGGAGTATCTGGAAGGCGGCACGATGAGCGAGTACAAACTGAACGGCGACATCGACAAGTTCCGTCGCATCGCCCTTCAGGCATCGGCAGCCCTGGCCTATATCCACTCCAATAATATCCTGCACAAGGACATCAAGCCCAGCAATTTCTTCTTCCGTGATAAGGAACATACGGAGGTGGTGCTGGGCGATTTCGGTATTTCGAGTATGCTGGAGGATGACGGCAAGTCACACCGTACGACGCAGGCCCGAACCCCGATCTATGCTGCGCCGGAGATGTATTCAGACGTGATCGACGGCGTGGTGGAGATCACCCCGGCTGCCGACTTCTACTCATTGGGTATCACGCTGATGGCCCTCTGGCTGGGTGGCAATCCGATGAGCAGTAATGAGCGCGTGATGATGCGCCAGAAGAACGAGGGCCGTCTGCCCCATCTGAACGAACTGCCAGAGCGTGTCAGGATGATTATCCAGGGAATGACGGTCGTCAACCCGATGAAGCGCTGGGGCTACGACGAGGTGGAGAAGTGGTTTGAGGGCGAGAGTCCGGCGGTGGATCTCAGTTCGCCCTTCCTGAAATACAAAAGTTTCATCGTGGATCCCGACCGCAACCTGGTGGCCGACAACATCCACGAACTTGTGCCCCTGCTTCTCGACAACGAGAAACTGGCCATCGGCTATCTCTATAACGGCCGTATCAGTTCCTGGCTGGAGCAGTGCGGCAACGAGAAACTCAGCACGATCGTCAAGGACATCGTGGTGAACAAGTACCCCGTAGACCAGCATGCCGGATTGATGGCGGCAGTCTACACGATGGAGCCGACCTATCCCTACCGAGACGTGAAGGGTGCGATGTGCGACGATGTGCACAGCGTGGCCATCTCGCTGTTGAGTTATATGGATGATTACGGCATCCTGCTGGCCAATCCCAACGATGCGTTGTTCCTCTATTTGGAGTCACACACAAAGTGCAACGTCAACCGTCTGCGCTCCTATTTCGCCAATGCCAGCCAGAAAGGCTTCAATACCCATGTGGCCGTGATGCGGGTGGTGTATGAGATCGACCCGGAAATCTCGTTGCTCGGCAAGTATCCGTCGTCTAACCTGTCGGAGATCGTCAGGACGTTCGGCAAGGAAAAACTGTCGGAGGACGACTGGCATTGCCTCACGGATGGCCGACTGCTCTCGTGGATGTACAGCCATGAGGACAAGATGGCCTGTGAGAGTCTGAGAATCCTGACGAAGGGCCAGCCCTATTCAGAGTCGTTGGCTTATAAGGTACTCTATAACCTCGACCGCAATGCCGCCTACGACCTTCGTTTCGCCAATACGCCGATGAAGGTGGGTGAACTGCTGCGCGACCGGATGAAGAACGTGGAGCACCTGAACGATCAGGACTTCGCCAACGAAATGGCTGATATCATCGACCCCAACGGGCGCTTCTTCTACTTCGCCCAGTTGCACGGATGGTCGGAGGTGCTGAACGAGGCCCATCGCTGCTTCGACTTCAAGAGCGAGGAGAACCGGGAACGCCTGGGAGCCTATGATGCCAAGACGGCTGTCTATCGCTTCTGCCGCATCCTGGGTGTGACGCCGACCTATCTGCTGCCTGACGGTACCGAACTGACCGACGGCAAGAACATCGACTCGCGCAACAATGCCCAGATCAGGAACGAGATGCGCAACGGCTCCTTCACCCAGTGGCTCTCCGTGTTCTACCACGAGGATCCCTTTGCCGACTTCTCTGAGGAATATGCATACGAACATACATTGGAAGACTGGCTGAACGCCCTGGGCAAGATTGACAGTTCGCAGTCCTACTACCGTCGTTTCGTCGATGCCCGTGAGGAGACATCGAGCCGCATCAAGAATGTGCGCAACAGTTGGCAGCGTGCCAAGGGCAAGGAGAACGTCTGGCGGATGACCTTCTACGGTCTGTCGGCCCTGTGGCTCCTGCTCGTGCTGCTCATAGGCGTTAAGGACCGTACCTACCTGCTGGCCCACACATTCCTGTGCATCGGACTGCCTCTGGGCGGAATGACGGGCATCATCGTGGCCACCCGAGCCTACTTCCGGGGCTACGACCTGTTCTTCTCATTCCTTTGGGGACTGCTGGGCGCCTTCTCGTCGTTCATACCTATTATTATATTAAGGTATATGGAACAGTCGCACCCGAGTCTGTTCAACCTGGCGGTCATTGCCATCTCGCTGCTCTATATCCTGGTGTGCCACCTGACTGATTTCCGGGGTGACCAGAAAGCAGACAGCAAACTGATCTCCGAGGTGCTCGACAACGATATCAAGTCGAATCTGCTGGAACCGCTCTACTATACATTCAAGACCAAGTCGTATCGTTTCAAGGGCTCGAAGTTCGGACTGCTCGACGACGTGACGGATCAGGTGCACTCCATCAGCGGTGAGAGTGTGCTGCACTATGTGCTGTGGAGCATCCTGGTAGGTTTCTTCGTACTCGACTTTATCATCTATAGTCCGAGTCTGCTGAACGTTAGCAACCCGGATGTGGACAACTTCCACTTCAGTCCAACGGAGATGATTCAGCAATTAGAAAAAGATGTTGAATAATGATTTGCGAACATTGTCATAAGGAAAACCGGAGTATAGCCAAGTTCTGCAAGTGGTGCGGAAAGCCGCTGGTGAGCCAGAACCTGCTCGACAAACTGGTCGGGCTGGACAGCGTGAAGCAGCAGTTGAAGACCATTGTCGATACCTATACTTTCCTGCGCTCCCGTAAGGATATTGCGCAGGTGCGCATCTCGGTCAATGCCATCATCATCGGCGAGACCGGCACGGGAAAGACTGCCCTGGCAGAGATCTTGAGGGATTACTTCTACCAGAACAAGATTATCGAGAAGCCCAAACTGACGATGGTGGATGCCGTCGACTACCAGCGCTTCGTCGATAAGTGGGATGATAATATCAAGAAGGCCAAGAACGGCATACTCTTCTTTGATAATGTGCAGAAACTGTTGCCTGACAAGTATTCCAATCAGGTGAATCCGCTGGATAAACTCTTCGTGGAGATGGACAAGTGGGATGACAACCCGATTGTCATCATCTCTGGTCTGCCCAAGGGCCTCGACGACTTTCTGGAGAGCAACCCCGCCGTGGCCAACCGCTTCAAGTACACCTTCCGTCTGCCGACGCCTAACTTCACGGAACTGACGGACATCTGTAAACTGAGCCTGCGTACCCGCTATGGTATCTCCGACTTTGCGCCCGATGCTGACGACCAGTTGAAGCGCTTCTTCAAGTATCAGGTGAAGATCAAGGACGAGACCTTCGGCAACGCCCATCTGGCGATGAAGACTGCCGAGGACATCTTCACCCAGTTCATCAGCCGTGGCGCCTCTTCCACGATTGTGGAGAAGAGCGACATCAAAGGCTATGTGCCTGAGGAACGTACCGTCGACGATATCCTGAAGGATCTGGATAAGTTCATCGGTATGGACGAGGTGAAGAGTGCCGTCCGCGAGATTGCCTATGCCGTACAGAATAGCATCGAACGTGCCGAGCGCGGGCTGGGTGAGCAGGAGAAGATGTCGATGCACATCATCCTGACGGGTAATCCGGGTACGGGTAAGACCACCATCGCCCGTAAGTTGGGTGAGATTCTGTCGGCCATCGGTTATCTGGACAGCGGCCATGTGGTGGAGGTAGACCGTGCCAAGATGGTCAGCCCCTATCAGGGCGAGACCCCGAAGGTGGTGGACCGTCTGTGCGACAAGGCGATGGGTGGCATCCTCTTCGTGGATGAGGCCTATACGCTGGCACCTGTCAGTCAGGCTGGCGACCGCGACAATCAGGGTGCCCAGGCGCTGGAGAAACTGATGAAGCGCATGGAAGACGACCGAGGCAAGTTCGTCGTCATCGCTGCCGGCTATCGCACGGAGATGGACAACCTGTTCCGTATCAATCCGGGCTTCCGCAGCCGTTTCAACTATTTCCTCAATATCGAAGACTACACGCCCGAGCAACTCTATCAGATTATGCTCGTCTTTGCCAAAGAGAAGAAGTATCTCTTCTCACCGCAGGCTGAGGCCCTGACGAAGAAGATGATTACGGAGATGTACAACTCCCGTGAGAAGGACTTCGCCAATGGCCGCACGATGCGCTCCCTTTTCGACCAGATCTGTAAGAAGCAGGCCCAGCGCCTGCAGGGCGAGAATATCTCGACGATGAGCAACGAGGAACTGATGACCATCGAGGATCAGGACATCCCGTACGAGGCTCCGCAGACGGTTGACTATACCGACTGCCTGAAGAAACTCGACGGCTTGGTAGGTCTGGCCGGCGTGAAGAAGGAAATCTCCAACCTGGCAGCCTACCTGAACCTCCAGATAATGCGTGGCGAGACGAATACCTTCCAAGGTAAGCACTACGTCTTCACGGGTAATCCGGGAACCGGTAAGACTACCGTGGCACGAATTATGGCCGATGTCTTCAAGACCTTGGGCATCGTGGCGCGTGGTCAGTTGGTGGAAGCCGACCGTGCCAAGTTGGTGGCAGGCTATTCCGGCCAGACGGCCATCAAGACCAACCAGTTGGTGGACCAGGCGATGGGCGGCGTGCTGTTCATCGACGAGGCCTATACGCTGAAGTCCAACGACGGCGACTCCTTCGGTGCCGAGGCCATCGACACCTTGCTGAAGCGTCTGGAGGACGACCGCGGCAAGTTCATCTGCATCGTGGCAGGCTATACCGACCAGATGCATGACTTCATCGACAGTAACCCGGGCTTGAAGAGCCGCTTCACGCAGACCATCCATTTCGACGACTATACGCCCGACGAACTGACCCAGATATTCATCAATCTTGCCAAGGGCAAGAGTTTCACCGTCGACGAGGACACCCAGGCGGCCATCCACCGCGAGTTCGAGTCGTTGTACCTGCGTCGCGACAAGAACTTCGGCAATGCCCGTGAGGCCCGCCGCATCTTCGATGCCGCCGTGGAGCGTCAGAGCCAGCGACTGGTGAAGTTGATGAGCGATCCCGGCTTCCAGGAGGCTGATATGTACAAGTTGACGAAGGATGACCTCCCGATGGCTCAGAATGAGGCAGCCCGTCCGCTCGACGAGGTGCTCAACGAACTGGATGAGTTCATCGGTATGCGTATGGTTAAGAACTCCATCCGCCGCTTGGCCGTGCAGAGTATGTTTATGAAGCAGCGTGCCGCTATGGGTGCCGGTAAGGTACAGCAGATGGCGATGAACTTCATCCTGACGGGTAATCCCGGTACGGGTAAGACCTCGATTGCCCGTAAGATGGGCGAGGTGCTCCAGTCGATGGAGATCCTGCCCACCTCCCGTGTGCTGGAGGCCAGCCGGGCCACGCTCGTCGGTAAGTATATGGGTGAGACGCCGAAGATTGTCAACAATATGTGCGACAAGGCGATGGGTGGCATCCTCTTCATTGATGAGGCCTATACCCTGAGCGACGGTGGCGACCAGTATGGCAAGGAGGCCATCGACACCCTGATGAAGCGTATGGAGGATGACCGCGGCAAGTTCGTGGTAATCGCTGCCGGCTACAAGGACAAGATGGACGAGTTCCTGATGATGAATCCGGGCTTGGCCAGCCGTTTCACCCACAAACTGCATATCGACGACTATAACGAGGACGAACTGCTGGCTATCTTCAAGCAGATGGCCCAGAAGGACTCCTACACGCTCTCGCCGACGGCAGAGTTCAAGGCCCTTGATGCCATCTACCGGATGGTGATGAACAAAGACGAATCGTGGGGCAATGCCCGTGAGATGCGTAATATGCTCGACGCCACCATCCAGAAACTGTCACTGCGCGTCTCGCAGATGCCGCCTGATCAGGTGACGAAGGAGACATACCAGATTATATTACCAGAAGATATTTAAGAAGAGATATGATTATTTGTCCGACTTGCAAAGAAGAAATTGACAACGATTCCCATTTCTGCGACCAGTGTGGGCAGGCCCTGTTGTTCTGTGACCGTTGTGGAAATGTCGGCATCGGTCGCCGCTGCACCCATTGCGGCGGACTGATGGTGGCTCCAGGCGACAACCCGCAGAATGCCAACAGGATGTCGGAGAGCCTCGCACAGAAGATGGGAGCCACTTCGATAGGCGATTCGATGAGGGATATGGTGCAGCCCAACAGTCCTGGCTCCCAGTCAGGGGTGCCCGTGCTCACCTTGGCCAACGACAGCGTGAATGTCCGTATCGTCGGCATCAATGGTGCCATCATCGGCCGTAGGAACGGGCCATACGTCCAGTTCTTCGAGAAGTTCCCGTATGTCTCGGGAACCCACGCCCAGTTGCGGTATTCTCCGGCGACGGGGTGGGGCATCATCGACAAGCATTCGTCGAATGGCACCAAGTTGAACCAGCGCCCTCTGCAGCCTGATGTGGAGATGTCGCTGCACAACGGCGATATCCTGACGATCGCAAATCTCAATCTTCAAGTGGTTGTTAGATAAACAATGAGACAATTGTATATAACAGCAGCCAGTAAGGTGGGCTGTGTAAGGACTAATAACGAGGATATGGTGCTCGTGGGGAGTTCCTTCATCCGCGACGACGATTTCAAGACCAAACTGGAATTGAATGATGTCAGCCGTCTTACCGTTGCCGTTGCCGACGGGATGGGCGGACACCGAAGTGGTGAGGTGGCCAGCAGTGAGACGCTCCACAACTTCCAGTTCTTCTTCAATGATATTCCCTCCGGTCTCGACGAAGAGGCTTTCAAGAAGACGATGGGCGACTGGCTTCAGTCCATCAATGCCATCATCGACTCGAAGGGCCGTGTCGACGAAAACCTGAAAGGGATGGGCACCACGATGGTGGCCCTCTCCTTCTACGAGGGGAAGATGTTCTCGCTGAACTGTGGCGACAGCCGTCTGTATCGCCTGCGCCATGGTAAGTTGAGGCAGTTGACCACCGACCATTCCTTCAACAAGGAGGTTGGTATGCAGAAGCACTCCAGCATTATCACCAACTGCATCGGCGGCGGTGCTAACCACTCGTTCTTCGACATTGAACAGTTGACTGGCGACATGCATCCTAACGACATCTACCTGCTGTGCAGTGACGGCCTGACGGATATGCTGACCGACGACCGGATAGAGCATCTGCTGAAGTGCGGGGCCGATGCCAATGCCCTTTGCGAGGCGGCGGAGATAGCCGGAGGACTGGATAATGTCTCTGCCTGTGTGATCGATATTGAAACATAATTATACTAGACTATGCCATTAAGACTACCCGATAGATTGCCTGCTATCGATTTACTGAAGCAGGAGAATATATTTGTGATGGACAATACCCGTGCACATTCGCAGGATATTCGTCCGCTGAAGATTGTCATTCTCAATCTGATGCCGCTGAAGATTACCACGGAGACCGACCTGATCCGTCTGCTCTCCAATACGCCGCTTCAACTTGACATCAGTTTTATGAAGTTGAAGAGCCATACACCGAAGAATACGCCGATAGAGCACATGATGATGTTCTACCGCGACTTCGAGGAGATGCGCCACGAGAAGTACGACGGTATGATCATCACTGGTGCCCCCGTCGAGCAGTTGGAGTTTGAGGAAGTGGGTTACTGGGACGAGATTACCGACATCTTCAGTTGGGCCCGTACCCATGTGACGAGTACCCTCTATATCTGCTGGGCTGCCCAGGCCGGACTCTATTATCACTACGGCGTTCCCAAGTACCCGCTGCCGATGAAGAAGTTCGGCATCTTCCCGCAGAAACCGTTGGATCCGCGGCTGCCCATCTTCCGTGGCTTCGACGATGAGTTTATGATGCCCCATAGCCGTCATACTGAGATCCGCCGTGAGGACATCACGGCCAATCCCGACCTGACGCTGATTGCGGAGTCGGAGGAGAGCGGCGTCAGCATCGTGATGGCCCGTGGAGGCCGTGAGTTCTTCATCACTGGGCATCTGGAGTATGCGCCGAACACCCTCGACAATGAGTATCGGCGCGACAAGGATATCCGCAAGGACGTGGCGCCGCCCCAGAACTACTATCGCAACAATAATCCAGAGAATCCCCCGCTCGTCACCTGGCGTTCCCATGCGAACCTCTTCTATACGAACTGGGTGAACTACTACGTTTATCAGGAGACACCTTATAACATCGAGGACATTAAGTAGTGACGCAACTTGAACTGTTAGCCCCCGCCAAGAACCTGGAGTGCGGTATCGCCGCCATCGACCATGGTGCCGATGCCGTCTATATCGGTGCCTCGCGCTTTGGGGCCCGTGCCGCCGTGGGCAATAGTGTAGAGGATATTCGTCGGCTCTGTGACTATGCCCGTCCTTTCGGTGTGAAGGTCTACGTCACGGTCAACACCATCATCTATGACAATGAACTGGAAGCCACCCGTCAGTTACTGAGCGAGTTGACTGAGGCTGGTGTCGATGCCATCTTGGTGCAGGATATGGCCGTGGCTCAGTTAACGACTCTAACGTTACATGCTTCTACGCAGACGGACAACCGCACGGCGGAGAAGGTGCGCTGGCTGCGCGACTTGGGCTTTACCCGTGCCGTCCTGGCCCGTGAACTCTCCATCGACGAAATTGCAGAGATTCATCGTGAGGTGCCTGATATCGAGTTGGAGGTTTTCGTCCACGGGGCCTTGTGCGTCAGTTATTCCGGCATCTGCTACGCCTCCCAGCATTGTTTCGGGCGCAGTGCCAACCGTGGCGAGTGTGCGCAGTTCTGCAGGATGAAATTCTCGCTGGTCGATGCCGAGGGTAGGGAAGTGGAGCGCGACCGTTACCTGCTCTCCCTGAAGGATATGAACCAGAGCGACCATCTGGAGGAACTGATCCAGGCCGGTGCCACTTCTTTCAAGATAGAGGGCCGATTGAAGGATGTCTCCTATGTGAAGAACGTCACGGCGGCCTATAGTCAGCGTCTCAACGAGATCATCCGTCGCCATCCAGACAAGTATTGCCGCAGTTCCAGAGGCATCTGTCAATACACCTTTACGCCTGACCTCCGCAAGACGTTCAATCGCGGCTATACTAATTATTTCCTGCATGGCCGCCAGCCAGATATCGCTTCATTCGACACCCCTAAGGCCGTCGGTGAGTTTGTCGGCATGGTGAAGGAATTGCGTGGCGACTCCTTCAATGTGGCGGGTGTGGCCAGTTTTGCCAATGGCGACGGCCTGTGCTTTGTCAATGCGGAGCGACAGTTGGAGGGTTTCCGTGCCAATAGGGTGGTGGGCAATCGCATCTATCCCTATCGGATGCCCCGTTCGCTGAAGCCCGGGGTACGGCTCTATCGCAATAATGACCAGGAGATGGAGCGCCTGCTGGCCAAGCCCAGTGCTGAGCGCAAGGTGCCTGTCCGTCTGTCGCTGCGTGCTGTCGAAGGGGGCTTCGAGTTATCGTCTGGCTCGTCCGTCGTTGTGATGGCGGCAGAACACCAGTTGGCGCAGAAGTCGCCTCGTGAGAACATTATCCGTCAACTCTCCAAACTCGGCGACACTATCTTTACTTGTGAGGCGGTCGATTTGCCTGATGACTTCAACTATTTCATTCCTAACAGCGTACTCTCTGAGATGCGCCGTCAGTTGGTGGAACGGCTGATGGTGGAGACTTCTCCTCGCTCTGTTCTGCCGCTTCGCAAAAAGATTCATCAGAGCCGACCGAAGGAAAGTCTTTCCTATCTCGACAACATCTCCAACCACCTCTCCCGTGATTTCTACGGTGCCAAGGACTTGACGGCCTACGAACTGAAGGGGGGCGACGGCCCCATCATGCAGTGCCGCCATTGCATCCGCTACGCCTTGGGCTATTGTGTCAAGCATGGTGGCAAGCGTCCGCTGTGGCGTGAGCCGCTTTCCCTGGTTTTGGGCGATGGTCGCCGCTTCCGTCTTGAGTTCGATTGTGCCAACTGTCAAATGAACGTCTATGCGCAAGATTGTTAGTTGGTTGCTTCTGTTGCTGTGCCTAACGGGGTGCTACAACCAAGGCCCTGTCACGCCGGATGCCTGGAATCTGACGGAACGTCAACTCGATTCCATCTCTTTCTACACCACTCACCACTACACCCAGGGCTATAATTTCGTGGTGAGCGGCGACTCCCTGAAGATTCTGGAGCAGCAGGCGGAGATGATGCCTGTGCCCGATATCCTCACGGCGGAGATGATGGCGGGTGACGAGACGATGCCGATGCTCTCGATGGTCGATTCCGTGATCCTCCATCACCGCGACCATCTCGTGGTGGCCGATATTCGCTCGGTGCCTACCGACTCCATCGACTCCGTGTGGGTGAAGGTGGCCCGTGACCAGTTGACGCAGGGGTGGCTCCGTGAGCGTGACCTGTTGGTGGCTGTCTCTCCCGACGATCCCATCAGCCAGTTCATCGACTTCTTCTCCGACTCCCACCTACTCATCTTCCTGGCCATCGGTGTCATCGTGGGTGGGGCTTACGGAGTCAGGCGGTTGCTGCGCAAGGGGGCAAAGATCGTCCACTTCAACGACATCCCGTCGTTCTATCCCACGCTGCTCTGTCTACTGGTAGCCTCCTCGGCAGTGCTCTACAGTTCCATTCAGATCTATGCACCCGAGATGTGGCGGCACTTCTATTACCATCCTTCCCTCAATCCCTATGCGCTGCCCTGGCATCTCGGCCTCTTCATCACTTCCGTCTGGGCTATCCTCATCGTGGGCATTGCCACCATTGATGATGTGCGCCACCACCTGCCCTTTGGCGGGGCCGTGCTCTACCTCGGCGGACTGACTGCCGTCTGTGCTGTCGATTACGTCGTCTTCAGCGTCACCACCTTATATTATATAGGCTACCCGTTGCTGGTCTGTTACTTTGTGTTCGCTTTGTACAGGCTCTCCCTGCAAAAATCCATATAAATGTGGATTGTACGGGCCGGGGAATCTTCGTACCTTTGCACCCGTAAATTTAATCAACGTATGATGAATAAGTATTATTTCGTGCTTCTGGCACTGGGCGCTTGCCTTTCTGCCGAAGCAAACTCTGACAAGGGGCTCGAGACTGAGGCCCTCGCCGACACCAGTAAGGTGGTCGATCTCGATGAAGTCATTGTGGTGTCACAGCCCAAGGAACAGGTGCGCCTTCGCCTCCAGCCGATGAGCAGCAGCGTGTTCGGCAGCGAGCAGTTGCAGCAACTGAACGTGCGCGACCTGAGTCAACTGTCCGACTATGTGCCTTCGTTTACGATGCCCAGTTATGGCTCGCGCCTGACCTCTTCCTTATATATAAGAGGTATAGGCTCGCGTATCAACAATCCGGCCGTGGGTGTCTATTACGATAATATCCCCCTGATGTCGAAGGCTGCCTTCAACAACCACTTCTATATGCTCGACCGAGTGGACATCCTGCGAGGCCCGCAGGGCACGCTCTACGGACAGAACACTGAGGGCGGACTGGTGCGCGTCTATTCGAAGAACCCGATGAACTACCAGGGCACGGACATCCGTCTGGGCATCGGTACAGGCTTGTTCTCGAATGTGGAAGTGGCCCACTATCACCGTCCCTCTGACAAGTTGGCCTTTACCGTGGCTGGCTTCTACAGCGGGCTGAAGGGCTTTATCAATAATCAGAATTTCGAGCAGAAGAATGACCTGACGAATGAGGCTGGCGGCAAGGTACGCCTGATTTTCACGCCGTCGCAGAAACTGAAGTTCGACTGGACGGCTGATTACCAGTATGTGAATCAGAATGGTTTTGGGTATGGTGAACTCGACATCGTTAGCGACGATGTCGCAGATCCCGCCACCACTATGATGAACGGCTACAAGCGCAATATGCTGAATACGGGGCTGAATATCTCCTACGAGATGCCGTGCCTGCTCTTCACCTCCACCACCAGTTATCAGTACCTGCGCGACCAGATGCTGATGGACCAGGACTATATGATGCCCGACTATCTGCGTCTGGAACAGCGGCAGAAGATGAACGCCCTGACCCAGGAGTTCGTGCTGCGTTCTCACGACAATTCGCGTTGGCAGCACGCCAGTGGCCTCTTCGGCTCCTACCAGTGGCTGCGTACCGATGGCCCTGTCTACTTCGGCGATGCCATCACTGGCCCCATTGGCAATGCCATCACAACGGCGATGAAGAATGCGATGATTCCTGCGATGGTGGGTCGTATGCTCCCTTCATTCCTGGAGCAGGGACTGCCTGAGGCGGCAGCACAGGCTGCAGCACAGCGGGCTGCCGAGGCGGCTGTCGAGCAGATGGGCATCACGATGTCTGCCGAGATGGCCGTACCCGAGTATTTCCATACCCCGCAGGCCAACTTCGCTGCATTCCACGAGTCGAACATCCTGCTGGCTGATCAACTCAGACTGACCCTCGGACTGCGTTTCAACGTAGACAACGTGAAGATCAAGTACCACTCGCTGGCCTATATGAATATGACGGGTGGCACGAACCAGGCTACGGCCACCTATCACCTGACCTCGCTTGTGGAGGACGAACGCTCGAAGACCTATACCCAGTTGCTGCCGAAGATCGGACTCACCTATTCGTTCGATGATAACCTTGGCAATGTCTACGCCCTCGTCTCGAAAGGCTATCGTGCCGGCGGCTACAACATCCAGATGTTCTCCGACATCCTGCAGACCGACCTCAACGCCCATCAGCGTGATGCGATGCGCGGCGACTACGATGTGGAGCACACGGCGGCTGACTACGATGCCATCGAAGAGACCATCGCCTACAAGCCCGAGGAGTCGTGGAACTACGAACTGGGCACTCATCTGAACCTCTTCGACGGCCTGATGCACTTCGACCTCGCCCTCTACTATATGCAGATCCGCAACCAGCAACTCTCCATTATGTCGCCTGAGTACAACTACGGACGCATCATGGTGAATGCCGGTAAGAGTCACTCCTGCGGCTTGGAGGCTACCCTGCGTGGCAAGGCTGTCGACAATGCCCTCGACTGGGGCCTGACCTATGCTTTTACCAATGCGAAGTTCGATGAGTATGACACTTACAAGGACAACTACGTCCCTTTCGTACCCCAGCACACGTTCAGCGCAATGGCCGACTATCACATCGGAAAATTCACACTCGGCGCCAATCTCTCCGGTCAGGGCAAGATCTGGTGGGATGAGGCCAACACCTACAGTCAGAAGTTCTACGCCCTGCTCGGTGCTCACGCCGACTATGATTTCGGCCCTGTGGTGGTGACGCTCTGGGGCCGCAACCTGACCGATACGAAGTACAACACGTTCGCCGTCCAGAGCAGTGCTGCCGGAGGTGTACGCTACTTCGCCCAACAGGCCAATCCCCTGCAGGTGGGGCTCGACGTGAAC